>Ga0116142_10003498_pt1 | contig 15718 bp, 13 predicted proteins | sample AD_UKC033_MetaG_FD_89785 | JGI IMG/M metagenome (GOLD analysis project Ga0116142, IMG submission 89785) | Active sludge microbial communities of municipal wastewater-treating anaerobic digesters from USA - AD_UKC033_MetaG | ecosystem: Engineered > Bioreactor > Anaerobic > Digestate | place: USA... | reverse complement strand
CTGTCCTTATCCTATCGGCTATACTGGAAAGTGAGGTCGGATGTTTGTCGCGAGGGTTTTTGTGGAACTTAATACAACATTGCTGCGTGAGCGTTTTGTCATTCGTGATCTTGCGAGTGTTGAAGCAGGGGTTCCCGAGTCTGTTGTGGCCATGAGCAACCGCATTGTGGTTCCTTTGGTCAGTCGCAGTAGCGGAAGGGCGGAGACCTTTGTCATCCGCTCGCGGATCATGCATTCGGCCATTCGTATGGCTGCACAGATTATACAGATTTTCGCCAGTTACGGCCCGTTGATGACGAGTTTCGAGCCGGTTGATTTTGGTGAGTTGTGGCAGCGTTGCGATTCCGATCATGACAGGATTTATGACGAAAATCCTTGGATATGTGTTTATTACAATGCCAAGCCGGTGTTTGAGTCCGGCAAGCGCCATCCCTTTCTCGATGTGATTGAAAAGTGCGATCTTAGAACTCCGGGCAATTATGACGGGGCGTTGACCATTGCCGAAGACACATTCAAAAAGATGGGACGGCAGGTTTCCATTTCCCACAATTCCAATATCGGAATGGTCGTCAATATCAAACAGGATATCGGGCGTTGCGGAATGATCTTGCGTAATCCCCACAAGGGAACGACATTCAACTATGTTGCCGAGAAGCGGGAGGGGGGAGAAAACGTCAATTCAGCATTGTGTTTGAATGCATGTGCCGATTTTCTGGATGGAATCCAGTTGGCGGTGCGGTTGGGAATGAGCACCGAGAAGCACCGTCATGGATTGATCGCTGCGGAATCTCCAGAAGTGCGGGAAATGCAGTCAGCCCGCGAGCGGCTTGAAACAATCTCCCGGGAAATCAAGGAGTTTGAAAACAGATTCGATGTCCGTTACCGTCTGGAGCGACCGGATTTCAAGGTATTGGCGCGTGAGGCGGAATTGTTCCAGAAGCAGTTGATTGACTCAGGGCATAGGTCTTGAAACGGGAATAAAAAAACCGGAGATTCTTATCTCCGGTTTTTTATTTTTTCTAAATTCTATGAAGCTTTGGCCAGGCCGCGCAGAACGTAATTCAGTACGCCGCCGTTTTTGTAATATTCGACTTCGTCAAGTGTGTCGATGCGGCACATCAACTGGATCGTTTCGGTCGATCCGTTTTTGCGCGTAATGGTCAGAGATACATCCATGCGCGGGGTGATGCCGTTTTCGATTCCGGTGATGCTGACTTTTTCATCGCCGGTAAGTTTCAGGTCCTTGCGTGTGACGCCGTCTTTGAAGACGAGCGGCAGAACGCCCATACCGACGAGGTTCGAGCGGTGAATGCGTTCAAAGCTCTCGGCGATCACGGCCTTGACACCCAACAGGATGGTTCCTTTGGCTGCCCAGTCGCGTGACGATCCTGTGCCGTATTCTTTGCCAGCCAGAATGACCAGAGGCGTTGCCGTCTCCTTATACTTCATGGCGGCGTCGTAAATCGGCATTTGTTCGCCGCTTGGTACAAAGCGGGTCAGACCGCCTTCGACGCCATCCAACATTTCGTTTTTAATGCGGATGTTGGCGAATGTGCCGCGCATCATGACTTCATGGTTGCCGCGGCGTGCGCCGTAGGAGTTGAAGTCGGCCACAGGGACGCCATGTTCCATCAGGTATTTACCGGCAGGAGAATCTTTTTTGATGTTGCCTGCGGGTGAAATGTGGTCAGTGGTGATCGAGTCGCCAAAGATCGCGAGAATGTTTGCGTTCTTGATGTCGCTGATCGCACCGCTGACTTCTTTCTTCATGCCGTGGAAGTAGGGAGGGTTCGCGACGTAGGTCGATTTGCCGTCCCAGTTGTAAACTTCACCGGCTTTGTCGGCGCTGATCGCTTGCCATTCTTTTGGACCTTTGAACACATCGGCATAGCGCGATTTGAACATATCGGCGGTCAGGCAGGATTCAACAGTCTTGCGAACTTCGTCGTTGGTCGGCCAGATATCTTTCAGATAGACGGGTTGGCCGTCTTTTCCGGTTCCCAGAGGTTCGTTGATGATGTCCATATGGGTATTGCCCGCGAGTGCATACGCTACAACGAGAGGCGGAGACGCAAGGTAGTTGGCTTTCACATGCGGTGATACGCGGCCTTCGAAGTTTCTGTTGCCCGAGAGGACAGCGGAGACGGTCAAATCACCTTTTTCAACGGCGCCTGCAATCGGGGCGGGCAGGGGGCCGGAGTTACCGATACAGGTCGTGCATCCATATCCGACAAGGTTAAACCCGAGCTTGTCGAGATCGCTTTGCAATCCGGCTTTGGTCAGGTAGTCGGTGACAACTTGAGATCCGGGGGCCAAGGAAGTTTTGACCCAAGGTTTCACGGTCAGCCCTTTTTCAATTGCTTTGCGGGCCACGAGACCTGCGGCCACCAGCACATCGGGGTTCGAGGTGTTGGTGCAGGATGTGATCGCTGCAATTACCACTGCGCCGTCATCGAGTTTGTAGTCGGTGCCTTCAACCGGAATGGAGCGGCGTTCGGGAACGATGGCTTTGATCGACGCAGGCATTTGCGAGAGCGGCACACGGTCTTGCGGGCGCTTCGGTCCTGCGAGGGACGGTTCGACGCTGCCCAGGTCCAGCTCAAGCGTATCGGTAAAGACAGGGTCGGCCGAGTTTGCGTCGCGCCACATGCCTTGTTCTTTGGCGTACATTTCAACGAGTTTCACGCGGTGCGGATCGCGGCCGGTAAAGCTCAGATAGCGGATCGTCTCGGCATCAATCGGGAAGAAGCCGCAAGTCGCGCCATATTCTGGTGCCATATTGGCAATTGTCGCACGGTCGGCGAGCGAGAGAGCATCGAGGCCCGGGCCATAGAATTCGACGAACTTGTTAACAACGCCTTTGGCGCGCAGCATTTGCGTTACGGTCAAAACGAGGTCGGTGGCTGTGTTGCCTTCTTTCATTTTGCCAGTCAGTTTGAAACCGATGACTTCGGCGATCAGCATCGAGACAGGTTGGCCCAACATCGCGGCTTCGGCTTCGATCCCGCCAACGCCCCAGCCCAAAACACCAAGGCCGTTGACCATTGTCGTGTGGGAGTCGGTTCCGACCAATGTGTCGGGATAGGCGAGCATTGTGCCTTCGTTGTCTTCATCTTCTTCAACCCAGACGGTCTGGGCGAGATATTCAACGTTGACCTGATGGCAGATGCCGGTGCCCGGTGGTACCACGCGGAAGTTTTTAAAGGCGGATTGGCCCCAGCGGAGGAAAGCGTAGCGTTCGCCGTTCCGTTCAAATTCGATTTCGACGTTTTTCTGGAACGAGTCCTTGTTGCCGAATGCATCCACCATCACCGAGTGGTCGATAACGAGATCGACAGCGGTCAAAGGGTTGATCTTTTGACGGTTGCCACCCAGTGCGCCCATTGCTTCGCGCATCGCGGCCAAATCCACAACAGCGGGAACGCCGGTGAAATCCTGCATCAGTACGCGGGCTGGACGGTAGGCGATTTCCTGAACCGATTTTTTGTCTTTCAGCCATGTTTTCAGCGATTCAATGTCTTCGACCTGAACCGAGCGCCCATCTTCAAAGCGCAGCAGGTTCTCAAACAAAACTTTCAGAGAGTAGGGAAGACGGGACAAATCGCCGATCTTGGCCTGTGCTTCTTTCAAAGAAAAATAATCGTAATTTTTACCGTCAACGGTCAGTGTTTTGCGTGTTTGAAGCGTGTCGTGGCCAGCGCGTGTCATAATTTGGAACCTCAAGAGGAAAAGAAGGGTTTGAATTTTTGGAATAGAGTGCCTTTAACGCAGTAAAAGCAGTCTATCATCGTCTGGAATCAATAAAAAATGGTAAATTTTCAGGCTCTATACAAGGAGATGAGGGATAGGCCGCTGATCAATTGGTATAGGAGGTAACGTCCTTGGGATAGGGGTAGGGATAGGGTGTGCCCTATGGCTCTAGTCTTTAGTTAACCTGTTGACGCATAAGCATAATTTGTGATTTTGCAGTGGAATTGGGCCGCAGGATGTGAGATGATTAAATTATAAGGGAGTGATAGTTCCAGCTAGAAAGACCTTAACCCAAGACACCATAGACCGACCATCATGTAGCCCGCTGTTAGCCCCCCTAACAGCGGGTCTTTTTATATCTATTGACATATTTCATATAATCCTGTTTTGTGGCGTTACTGAGTTTTGCAGGAGGTAGCTGTGGTGAATTTTAGAGGGCTTGTTGCGCCGTTGGTTCTTGGGGGCATATTTCAGGCTGCGGCCGTACAGTATTATTTTTCCGAGCAGGACGTCGAAAGTCGTGTTCAGCGCATTTCGGAGGTTCCGAATGGCGGAATCGCCGAAATCAAGAGCGCGGCAAAGGCGGCTGGTGAGCTGGGCTGGCCTCTTGTTCTCGGGGCCGGACTTTGTGCGTTGACACGCCGCCCTGTTAATCGTGTGGTTAGCAAGCAGTTCGATAAATTTTTTGATAAAAATTTCAATTTTTTCTTCCCTGGGCTGGATTAGCCTTCTTTTTCAGAAAAATGTAAAAATGGCAAAATATGGCAGGTTTTGACCAAAAAATAGCCATATTTGTATGTGATTATGAAAATATAAGGCGGTTGCTTACGGAATTTCTCCTCAGTTTCATAAGATAAGCCTTACTCAAGACACCATAGACCGACCATATTGAAGCCCGATATCAGTCTCCTCCTGATATCGGGTCTTTGGTTTTAAAGACATTATTTTCGCCACAGCATGACGCGTTTGACGATTTCAGTGAATGCCACGACTGCACCGCCGATTATAAACCCCACAATCGAATAGGCGAGGAAGTGGGTCAGGGTGGCGAAGGAATGCGGCAGGTGGTGATGGAAGAATTCGGTGATGGATATGAATTCCATGGCGATCAATTCTCCGCCGATGAAAATCATGGCTGCCGTTCCCACCACCGACATGGTTTTCATCAGAATGGGCGAGGCCTTGACGATAAAGGCTGCGAGTTTGCGTTTGTAGAGTCCAACTTTGTTTTCCCGTGCCGTGGCCACAAGGTGCAGGGCGAGGTCGTCGAGACGCACTAGCCCCATCACCAGACGATAGATGATTTTGGTCACGAGGAAGCCCACCACGATCAATGCGGGCAATTGCAATCCCCAGTGGGCGTCGGGCATCAGTTCGTTGATGCTGGCCATGGCGATGAAGATAATTTCGATCGACATGACGAGGTCGGTGCGGATGGCTCCTTTAATCAGGTTTTGTTCAAATTCGTCTTGTGATTTCGCTGTTTCGGGGCGGGCTTCATCGTCGTGATGGGTTTTGGAGAATCTGACCTTCAGCGCGTGAATGACTTTCTCCGCACCTTCAAAGGCCAGATAGGTTCCGCCGATGGCCAGAATGGGGGTCAAGAGGAAGGGTGCGAAGACATCGAGGCCGACTGCCAGCGGAATGGCAATGGCTTTGTTGATCAGCGAGCCTTTTTCAATCGCCTTGATGATCGGGATTTCGCGTTTGGCGTCGATTTCAAATTGGACGACGGCTTGGGAGTTGACGGGAATGTCGTCGATGACAATCGCGCTTGCGCCCTTGACGCCTGCGCCAGTCATGGTGGCGACGTCATCCAGTGTGCCTGCCACGATCTTGGTGTTGGCGGCGGCCTTTGCCATGATCGCGGCAACGTCATCGAGAAGGGCCAGAAATCCTGCGGACATGATACGAGCCTACTTCTTCAAATAATCTCTAACCAGTACTTCGGCGATCTGGACGGCGTTCAAAGCCGCGCCTTTGCGGAGGTTATCCGCGACGCACCAGAAATTGAGGCCGTTATCGACTGTCGGATCGTCACGCAGGCGCGAGACAAAGACATTATCTTCGCCCTGAATTTCGACGGGGGTCACGAACTCCATATCCGTTTCAAGGTCGATGACGGTCACGCCTCTGGTTTTCTGGAGGAGGGCCATCGCGTCGAGGGCCGAGAGTTCGCGTTCAAATTCGACATTCACCATTTCGGCATGGCCGATAAAGACGGGCACGCGCACGCAGTTGGCGCAGACCTTGATTTTGGGGTCCAAAATCTTTTTGGTTTCGACATCCATCTTCCATTCTTCTTTGGTGCGGCGGTCGTCCATAAAGACATCGATTTGGGGGATGACGTTGAATGCGATTTGTTTTTTGAATTTTTGCGGATCAGGTGTGGCGTTCATAAAGACGCCGCGCGTCTGGTTGAAGAGTTCGTCCATGGCGTCTTTACCGCCGCCCGACACGGATTGATAGGTCGAGACCACAACGCGTTTGATTTTGGCTGCGTCGTGCAGGGGTTTCAGGGTAACCACCATCTGGATGGTCGAACAATTGGGGTTGGCGATGATGCCTTTCTTTTTATAGTCGGCAATGGCGTGCGGGTTGACTTCGGGCACGACCAGCGGCACGTCGGGGTCGGTACGGAAATGGGATGTGTTGTCGATCACCACTGCGCCAGCGGCTGCGGCTTTGGGTGCAAACTCTGCCGAGATTTTGGCTCCCGGGGAAGAGAGGACGATGTCGATGCCTTTAAAATCGAATTTGGCGAGGTCTTCGATCTTGATGTCGTTGTCACCGAAGGAGATTTCTTGTCCGGCTGAACGGCTGGAGGCCACGGCATGGACTTCCGAGACGGGAAACCCTCGTTCGTTGAGGATATTCAGCATTTCGCGCCCGACATTGCCGGAAGCGCCGACGACTGCCACTTTATAAGACATAATACACCTTGATCTGGGGATAATCTGTTAACTCTTTCGTGGTACTGTGTTTTCAGGAATTTTGCAAGATGACAGACGAGTCCAAAATCGACCTCTCCGAGATGAAATCCAATCTTTTGGCGACGATGAGCCACGAGATGCGCACCCCTATGCAATCGGTGTTCGGGTTTCTGGAATTGATGCTGTTTGAAAATCCGTCGCCCAAGCTCAAATCCATGATCGAGGCGGCCATGAATTCGGCGTCGGGTGTTCTTGAAATTCTCGACGATATTCTGGATGTCGCCAAGATTGACGCCGACAAGATGGAATTGGAGAGGTTGGAGATTCCGCTGCGGACGCTGGTGCGCGGGGTGCTGGAGGCGCTTGAGCCGAAGGTAATGGGAAAAAATCTTGAATTGATCGACGATGTGTCCGAGGCTGTACCGAAAGTGGTGATCGGCGATCCGAAACGGCTTCGCCAAATTCTGATCAATCTGGCAGGGAATGCGGTCAAATTTACATCCGAAGGGTCAATTACCATTCGTGTGGGAGTCGAGAGTTATGTGCCGCTCAAACTCCGGTTCGAAGTTGTGGATACCGGTATCGGAATGAGTGAAGACGTTCAGAAAAAATTGTTCCAACCCTTTACGCAAGCCGACGGATCGACGTCGCGCGAATTCGGTGGAACGGGGTTGGGTCTTTCGATTTCGCGCAAGCTCGTGGAATTGATGGGCGGCGAGATCGGCGTGACCAGTCAGATTGGACGCGGGACAAATTTCTGGTTTACCGTGCCTTCCGAAGAAGTCTTAGACGAGATGCTGGATTGGGCCTTGCCGGATCTGGCGGGGTTGTCGATCCTGTCGGTCGAGGACCACCCGCAAGCTGCACGTGAAATTGTGTCGTCGCTGGTTTCGATGGGGGCCAGAGTTGAAAGTTGCCGGACGGTCAAGGAGACGATTGCCATGCTCAAACATCGTCCGTTCGATGTGGTGGTGGCCGATCAGGGGCTGGAAGACGGTTTGGGGATCGACGTGATCCGTAATGTGAGCGAGCATTGGCCGCAGACCGGACTGGTCATGTATACGGCGCGCGATGATGCCGGATTGAAACAGAGTTTGTCGGCGCTTGGTGCCTTTTACCTTGAAAAACCGGCGAGCCGTCGCGGTCTTGGTGAAGCCGTGATGCAGATGGCTGCGCGCAAATCAGTCGAAAGTCCGGATAAAAACGGAAAAATTCTGGTGGTTGAAGACACAGAGACGGTACGCGATATGTTTGCACGGCAATTTGAGGTGCTGGGCGGTGATGTCGAGTTTGCGGAGAACGGTCTCGAGGCGCTCGATATGCTCAAGCAACGCGAATATCATCTGGTGCTTTCCGATCTGCATATGCCGAAGATGGACGGGTATGGTCTGATTAAAAAAATCCGCGAACTGGAAGAAGGAACTGAGACGCGGATGCCGGTGGTTTTGCTTACGGCCGATATCCAGATGTCGTCGTCACGGACATATATGCCGCTGGGGTTTGATGAATGTCTGCTCAAACCCGTGTCGCTTGGATCTTTGCGGCAAATGCTTGTGCGGTGGGGCGTGCCGATGACCCGAAATCCGGATCAGCGGATGGTAGGATCACCAGAACTACGTACGGGTTCCATAGATATGGATGTCCTGAAATCCCAGATGGGCGAGATTGATGCGGCTGCGGCGGATATGTTGGCGCGGTTCCCCGATATGATGCGACCGCTTTTAAAAAAATTGATCGAAGAGTGCGACAAAATCAATGCAGCAGAGCTGCGTGAAGTCGCCCATTCCATGAAGGGGGCTGCGCGGTCTGCCGGTGCGATGCGGCTTGGTGATTTAGCCGAGCAGATTCAAGCGAACGCCGAACAAGGAGTTTGCGACAAGCAGGCATGTTCAGCGTTCGAACGGGAATTTGCGCAAGTGGAAACCGATCTGTCCGCTTTATGTGCGAAATTTGTCTGATCTATTTTTTGCCGATATATTTTTCAAGATTATGTTGCAGGTTTCTCATGCGGGAAAAATAGGTTGCCCGTGTTTGGGGTAACAGTTTTGTCCATTCTTCGAACGGGACTGGGGCCGGCAGCTCATAACCAGGATCGTAGGCGTAGGGAGCAGAGAGATCCCAGTTTTCCGCTTTGTCGAGAGCTGTGGCTAGTCTTTTCGGATCTTTGAGCAGCCATTCGAAAACGGGGACGCTCACTGTGGAGGACAGGGACATAATATGTTCATGCGGGCTTTTCAGTGCAGGGGATTTTGTGACAGGCTGGGCCTGATCCTCGGTTTTCTTGGCGTTGATGTTTTTGCGTTCCTCATAGGCTCGGTCTGGTTGGGCAGGCCAGCGTGCAATATCGAACTCCAATCGCAATTGTCCGGCTAGACAATAGATGGCGGCGTGTTCCATATCTCCGGCGCGGGCCAAAGACTGGGCTGCAAAAAACAAACCCTGCGGCGGAATTTCGCCGCGATCATGGTCGAGGATATAAAGAAGGTCGGCCACATCCTTTTTGTTTTGTGCCGTGGCCGCCAGAGAGAGTTTGTCCCATGTTTTTAGATCTTCCGGTTTGACCAGAGCGTCTTTGACGCTCAAAGGTTTTTTGGTGACGGGTGGTGGTGTGTCCTGTTGTTTTTGTTCCGGTTGGGTCGGTGTGTATTTCTGTTTGGTTTTTGTTGCGGCGTCCACTGGTTCTTTTTGGTTTTTTTCTTGCGGGGTGATTACCATATGGCTCATGCCCTTCACGGATGGCTGTTCTGTCATCTGTGCATACGTGAGTGTGGCATTGGACAGAGATGCTGCTGCGCACAGTGCGTATATTACTAAAACTCTTATGCTCGCGGTCATTTATCTTGTGCCTTTATGTATGCAATATTGTCAGTACATTAAAAGTTTGTTAGTCTCTTTCCAGTACCATTATATACATTCGTACATGATTGGTCGTCAAAGTACTTCTTTTTAAAAGGTTCGCTTCGGTGGGCCGTTCTTGGGTTATCCCGTCTTTCTGCGTTTTTTATTTGGTTTTTTTGAGGTGATTATGGCGCAGAGCAGCTTTTTGACTGGACATGAGAGATTCTTCGACAAGGATGAAATCATTGTCAGTAAAACGGACCTGAAGGGAAATATTCTTTATGCCAACCGCGTTTTCATGCGGGTTGGTATTTTCGAAGAGAAAAATCTGATGGGGCAGCCGCACAGTATTTTGCGCCATCCGGAAATGCCGAGGGCGGTTTTCAAGTTGTTATGGCAACAGATTCAGGCCGGGCAAGAGATTTTTGCCTATGTGATCAATCGTGCCACCAATGGCGATCATTACTGGGTTCTGGCCCACGTTACGCCGAGCTTTGACGCTTCGGGTAATGTCAATGGCTATCACTCCAACCGCCGCGTGCCGGATCGTCGGACCATCGACAACGTGATTATTCCAACCTATAAACAGTTATTGCGCACGGAAAACAGCCATTCCAACGCCAAGGACGGCATGAATGCTTCCTATGACGAGTTGCTGCAGATTTTGAAACAAAAGGGGTCGACCTATGACGAATTTATCTTCTCTCTCCAAAGCTAAGTATATAGCTATCGCTCTGGCAGTTATCCTGGTGGGGACCCTCTTCGCTGTTGTTAAACAGGTGGGAGTGGGTTCGTTTGAGTTTGCGGCTCATATTGTCGGGGGTGTTTTGTGTTTTGTTGGATATTTTATGATTTCCAAGACGCAGAAAGAGCTGATGCGGGCCGAACAGGTCTGTCAACAGCTCTCCCGCGGTGACTTTTCCGTCCGTATTCTCAATATTGAGGAAAAAGGCGAGGTTGGGGCGCTGCTTTACGGGATCAACGATATGGTCGATTACATGGATGCGTTTGTTCGTGAATCGACGGCCTGTATGGAGGCCGTGAGTCAGAATAAATATTACCGTAAAATTTTGCCGAACGGGATGCGCGGGAATTTGGCGCATGGCGCGTCGATCATCAATCGCGCGCTGGCCAGTGTCGGGGCAAAGATGGCCAACTTTACCGAAGTGGCCAACGATGTCGACCAGTCCTTGTCGCAAGTTGTGGGTGATGTCACCCGTTCTGTCGATATGCTCAAGTCAACGGCCAACACGATGGAAAACACCGTGCGTCAAGCCAACCACAAAACCGAAGTGGCTGTGCAAGGCTCCGGCGATACCGCAATCTCCGTTGATACGATTTCGGCAGCTTCGGAAGAAATGTCCGCATCGATTGGCGAGATCAGCCAGCAGGTGACCAAAGCTTCGCATATTGCGGGGCAGGCTGTGGGCGAAGCTGAGCAGGCCAAGAAGATCGTGGTCGAGATGGTAGAAACCGCCCAGAAAATCGGGCAGGTCGTTCTCCTCATTGACGATATTGCAAAACAGACGAACCTGTTGGCACTTAATGCGACGATTGAGGCGGCGCGTGCCGGTGAAGCCGGTAAAGGGTTTGCGGTTGTGGCCAACGAGGTCAAGAATTTGGCCGAACAAACCACACAGGCTACCGATGAAATCCGCCAGCAAATCGGTGCTATTCAGGAGGCCACCGATTCAACTGCCAAATCGTTCGAGGGCATTGCTCATATCATTGAGGATATCAACCAGTATACCGCCAATATTTCGGCTGCTGTTGAAGAGCAAAGCGCTGCGTCGCGCGAGATTGCTTCGAGCGCCCAGCGTGCTTCGTCGGGGACGGGTTCCGTGTCCGCTAGCATGGGCGAGTTGTCGGCTGAAATCGGTGCGGTCAGCGAAGCGGCAGGACAGGTGATGGGCCTGACTGATGAGCTGTCCACCAAAACGGTTGCCGACGTTAAGTCCTTGCTCGATAAAATGGGAAAGTTTATGGAGGAATTGCGCAAGGTGGCATAAGCTGCGCTTTTTATCCATTTTTAACATTTGCGAAAGGGCATTCTGGTACACTGAAATGTCAATGAAAGGTGGTCAGATGCCCTTTTTGTTTATTAAATCGTGGTTCCGTGACGAGCGCGGCGCGACAGCCGTCGAGTACGGGTTGGTGGCCGCCGGTATTGCCTTGGCGATTGCCGTGGCGGTGTTTGCTCTGGGCGACACGATTATCGGGATGTTTGACGAGATTACGGCTTATCTCCAGTCTTAAATTCCACAGCTTATTTTAGGGGCTGGATATTCCTGTGCGTTATGCCATATTGATGGTATGACATTGGAGGATTTTTCATGAAACAAAATATTGGAAATACTGACAAGATCGTTCGCATTATCGCGGGCGTTGCGTTGTTGTCTTTGCTGGTTCTTATGGAAGGCGATGCGAAATGGCTGGGTTTGATCGGTCTGGTCCCGATCGGGACGGCTTTGATCGGCTGGTGTCCGCTTTATGTCCCGCTGGGGCTTAGCACGAAATGCGGTAAAGGCGAATGCTGTGGCGGCGGGAACTGCGGTTCTAAGACGGAATAAAGTGGGTTTCGTCTGACTCTGATCTGGCCCAACTTGTGACTTTTCCGTTTTGGATGGTTACGGCGGTGGGTTCGGGTTTGCCGTTAAATGTGGAATAGGTCCAGACTTCCGAGTTTGGACCTGTTTTATTTTTGAGGTCCGGTGGGCCGAATGTGGCGGTCAATTGTGCGGCGCTCATGCCCGCCCAGAGCGTTTCAACGACGCTGCCGTCATTTGGGTATCTGCGCGGTTGGGGAGTGCCCTGTGAGCCCTCCAGACCCTCCAGATTGCCAAAGGCACGGCTTAAGGCACGTTTCAGCATAAAGAGGATCAGGCCGATGATCCAGCCGACAATCAAACCTTTAAACCAACGTGCGATAAAGAGAAGCATGGGCAGGCCTACTTCTCATCCCCCATTTTGAGGGCGGCGATAAAGGCGCTTTGGGGGATTTCGACGTTGCCGAACTGGCGCATTTTCTTTTTCCCCTCTTTCTGTTTGTCGAGGAGTTTGCGCTTCCGTGTGATGTCACCGCCGTAACATTTGGCGGTCACGTCTTTTCTCATTGCCGAAATATCTTCGCGGGCGATGATTTTTCCGCCGATGGCTGCCTGAACCGCGATTTTGAATAGCTGGCGCGGGATCAGCTCTTTGAGGCGTTCGCAGAGTTGCCTGCCGCGGCGTTCGGCTTGGGAGCGGTGGACGATCATCGCGAGGGCGTCGACCGGTTCCTGATTGACCATCACATCCATTTTGACGAGGTCGCCTGCGCGGAAATCCTCGACGTGGTAATCAAAGCTCGCATAGCCGCGTGAAATGGATTTCAGGCGGTCGTAGAAATCGAACACGATCTCGTTAAGCGGCAGGTGGTATTCGAGCATGGCGCGGTTGCCGACGTAGGACAGGTTGATCTGTTCGCCACGCCGTTCTTCGCAGAGTTTCAAAAGTCCGCCCAGATATTCGTCGGGGGTCAGGATGGTGGCTTTAATCCACGGCTCGTAAATTTCCTTGATGCGCTGGACTTCGGGCATATCGACGGGGTTGTATATTTCGCGTTTGCTGCCGTCGGTCAAATCAAGTTTGTAGACCACGCTCGGCGCGGTGGGGATCAGGTCGAGATCGAATTCGCGTTCCATCCGTTCCTGAATAATCTCCATATGCAGAAGGCCTAGGAACCCGCAGCGGAAGCCCATGCCGAGCGCCTGAGAGCTTTCCTGTTCATAGTGGAGCGAGGCGTCGTTCAATGCGAGTTTTCCGAGAGAGTCGCGCAGCTTTTCAAATTCGGAACTGTCGACCGGAAAGAGCGAGCAAAATACCATCGGGATTGATGGTTTAAAACCGGGGAGGGGCGTGACTTTGTCCGCAAAGCGTTCTTCGGTGATGGTGTCGCCCACTTTTGTTTCCGAGATTTCCTTGATGGCGGCGGTGATAAATCCCATCTCGCCGGGGCCCAATTCGTCGATGACGATATGTTTGGGGGTGAAAATACCTACGCGTTCGATCTCGCGCGTGGCCTTTGTCCCCATAAAGCGGACTTTCATCCCTTTGCGCAAATAGCCGTCAATCACGCGGACCAGAATGACCACACCGAGATAGGCGTCGTACCATGAGTCGACGAGGAGGGCTTTGGTCGGTGCGCTGGCGTCGCCTTTCGGCGGGGGCAGGCGCTCGTGAATGGCTTCCAGCAGTTGGTCGATATTGATGCCCGATTTGCCCGATACGCACACGGCGTCGCTTGCGTCGATGCCGATGACGTCTTCGATTTGTTCTCTTACACGTTCGGGTTCGGCGGCGGGGAGGTCGATCTTGTTGATGACCGGAATAATGTCGTGGTTGTTGTCGATGGCCTGATAGACGTTGGCCAATGTTTGCGCCTCGACGCCTTGGGTCGAGTCGACAACGAGGAGTGATCCTTCGCAGGACGCCAGCGAGCGGGAGACTTCGTAGGTGAAGTCCACGTGGCCCGGCGTGTCCATGAGGTTATATTGGTACGTCTCGCCATTTTTGGCGGTGTAATTCAGGCGCACGGTCTGGGCTTTGATGGTGATACCGCGCTCGCGCTCGATCTCCATATTGTCGAGGACTTGCTCTTTCATCTCGCGGTCGGTCAGGCCGCCGCAGGACTGGATCAGGCGGTCGGCAAGCGTCGACTTCCCATGGTCAATGTGGGCGATAATGGCAAAGTTTCTGATTTTATCTAGCGGCGTGGTCGTCATAACCCCTCTCAATAAGGGGTTACGGCCTGTTTTTCAATGGAAATTTAGACTCAGGAGGGGGAGGCCGAGGAATAGGCAACTGTCTGGTGTTTTGGGGCTGCTTTTTTGCGGTTTTTGATGACATCATCCCCCAATTGGTCAAAGGGGATCAGTTTGGCTTTCATCATGGTCATGATGACATATTGGCGGTTTTCATCATTTTGAATGGAGCGGATCAGGGCCAGCATTGATTCTGCCGTGTGGTGTACGGGGACTCCATATCGATCAATGCGGTATTCCAGACCTTTAGGCCCGCCGTTATAGGCCAAAGCCGCCAGAATGTTATTACCGAACTCGTCGTACTGTTCTTCAAAATAGCATTGCCCAGTTGCCGAGTTGTAATCTTCGTCCAGACGGAACCTTTTCCAGTCGAGAGGTTCTCCGAAACAGCTTTGGGCCACTTTTTTTGCGGTTGCGGGCATCACTTGCGCTATACCGATTGCGCCTTTAATTGACGTTACAGGGTTGCCGTATCTGTCCAATTGATTGCCCGAAGATTCAGTCAAAATCAGTTTCTCAAAAAATTCTTCACGATTCATATGAAGCATTTTATGGGCTGCTTTGAGCAATAGGTGTTCATATCGCGGGTTGTTCAAAAGGGCATCAATGTCCCATGGGGACTTTGAAGTGGCGCGAAGGGAATAATGTCTTGCCTTTGAGTTTAAAGAATGTTTGGGGCCGAAATAATCAGCTTTGCCAGAGACCAAGGGTGGAAAATTATAGTCCCATGAAGCTCGTATGGCCTTATATTCTTTGGGTTTCGGGACGTCGGCCTGAACGGATGCAACAGGCTCTTTGGTCTCGGGTTCAATATTTGGTTCGCCGGATGCGGACGTAAATGCGTTGCCCAAGGTTAGAGAGGCGGTCAGGCCCACCACACCCAATGTTGAAACAGCGGCGGTCCTAAAAGAAACAGGCATATTGATTGTGCCGCCGATGGCTCTTTTGACATCGCGGGTTTCGGTTTTGATGGTGATTCCCAATTCTTTTTTCATGTCGTTTGCAAACAGGCGAATTTCTTTTGCAAAGGACGCGGTTTCTTTGGCAACGAAGTTCGTTGCCGCGCCGATATAGGGGCCTAGAGTTCTGCGGACTGCCGGATAAGCAGTGTTTTTCAGGAACGGGACCAGTTTTCTTTTTGCGTTGCCGAATTGCTCTGCGCCGAATTCCATGGCCATTTCTCCCCACAGGCGCAAGGTGGCTTTTGCGGTCAGCGGGTCTTTAGCCTGTTCGGAGGATGCATCAGGAGTGGGTTTGACAAAGCTTGTCATACCTATTCCGTCCAAAGCCATGTCGCGGTATTTGGTCAGGATTTTTAGGTGGGTTCCCAAAAATTCGGTGGTTTCATCTTTGATGTTCAGGGCTTTTCTTCGGGCGATTTCTGCGGTGACGGCT
>Ga0116142_10003488_pt1 | contig 15758 bp, 16 predicted proteins | sample AD_UKC033_MetaG_FD_89785 | JGI IMG/M metagenome (GOLD analysis project Ga0116142, IMG submission 89785) | Active sludge microbial communities of municipal wastewater-treating anaerobic digesters from USA - AD_UKC033_MetaG | ecosystem: Engineered > Bioreactor > Anaerobic > Digestate | place: USA... | reverse complement strand
ACCCGAGCATTACAAACTGGGTTGGGAAGAGAAGGCCAAAGCGGGCGGTTCGTTGATCGGTGAGCAAATCGAACTTCCGGTTCGCGGACTCGATTCGGAGTGGAAACCATGAGCCGCAGTGCACCGCTTGCCGATCATGCATCGGTCGTAATGGCGAACAGCAACCCAACAGCCCGCAAAGCGAAGGGATGGTGGGCGAGACACCGGTGGTTGGTCTTGCGGCGATTGACGCAAGGGTTGATTCTTGCCGCGTTCGTCGTTGGTCCCGTGGGCGGCGTCTGGCTCCTCAAAGGCAATTTGAGTGCAAGCCTAGTGCTGGAAACCGTCCCGATGACCGACTGGTTCGTCTTCCTTCAGACGGTCGCGGCAGGGTACTGGCCCGAGGCAACGGCGATCGTTGGCGTTGGTATTGTCGCAACACTCTATCTCACCGTGGGTGGGCGCGCATACTGTGCTTGGGTCTGCCCGATCAACCCGGTGACCGATGCTGCTGCGTGGTTGCGGCGACAGTTGGGGCTGAAGGGCGGTCATGCCCCGAAAGCCGCGCTGCGCTTTTGGTTACTGGGTGCGGTGCTGTTGGCGTCACTCGCAAGCGGCGTCATGGTCTGGGAATGGGTCAATCCCGTCTCTTGGACACACCGCGCACTCATCTTTGGCGTTGGGCTTGCCTGGTTGGCGCCGGTTGCAATCTTTTTCTACGACCTTTTGCTGGCGCCACGGGGTTGGTGCGGTCACGTCTGCCCGCAGGGGGCAGCCTATTCGCTCTTGGGCAAAGCCGCACTGGTCCGCGTCAGCGCAGCAAACCGGCGCGCATGCGACGACTGCATGGATTGCTTTACCGTTTGTCCCGAGCCGCAAGTGATTCGGCCTGCGCTCAAAGCGGAAGGCCAATCCCACCCGCTCATTCTCAGCGAACAGTGCACCACGTGTGGTCGCTGCATCGATGTATGCGACAAATCCGTCTTTCGCATGACCCATCGTTTTGATCGGAGAGAACCATGAAAAAATCGCTTCTGTATCTCACTGCACTCCTGCTCTCCTCTGCTGCTGTCGCACAAAGTGTGCAAACCCTTCGCGGTGGCAAAGTGGACGACCCGGATCTCCCCCCCGGCAATTACCAACCACCCAAGGACGGTGAACCCTTACCCCGTGATTTCGTCCAGCAGCCACCACTCATCCCACACAAGATCGACGGGTATGAAATCTCACTCAATTTCAACAAATGCCTCGATTGCCACGCCTGGGATCGCGCTACCCAGATGCATGCACCCCGAATCAGCATCACCCACTTCCGTGACCGCGAAGGGTCGGAGCTGACCAATATCGCGGCAAGCCGCTACTTCTGCAATCAGTGCCACGTCCCGCAAACCAATGCACGACCGCTCGTGGAAAACACCTTCACGCCGGTGCAAGGTTGGCGGCAATGAACCTAGGAGCTGACAATGGATGAGAACAACAAAACTGCTCGCCGTTTCGGCCCTTTCGGCCTCGGAGCGCTGGTTGCGGCCTTCGTCGTCGGTATTCTGTTCTGGGGCGGTTTCAACTGGGCGCTCGAGCTCACCAATACGGAAGCGTTCTGCATCTCCTGCCATGAGATGCGCGACAACGTCTATGAGGAGTATCGGCAAACGATCCACTTCCAGAACCGGACTGGCGTGCGCGCCACCTGCCCCGATTGCCACGTACCCAAAGAGTGGTTCCCGAAGATCAAACGCAAGATTCAGGCGTCGAACGAACTGTGGCATCACCTGTTGGGAACGATCGACACGCGCGAGAAATTTCTGGCGAAACGGCACGAACTGGCGCAACGCGAATGGGCGCGCATGAAAGCGAACGACTCGCAGGAGTGCCGGAACTGCCACAATTACGACTACTTCGACTACAGCGTCCAAGGGCGGCGCGCCAATTTGATGCACATGCAAGCGCGTGAGGAAGGCAAAACCTGCATCGATTGCCACAAAGGCATTGCCCACCGATTGCCCAATATCGAACAAGGTGTCGGCGTCAAAACAGACGCGTTACCCGCAGACGTCCTGCATCAGTAGTAACCCGCCACACACAGAGCGTCGAAACACCCGTTGTGTAGTCGCGCAGCGGGTGTTCCGTGTCGCGCGCAGTGTGCAAGACCTCTTGGGTGACCAATGGACACCGCTGGCAGAACTTTGGCGTCATCAGAGTCAGCGGCAAGGCGGCAAGAACGCCTCTTGGGGCGCAAAGGCGCGCAGTCCTTCCAAATCCAAAATCCACACTTTTCGCCCGCTGGTGCGTAACAGACCTTCGGCTGCAAGGTCGGAAAAGACCCTTGAGAGCGTCTCTGGCTTCAGGTTGAGGCGAGAGGCCAACACATATTTTTGCACCGGCAATTCGAGCAAGATGGGGCCATCGTTGGTCGCCACCCCTGCTTCCGGCAGTAATTGCAGGAGGTAACCGATCACGCGCTGGGTTGCCGAACAGACCGAATAGGTTTCGATATCGTGGATGAGGGATCGCAACCGCATCGCCATCCCGGCGAGCATCCGTTGGCAGAAATCGCGATTCGCGTCGAGCAACCGTTCGATCACATCGCGCGGGATGAAAAGCACTTCTGCCGGTGTCAGCGCGGCGGTGTTTACTGGGTAAGGCTGGCGCAGAAACATCACCGCTTCGCCGAAGGTACCGCCGGGCCCTACCGTTTCGATCACCTTTTCCACGCCATTCGGCCCGTCGATATAGAGTTTGATCCGCCCTTGCGCGACCACGTAGAACCCCCGCGAAGCGTCGCCGCGGAAAAAGAGGACCTGATCCCGTTCCAGGGCTACGGGTTGTGCTGCCTCAGCCACCTGGGTCAGAGTCTCATCCTCGAGCAACGAGAAAAGCGGGACGTTTCGCAGGAGCGCGATCGTTTTCGGCATGGACACCGGTTCGATTGGGGTTAGCACCACATCCATTATAGCGCGGCCAGCCTGTGCGGCAAGGAAAAGTGGTACAGCGCTTTCCTGTTATCATCATCGGCTTTCCAGGTTCCGATACGAATGGGTTACACACATCATGGCACGCATCAAGATCGCCCTACCCGAACATCTGCCGTTCGTCACCGAACTCATGATCTACATCGAACACATCAACGAAGGGCAGCACCTCGACAATGCACGGCTCTTGGGGCTGGTCGCGGAAGCGCGCTGCAGGCTTTTGGCCGAGTTGGGCTTTTCCCAGGTAGACATTGGCGGCGCAGGGATCATCCTCGCGGACGTGGCGGCGCAGTACCGCAGCGAAGCCTTTCACGGCGAACGGCTGCTCTGCGCGATGGGCATCGCCGACCCCCATCGCTACGGTTTCGACCTGGTTTGGCAATTGACGGAATCAGCGAGCGGGCGCGAAGTGGCGCGGGGCAAACACGGCGTTGTCACCTTCGATTATGCGAAACGGGAAAAGGCGCCGGTACCCGACGCCTTTTGGCAACGATGGCAAGAACGTTTCGGAATGCTGCCTACGTCTTGAAGAGCGACGCGGTGTGGATGACTTGCTGCGTCGCACGCCCCACCTGGCCTGCGGCTGCAACGACGGTTTGCGCTTTTTCCTCGACCAGTTGACTGTCTTCGGCAATCTGCTTGGCGTGCGTTTCGATTTCGCGCAGCGCTTCGAGCTCCTCGTGCATCGCCCGCTGAATCTCCTGCGCAGCGGAGATCACCTTTTCGGCTTCCCGCTTGATCTCCTCGACCGAGTTCCCCGCTTCGTGGGCACTCTCCGCCCCTTTTTCAACGAGCGCCACCCCCTCCTGCATGCTGGTTACCGAGACGCGCGTCTCTTCCTGAATGCGTTCGATCATCGTCCCGATTTCGAGCGTTGCTTTCGCGGTGCGCTCGGCCAGTTTCCGCACCTCGTCGGCGACTACCGCAAAACCGCGCCCCTGTTCGCCTGCGCGCGCCGCTTCGATCGCGGCGTTCAGTGCCAACAGATTGGTTTGATCGGCGATTTCGCGGATCGTCTGGATGATCTGGCCGATTTCACCTGCAATGCCTTCGAGCTTAGTGAGATTCGCTGCCGACGTTCGGACGGAAAGGGCGATACGCGCGATCTCGTCGGCGGCACGGTGAACGACTCGCGCGCCGGTGTCGACCGCCTGCTGCGCCGCAACGGCCGCTTTGGCCGTAACGGTAGCGTGTTCGGCAATTTTTTGAGCGGAAGCGGTGTTCTGCGAGACCGAAGCAGCAATCGCCTGGGTATTTTCGGCCTGTTGGTGCGCGCTGGCGGCAATCGCTTGCGCAGAGGACTCTGCCGCGTGCTGCGCTTCCTGCACCGCTTTGAGCTGTTGCTGGAGCGTAAAGACCAATTCGAAGAGGCGGTTGCGCATGATCTGAAGCGCGTCGAAGAGTTCGCCGAGCTCGTCCCGCCCCATGTCGTCGAACTCGACTTTGAGTTCGCCGTTTGCCACCGCACGGGCGATGCGCTGCGCTTCGGCAAAACCGTGCGAGAGGCGGCTGACCGTCCACCCACCGACCGTCAGCGTCACGACCACACCAAGGAGCGTGAATAGAAAAGAAAGCAGCGACGGTTGCCCGTATTCATACCACTCCAGACCCAACATCAACCCAAAACCGATCACCGGAAAGAGCATGAGGAGTACGACCCGCTGCTTGAGGGTAATGCGCCGCAAAAAGCGGGTGATGGCGCCTGCGCGGATTTTACCCCCTTCGAGTGCGATCTTTTCCCCGGCGCGCATCCGCGCGTAGAGTTCATCCGCGGCTTGAACCTCTTCGCGCGTGGGCTTCATCCGCACGCTCATATAACCGCCCCCCGGTTTCGGGGTTGCGGTAGCCTTGACCCAGTAATGGTCGCCATCTTTGCGCCGGTTTTTCACCATGCCCTGCCAAGGACGTCCCGCTTTGAGCGTGGCCCAGAGGTCACGAAATGCTTCTGGCGGCATATCGGGGTGCCGAATGATGTTGTGGGGTTGTCCCATCAACTCTTCGGGCGCAAAACCGGCATACTCCAGAAAATCTTCGTTGAAATAGGTGATGCGACCCTTTTCGTCGGTGTGGCTGATGATCGCGCAGTCGTCGCGCACCGGGTATTCACGCTGGGTTACAGGCTGGTTGATGCGCATCGTCTTCCCCTTTGGGTTGGAGGCCCAAATTTCGCAATTCTAATAGGGTTATCAGCACACGGTTGGAAAAGTTGAGGGGTTTTTTGATGTTTTTTCATAGCCACTTTCGTCCCCCCGCCAGGAATCGAACCTGGATCTAGCGCTTAGGAGGCGCTCGTTCTGTCCATTGAACTACGGGGAGCCAGTGCGCGGTGGCAATTCTACCACCGGCAAACGGGGCAGCGGCAGCCCCAGGAGGTAGCCCTGCGCATGCGTGATCCCCATTTCTTGCAAAAGCGTAAGGGTCTCTTCGTTTTCGACGAACTCGGCAACCGTCTGCATCCCCAGATCGGCACAGAGATTGGCCAGGTTCCGAACGAGCGCCTTGTCGACCCGAGACGTTTGCATCCCCCGCACGAACGCGCCGTCGATCTTGACGAAATCGAGCTCCAGTTCCCGCAGATAGTGCAGGCTGTTGTAGCCGCTGCCAAAGTCGTCGAGCGCAAACCGGAACCCTCTTTTGCGCAATTGCCGGATGAACTGGCGCATCTTCTCGAGATCGTCGACAGCGTGCCGCTCCAAGAGCTCGAAGACGATGCGGCCGGGATCCAGCCCCCACTGGTGGCAAAGGCGTGCCGCAAAACCGAGCACGTTGCGGTTTTGGATCTCCTGTACCGATAGGTTGAGAAAAAGGGTGGGTTTTTCCCCTGGAAAGTCACGCAACGCCGCGAGCGCTGCTGCAATGATCTGGCGGTCGAGTTCGCGTCCCAAACCATATTTTTCGATTACCGTGATGAACCGTCCTGCTGGGATCGGGTCGCCTACCGACGGGATGAGGCGGGCGAGCACCTCGAACGCAACCACCTGACCGCTTGCCATATCGACGATCGGTTGAAAAAACGGAACAATGCGTCGCTCGGCGAGCGCTTCGCGAAGCGCTTCCACCTCGCTGCGCTGCTCGGCAAGGGAGTCACGCGTCAAAGCGCCGCCCGTCCGGCGCGTTTTGAGGTCGTCATAAGCGCAGATTTCGTCTTTTCCTCGCCGTTTTGCCTCATAGGCAGCCAGATCGGCGTGCGCTAGGAGTTCATGGACCGACTTTCCGTCTTGCGGGTAGCTCACAATGCCCAGTGAACAGGTCACATGAAATGAGGTCCCTTGATAGAAATAACGATGGGCGCGCAACCGATCACAGAGTTTGCGCGCGAGCGCCTTAGCACCCTCCAGCGGCGTTTCGGGAAGCAACAAGATGAACTCATCGCCGCCAATCCGGCAAGCGAGGTCGCCTTGCCGAACTTGCGCCTGGAGCACGTTCGCAAGCTCTGTGAGCGCCAGGTCACCTGCGGGGTGACCGTAGGTGTCGTTGATCTCCTTGAAATCGTCGAGATCGATCATGATGAGGCTAAACGCATGCTGGTGCCGTTCGCTGCGACCGATCTCGTACTCGAGCATGTGGAGAAAATGGCGGCGGTTGTAGAGGTGGGTGAGCGGATCGTGCATCGAAAAATACTCAAGCTCGCGCAGCGTGTCTGAAAGCGCCCGGCTAGACCCGACGACGATCACCAGGATTGCCAAGAGCGAGCGGATCACGGTTTGCTCTTGCGCGCTGAGCGGTTGCGCGGTGCCAAAGCCAACACCAAGAATACCGGCCAGTCCTGAGCGATGATCGGGCACCTTCTCGGTGAGCAATTGATAGCATTGCGCTGTCGCGATCCCAAACCACGGCGTCCAATCCAGGTAATGGACCGCCAGGTCGACAGCGGCATCAAACGGTTGGTTCAAACGCGCAAGGAGTTCGCGCACGAGTCTGGCTGGTGGGGTCATAGACGTGGAAATTGCCTTCGGAATGGAGGAAATGAGCCGGCAGGAGCTCCAGTTCCGTACCGTCGTTCCAGGTGAAGCGTGCCCCTTCGTCGGGAATCGCGATAAGGCGCTCGACCGCCTTGGGTGGGAGACCATAATGGGGAATGAAGCGGGTCCACAAACGCGAAATCCACACCTGAGCTTGTGTGATCTCGAGCCAGGAAGCTAACCCGCCGACGATGTCCGGGTCCTGGTGCGAAAGGATGATCGCCTTGATCTGCTCCGGCGTGCAGTAGTCGAGCATCGCTTCGAGCACGTCGGGCATCACGCCGAAACCGCCGGGGTCGAGCAATACCCCCTCCTCCCGGTGCAAAATGAGATACTGATTCGAGTGAATGCCTTCCTCTTCATTCCCTTCGGTTTCGTGCAAAAGCACGCACAGGTGGTTCGAATCGCGGTATAGTTCTAGATTGCGCATACGCCACCCCATGGCATGTGTGGTATTTTTCACATTACCATAGTTATTCACGGGCTTCTTTGACCTGGATCAAGAAACCGGCGAGTTTTTGTATGCAGACCTATCTGGCGCTTCTCGACCACATCCTCACCCACGGCGTGGAAAAACGCGACCGCACCGGCGTCGGCACGCTGTCGGTCTTCGGCTATCAGATGCGGTTTCCACTCAACGGCGGGGAGACCTTTCCGCTGCTCACCACGAAAAAGCTCCATGTGCGCTCGATCATTCATGAGCTGCTCTGGTTTTTGCGCGGCGACACCAACATTCGCTACCTTCATGAAAACAAGGTGACGATCTGGGACGAATGGGCCGACGCAAATGGTGACTTGGGGCCGATCTACGGCAAACAGTGGCGGCGCTGGGAGGCACCAGACGGGCGGGTGATCGACCAGATCGCGCAGGTGGTGGAATCGCTCAAGAACAATCCAGACTCGCGACGCCACCTGGTCGTGGCGTGGAACCCCGCCGATGTCGACAAGATGGCGCTTCCGCCCTGTCACGCACTCTTTCAGTTTTACGTCGCGCATGGGCGCCTTTCGTGCCAACTCTATCAGCGTAGCGCCGACGTCTTTTTGGGGGTTCCGTTCAATATCGCCTCGTACGCGCTTCTGACGATGATGGTGGCACAGGTTTGCGGCTACACCGCGCACGAGTTCATCTGGACGGGCGGCGATTGCCACTTGTACCGCAACCACATCGAACAGGCGCGCCTGCAGCTCACCCGCACGCCACGCCCGTTGCCCAGGATGCGACTCGACCCGACGATCACGCGGCTCGAGGATTTTCGCTACGAGCACTTCACCCTGGAGGGGTACGACCCCCATCCCCATATTCCGGCGCCGGTGGCGGTATGAGCGAGATCGTGATCATCGCCGCGGTGGGGCGCAATGGGGAACTGGGGTACCGCAATGCGCTTCCGTGGCATCTGCCGGACGACCTCAAACGCTTCAAGCAGCTCACGCTGGGGGCGCCGGTGGTGATGGGGCGCAACACGTGGCACTCTCTTGGGAGGCCGCTACCCGGGCGCACCAATGTGGTGGTGAGTCGAACGCTCGCGCGATCGCAAACGGACGCCGCGCACACCGAAAGAGAACCGGAATCGACGCTTCCCTCTGGGGTGCTATGCTTTCCAACGCTCGAGGCGGCATTGGCGGCACTGGCGAAGGCGCCCACCGTGTTCGTGATCGGCGGCGCGCAGCTCTACGCCGCGGCGCTGCCCTTTGCGGACCGCTTGGAGCTCACCGAGGTCGACGCCGAAGTCTCTGCCGACGCGTTCTTTCCGCCTTGGCCCAAAACGGAATTCGTCGAAGTTGCACGCACGCGACACCCGGCGGACGCGAACCACCCCTATCCGTTTGCGTTCGTCACCTACCGCCGCGTTCAATCGCGCACGCAATCGACGTAGTATTCCCCATCCTCGCCTTTGACGAGGCCGTGCACGTCGGTCTCGAACCCGGGAAACGAGCGGTTGAACGCGCGGGCAAACTGCAGGTAGTGGACGATCGTTGCGTTGAAGCGCTCGCCCGGAATCAGAAGCGGGATTCCCGGTGGGTACGGGGTGACGAGCATCGCGGTGATCCGCCCTTCGAGCGCGTCGATGGGGACGCGGTCGATTTCGCGATGCGCCAGTTTGGCCCAGGCGTCCGCAGGGCGCAGCGCCGGTTCCATCTCCGAAAGGTACATCTGCGTGGTAAGGCGCGCCACGTCGTGTGCTTTGTAAAACGCGTGAATGCGCTGACACAGGTCGCGTAGCCCCCATTTTTCGTATCTCGGGTGCTTTGTGATGAACTCCGGCATCACCCGCCACAGAGGTTGGTTGCGGTCGAAATCGTCTTTGAACTGCTGTAATTCGGTCACCATCGTGTTCCACCGCCCTTTGGTGATGCCGATGGTGAACATGATGAAGAACGAGTAAAGCCCCGTTTTTTCGACGACGATGCCGTGTTCCGCAAGGTAGCGGGTCACGACCCCGGCCGGGATACCCCAGTCGTGGAAATCGCCATCGACGTCGAGCCCTTGGGTGATGATCGTCGCTTTGATCGGGTCCAACATGTTGAACCCTTCGCTGATCTCGCCGAAACCGTGCCACCGTTCGTTCGGGCGCAGCATCCAGTCTTCGGGCGTGCCGATCCCCTCTTCCGCGAGCCGCTCCGGCCCCCAGACGCGGAACCACCAATCGGGGTAGTCGCGCGCCACTTCGCGCATCGCACGGCGGAATTCGGCGGCTTCCATCAAGGATTCTTCGACGAGCGCGGTACCCCCAGGCGGTTCCATCATCGCCGCGGCAACGTCGCAACTGGCGATGATCGCGTATTGCGGCGAGGTCGAGGTATGCATCAAGTACGCTTCGTTGAAGAGGTCACGGTCAAACCCACCCTGTTTCGCCTCTTGAACCAGGATTTGCGACGCCTGCGACAGCCCCGCAAGCAGTTTGTGGGTCGATTGGGTGGAGAAGATAAGCGAAGTTTCGCAGCGCGGGCGGTCTGCGCCAATTGCATGGTAGTCGCCGTAAAAGTCGTGAAAAGCGGCGTGCGGCAGCCACGCTTCGTCGAAATGCAGCGTCGGAATGTAGCCGTCGAGCTCTGCTTTGATCCGTTCGACGTTGTAGAGGATGCCGTCGTAGGTCGATTGCGTCAGCGTGAGGATGCGGGGTTGTCGGTCGTTTGCCAGTTGGGCGAACGGGTGTGCGTCGATCTTCGCCTGGATCGCTTCTGGCGCGAATTCGCGTTCCGGGATCGGGCCGATGATCCCGTAGTGGTTGCGCGTCGGGGTGAGAAAGACCGGAATCGCGCCGGTCATGATGATCGCGTGCAGCACCGATTTGTGGCAGTTGCGATCGACCACGACGATATCGTTCGGCGCAACGGTGTAGTGCCAGACCATCTTGTTCGAGGTGCTGGTTCCGTTGGTGACGAAAAACAGATGGTCACAGTGGAAAATGCGCGCGGCGTTGCGTTCGCTCGCCGCAACGGGCCCGGTGTGATCGAGCAACTGCCCCAGCTCTTCTACGGCGTTGCAGACGTCGGCGCGCAGGAGATTTTCGCCGAAGAACTGGTGGAACATCTGACCGACGGGGCTTTTGAGGAATGCCACCCCACCCGAATGCCCCGGGCAGTGCCATGAGTAGGATCCATCGGCAGCGTAATGGGTAAGCGCCCGAAAGAAGGGGGGAGCGAGGCTGTCGAGGTAGTTGCGCGCCTCGCGCACCACGTATCGCGCGATGAATTCCGGGGTATCCTCGAACATATGGATGAAGCCGTGGAGTTCGCGCAACACGTCGTTGGGGATGTGGCGGCTGGTGCGTGTCTCCCCGTAGAGGAAGATCGGAATGTCGGCGTTACGAAAACGGATCTCGGCGACGAAATTGCGAATCTGTTCGATCACCTCAGCCGCCTGCAGCGGGTCTTGCAGCTGCTCGTCGTCGATCGAGACGATGAACGCCGACGCCCGGCTCTGTTGCTGGGCAAACGAGGTGAGGTCGCCGTAACTCGTCACCCCCAGCACCTCCATTCCTTCGGCTTCGATCGCCTGCGCGAGCGCTCGAATCCCCAAGCCGGAGGCGTTTTCCGAACGGAAATCCTCGTCGATGATGACGATAGGAAAATGAAAACGCATCGCGTCGCCCTTTGTCGTTGTCGCTTCACATGCGCGGCAGGGTCACGCCGCGTTGCCCCAGATACTTACCGCCCCGGTCGCGGTAGCTCGTTTCACACACCTCGTCCGATTCGAAGAAGAGCATCTGCGCCACGCCTTCGTTTGCGTAAATCTTCGCCGGCAGCGGCGTGGTGTTGGAGAATTCGAGCGTCACATGCCCTTCCCACTCCGGTTCAAGCGGTGTGACGTTGACGATGATGCCGCAGCGCGCGTAGGTGCTCTTCCCAAGGCAGACCGTGAGTACGTTGCGCGGAATGCGAAAGTATTCGACGGTGCGCGCCAACGCAAACGAGTTGGGCGGGATGATGCAGACGTCACCGACGAAGTCGACGAAGCTGCGTTCATCGAAATTCTTGGGGTCGACGATCGTCGAATTGATGTTGGTGAAGATTTTGAATTCGTTGGCGCAGCGCACGTCGTAGCCGTAGCTCGAGGTGCCGAACGAGACGACGCGTGCGCCGTCGACTTGCCGCACGAGTTCGGGTTCGAACGGTTCGATCATCCCATACGCTTCTGCCATGCGGCGTATCCAGCGGTCCGATTTGATGCTCATCGTTGCGTTCAGTCGTTCCTGACCACGATCGTGGGCATTTTGTGGGTGAAATCTTTGCCACGGTCGGCGATCGCGATCGCCACCTGCCGGGCGATTTCCCGATATTTTTCGGCGATCGGGCCATCGGGTTCGGCGACCACGGTGGGCTTGCCGCCGTCGGTCTCTTCCCGGATGCGACGATCCAAGGGCAACGCCCCCAAAAAGGGCACGCCGTAGTCGGCGCACAACTTCTTGCCCCCCCCTTCGCCGAAGATCGGTTCGACGTGACCGCAGTGCGAGCAGATATGCAGGCTCATGTTTTCGATCACCCCCAAAACGGGGACTTGGACTTTTTCGAACATCTTGAGCCCTTTGCGCGCGTCCAACAGCGCGATCTCCTGCGGGGTCGTGACGATCACCGCGCCGGTGAGCGGCGCTTTCTGCGCGAGCGAGAGATGGATATCCCCCGTTCCCGGTGGCATATCGACGATGAGGTAGTCCAAGTCGTGCCACGCGGTTTCGGTGAGGAGTTGCACCAGCGCCTGCGAAGCCATCGGGCCGCGCCAAATCATCGGCGTTTCGACGTCCACCATGAAGCCGATCGACATCGCTTCGATCCCATACGCGGTGAGCGGCTGCATCTTCTTCCCGTCTTCCGAGACCGGATTGTGATGGCCAAGCCCGAGCATTTGCGGAATCGAGGGGCCATAGATGTCGGCATCCAAAATCCCGACCTTCGCCCCTTCTGCCGCCAACGCGAGCGCGAGATTGACCGCGGTGGTGCTCTTCCCCACACCGCCTTTACCCGACGCGACCGCGACGATGTTCGCGACACCGGGTAGTGGCCGTAACCCGGGCGGCACCTTGTGGATGCCGATTTGGCTGGTCACTTCGACAAAAAGCGCCGAAGGGTGCAACGCGTCACGAAGCGCGGTTTCGATCTGCTGCTGGATCGCTGCCCATTGACTCTTTGCGGGGTAATCGAGCGCGATCTGGACCGAAACGGCGTCGCCGTCGACCGCGATTTGCCGAACAGCACCGGTGGTCACGTAATCTTTTCCGCGATTGGGGTCGATGGTCTGCGCAAGCACCGATCGAACAGCCTCTTGGGTTATCGCCATGTCGCGCGGCTCCTTGTCGAATGCGAACGATGCGTGCGATCATACCACCGTGTGGCAGGAACGATCACCCCTCGAAAAGGAGCGCAGTGAAACGAATCGTCGTGATCGGGGCGGGCGCAGCGGGACTGACCGCTGGTTGGCGGTTGGCGCGTTGGGGGTATTCCGTGATCGTACTGGAAAAGCGTGCGAAACTGGGCGGGGCGCTCGCCGAACTGACAGAAAATGCGCTTCGTTTCCCAGCCGCCGCTCCGACGTTGAAACAACTCATGCGTACGGGTGTGCTTTCCCTGCAACCGCTCCGTTCGCTTCCGTTCACCTGGGGGGATGACGCCGGAACGCAGCAGTGGTCAATCCCCGCAACCGGTTGGCCCAAAATCGAGGGAACGCCCGTTCCCCACCCCCTCTTTTGGCTTTGGCGGTTGCGGGCGTGGGGGCGTCGCCATCCGGATACGCCGCTCGATGCCTGGTTCCGTATCGCCACTCCGCCCGCGCCGCTCAGCGCTGCGCTCACACAATTGGCTGCCCAATGGTGTGGAGAGTCAGTCACAACCCTGACCTGGCCACGTCTCGCGCCGCTGCTTCGCGCCATCATGCGTTTTTCGGCGCCGCAAAGACATGCGTGGCAGGTAGCGGAAGCTGCCAGCGAATGGTTTGCGGTGGCGCTCGCGCGGCGGATCGGTCGGTTCGGACAGGTGGTACAGATCGCGTCCCCAGTAATGACGCTCACCCCACACGGCGATTCGGGGTGGCGGGTGACCACGGTCGGGCAACTGCACTTCACCGCAGCAGCGGTAGTCGTGGCAACCGAACCGCAGGACGCAGCGCCGCTTTTGCCCGCTGAATTGGGCCGAACAGCGGCGCGGCTGCACCAGTGGCCGCAGGTTCTGCGCTGGGGTAGCGCACGGGCGCTTCCGCAGATGGTTGCCAAACCGGTTCGCATCGCCAGCCATTTGTGGCTTGCCGGCGACTGGTTGCCCCCCATCGGCGCGCTTCCCGGGCTGGAAAGCGCGGTGGCTAGTGGCTGGACCACCGCGCGCGCGGTACGCGCCGCGCTCTCATCCCAGTGAAGGATGGTCGTTCGCGACGAGTCTGCCCCGCTGTAAGGTCAATACCCGCTGACAGCGCGCGGCCAATGCCGGATCGTGGGTGACCAGAACGAGCGTCGCCCCGCTCTCTTGCTGCAGAGAAAAGAGAAGTTCGATCACGGTTTCGCCCGTAGCGGCGTCGAGGTTTCCCGTGGGTTCGTCGGCAAAGAGATAGCGCGGGTTGCACGCAAAAGCGCGCGCCAACGCGACGCGTTGCTGTTCGCCACCGGAGAGCGTCTCCGGGCGATGACTGAGCCGTTCGGCCAAACCGACACGAGCGAGCCACGCTTTGGCTTGCTTTTCCGCATTCCCGTCGCCCTTGAGCCAGAGTGGTAGCGCTACGTTCTCCCACGCGGTGAGGTGGGAGAGGAGCTGGAAATCCTGAAAGACGAACCCAACCGCTTGCTGCCGCCAACGGGCGCGCGCCTCTTCGTCCCACGTGGCGATATCGGCGCGATCGACGACGATCTTTCCGCTCGTAGGCAGGTCGAGCCCGGCGAGCAGTCCAAGGAGCGTCGTTTTACCAGACCCGGAAGCGCCCACGATCGCGACCGCCTCGCCGTCGTTGATGGTAAAGTCGACCGCATCGAGCAAGGTCAAGGTGGCCCCGCTTGGCAGGGTAACCGTTTTCGTGAGATGGATGGCTTCGATCATATGTCGCGTTGCTCTCTTAATCGTCGTCGTCTCTTGAGTGCGATGATAACGGTTGGGTTCCTCAACCGGTTATCGAACAGTCTGGCGCTGGCCAACCCCGACCCGGGGAACCCGGAGCGCCCTACCGCGCTGCGCGCCCAGTCGGCAACGCTCCTCGTCTTCGGCGACAGCCTTTCGGCAGGCTATGGTCTGCGCGCCGGTAACGGTTGGGTCGATCTCCTTGCCGAACGATTGCGCGCCTGCGCGCCGCAGTGGCGCGTGGTCAACGCCAGCGTTTCGGGAGAGACGACCCACGGCGGTCGGGTGCGGCTACCGAAACTGCTCGCCCGCGAACGGCCCCGGTTGGTGATCCTTGAACTTGGCGCAAACGACGGATTGCGCGGTCTGTCACTCACGGCGATGCGGGAAAACCTGGCTGCGATGATCGACGCAGCGCACGGTGCTGGCGCGCAAGTGGTACTCGTTGGCATGCAGATCCCGCCAAACCTTGGCCCCGACTACAGCGAAGCGTTCGCCGCGACCTTTGCGGAATTGGCAGCGGAAAAACGGGTCGCCGGTTTCGTTCCGTTCCTTTTGGCGCCCATTGCGCTCAACCGTGACGCGTTCCAAGCCGATGGGCTCCATCCCACCGCGGAAGCGCAGCCGCTCCTTCTCGAAACGGTCTGGCCTGCTCTCGCGCCGCTCATCCCCTGTCAGGAACTTTCGCGCCGAACCGGGTCGCGGTGACGGATGGGCGTCTGTTGTCACAGCAGCCCCTCGCGCCGCAAGGTCGATTTGAGTTGCGCGAAGAAAACGGGGGCGCTCACCACCCCAGCCACCCCAAATGCCGCCTCCAGCACCACCATCATCGTCAAAATCTCCCACGCGTGGGAGCGGATGCGGTTGCCGATGATGTGGGCGTTCAAAAAGTACTCCAGTTTGTGGATGAAAACGAGCCAACCCAGGGCCAGTACCGCGTCGATCACCGAGACGCTCAACGCCACCAACGTGGTGATGGTGTTCGAGATGAGATTACCCACCACAGGAAGCAGCCCCGCCACAAAAGTGACGACCAGCAGGACTGGGGTGAGCGGCAACGTTCGCCCTAGAAGTGGCAAAATCCCCACCAAAAAAACGGCGGTGAGCGCGGTGTTCACCAGAGAGATCTTCACCTGGGCAAAAACGACCTGGGTAAAACTGGCGACGAGCTCGCGCGTGTAGTCGAAAATGGCCTGCGCCAAAGGGGGAAGCGGTTTGGGATTGGGCGCATCGCTGCTCGCCCAGGCAACCTGAACGGCCGCCAGCCCACCGATGACGAGCCCCAGGATCAAGTACCCTATCCCCCGTGCGGTGT
>Ga0116142_10003487_pt1 | contig 15759 bp, 13 predicted proteins | sample AD_UKC033_MetaG_FD_89785 | JGI IMG/M metagenome (GOLD analysis project Ga0116142, IMG submission 89785) | Active sludge microbial communities of municipal wastewater-treating anaerobic digesters from USA - AD_UKC033_MetaG | ecosystem: Engineered > Bioreactor > Anaerobic > Digestate | place: USA... | reverse complement strand
GAGTTTCGGTGTTCTGCTTTACAATATTGTCTGAATGAGCTATAAAAGCCAGTAGCAACTACAGACGACGGCCCAGCCGTCAGATAACTTTAAAAGGAAAGAATATGAAAAAGATCGTCGAATGTGTACCCAATTTTTCTGAAGGCCGCGACCAGAAAATCATCGATGCCATCTCTGATGCGATCAGAAGTGTCAAAGGCGTGACTCTGCTCGACGTCGACCCGGGCAAATCAACGAACCGCACCGTTTACACATTTGTCGGCGACCCGGAAAACATAATCGAAGGCGCTCTTGCCGCAGCCAGAGTTGCCCGCGAAAAGATCGACATGCGTACCCAGAAAGGCGAGCACCCGCGCATGGGCGCCCTTGACGTGTGCCCGTTCGTTCCGGTAGCCAATGTCAGCATGGAAGAGTGCGTCGAAATCTCGAAAAAATTCGCCGAGCGCGCGGCAGCCGAGCTCAAAATACCTCTCTACCTTTATGAACACTCACAGACACGTGAATACCGCAAAAAACTGCCGCAGATCCGCAAAGGTGAATATGAAGGTCTGGCCGAAAAGATCGTTCAGCCCGACTGGAAGCCCGATTATGGCCCGGCTGAATTCGTGCCCACCTGGGGCGCAACCGTCACCGGCGCCCGGTTCTTTCTCGTCGCCTACAACGTCAACATTCTCGGCACCAGCAACCAGGCGCACCGCATCGCCCTCGACCTGCGTGAAGCCGGCCGCGGCCCGGGCGAACCAGGCCGTTTCAAAGAACTCAAGGGGCTCGGCTGGCACGTTGACGAATACAACATGGCCCAGTGTTCTTTCAATCTCAACAACTACCATGTAACTGCGCCTCACGAAGTTTATGAAGCAGTTAAAGAAGAGGCGGCAAAAATCAACGTCGGCGTCGCCGGCTCGGAGCTGGTCGGGCTGATTCCGCTCGAAGCAATGCTCAAAGCCGCCGACTATTACATGAGCAAAGAGAATCTCTTCATTCTCGACGAAGACCAGAAGATCAAACTGGTCATCGATCGCATGGGTCTGAGCTCGGTTTCTCAGTTCAAACCCGCCGAACGCATCATCGAATACATCATCAGGGAAGAGCCGAACGAGCCGCTCGCCAATATGAGCACCCGCAAATTCATCGAAGCCATCAATGCCAGAACCTCTGCTCCGGGTGGCGGCAGCGCTTCGGCAGCAATTGCTGCAATTGGCAGCGGCCTGGGCGCCATGGTAGCCAAGCTCACCTACGGGGTGCGCAAATTCGAACATCTCGAAAACAGGCTTCGCAAAACCATTCCGGTATTGCACGAAACCACGCTTAAACTTATTCCGATGATCGATGCCGACACCAACGCTTTTAACGACTATGTCGACGCCATGCGCCTGCCACAGAATACCGAAGACGAAAAGAAGACCAGATTCGAAAAAATGCAGGCCGGTCTGAAAAAGGCAATCGAAGTACCTCTGGCTACTATGAAAATTGGTGATTCAGCCTGGGAAATGATGGTCGAAGCGGCTGAATGCGGCAATATCGCGTCGAAGTCAGACATGCAGGTCGGAGTCAGAGCTCTTGAAGTAGGCATCTGGGGCGCTTACCAGAATGTCATGATCAACATGGCCGGCATCAAAGACGAAAAATTCGTAACTGACGTAACTGCTGAAGCTGCCAGAATCAAAGAACGAGCCGAAAAATTCTGCTCACAGATCCAGAAGCTTCTCGAAAACCGAAAAGAATAAATATTTCTGAAAAGGGCTGCCTGATTCAAGGGCAGCCCTTTTTTGTTTTCTGGAAAGAAGATTGCAGGCGAATTCAGGGAAGCAGGGTTTTCAAAAGGCCGCTTGCGTTTCCGTAACCGCCGATTTTTAATTCCAGGCTGATCCCAAAACTGTGAAACACGTTCAGGGCCATTATTACAGCCAGAAACAGAATGGTGAACAGAATCATCTTCTTGCCGGGAAGACGTTCCTGGCCAGGCTCAACCGCGTCTCTCGACGCAGGAAACCACGAATTGAAACTCATTATTGCCACAGTCATCAAAGAAATGAATGTGAAAATGGTGATCTCGAAGCTTTTCTGCCTTTGAATGACATCAACGACAGATGGTTTGATATTGTCGACTCCTTCGGCCAGCCTGCCGGCCAGCGAAAAAACTTCCGGGTTGTGTCCCTGCATCAGCTGAGTAATTATTATGGCGCCAACAGCAAAAAACCAGGCCACGATGTGAGAAGGTTTTGCTTTTTCTGGTTTCCCGCGGGCATTGAACTGGCCGGCATTCCAGGTCAGCCACAACCCCATCAGGGCCGGGATGACCATCAATCTGGTGTTGCCCCATGCCATCGAACTGATAAAGCCCATCGAAATGGAAGTTTTCTGAATACTGGTGCGAGTCTTGTCCGGCATCATCATTGTAACGGTTGCCAGGCCGAGAAACAGCACAGAGAGAAGACGCTTGTTTCCTTCATCCGAGACGAACAGAATTGCCAGCGCAACAACGAGAAAGCAGACAAGGAGCATCACATCCCTTTTATGATCAGGACGTTCAAAGTCTTCTTTCAGAAGCATTTCAGCCTGTTTCGTCTCTTCCTCGGAGGGTGGCGGAATATCGAGTGCCTTGAGACGAACAGTGGCATAGCGCGAATGATTGGCGATTTCGAGCAGTTCTGGCAGATTTGAGGGCCTTATGGTGCGCAGCAGATAAACACCGGAGTCTTGAAGTGCAATATTGCCGCTTTTTATCATTTCGGAAATGTGCTGCTCGGCAAGAGCAGGAGAATACCGGTGCAGCCCCCGCACCGCATTAGCTCTGATCCTGTTGTCTGAAGATGTAGCAAAATCAGCAAACCGGTCAGCCAGTTCAGGTCGGTCGAATTCCCACAATGATTCGATAGCGTTAGCAACGATGCGCGAGTCTTCGTGGTCGAGGTATTTTTCGAGCGTTTCAGGAATTCTCGGGTCGTCGATACGACCGAGAAGTCGCAGCAGATAAGAAATCTTATATTCGTCTTTTTCTGCCCGCAAATATGAAAGCAATGGTGACGCCAGTGCCGGGTCGCCACTTTCGGTAAGGCGATCCATAGCTTCAAATACGACATATCTGCTGCCAAGACGCATTTTGTGCAACAGAATTTCCTGGGCAGTAAGTTGCTGACCTTCTTTCAGTTCGAGCTTGAAACCGGAACTCTCGCTTTTACCAGACTCGATTTCGGGAAACGAATCGAGAATCTGGTTTCTGGCGCGCCGGGCAAAGTATCTGACACGGGTGTCAGGATGAACTATTGCCTCAGTTATCTTCGGCATCAGAGCTCTTGCCATTTCGAGCGTCAGAGAACTCTGCTGGCCGATAAAATCGAGCGCGAAAGTTTTCTCATCGACAATCGACGAGTTCAACGAATCTTCGAGAATCTGCTGCCAGCGTGGGGGCAGGTTGTTTTCCTGTGTCATTTTTCGGGCCGGGGCATATTATAACCAAAACCACTGCAAATTGCCAACTTTGCCACATGCGCCGCAGACTTTTTATGTGCCGGTTCTGGCAGGCACATGAACTCTGTGGTAATCTTTTAAAGGCATCCGTCGCCATCGTATCTTAAAAAAAGGAAGAAACAGGATATGAAATTGAAAAGTTTTTGCAGAGCATCTCTGGCAGCACTTTTTGGGGCAGCCATATTTGCAGCTGTTCCTGATCAGGCTTATTCTCAGATCAGAGTCAACACTGACCGCAGTCTCGGCTCAGACATTCATGTGGTTACGCCCGCGCTTAAAAGGGTTAATTTTTCCGCCGACGACCAGGATTTTACCGGCCTCTACATGGATCACGCCAGCCTGATGCTCGAAAAGGGCAAACCGGCTCTGCCATTTATGTCTGGCATGATCATGATTGCCCAGGACCAGAAGCCAGTTCTCGAAGTCATCAAAACCCGCTTTACCGAGATTTCGGTTAAAAAACCGGTTGTTCCTTCGCGCGGCGCAATTCTGCGCAGCGTCGACCCTTCAACTGTTCCATTCAAGCAGGGCGCTGTCTATAAAAAGAACGCCTGGTTTCCGGCCGACAACGACATTATAAGAATTTCGCAACCCTTCATCTTCAGAGAAGCCCGCGGTGTCAGGCTTGAAGTTTTTCCGGTTCAATACAACCCGGCAACCGGTAAGATCAGGCTTTATACCAGCATTCAGGCTAAGCTGAAATATGATGGACAGGGCGGAGCCAACATTCATCGCGGCCGCAGCGAACTATCCAGGGCTTTCGCCCCCATTTACCGCAAGGCATTTCTGAATTTCGCTTCTGTTCCGCGCCGGCTTTCTCCGGTTGATGAAAACGGGCGGCTTATCATAATCGCCGCCGACGAACTCAAAGCAGCCGCAGCTCCTCTGGCAGAATGGAAACAGAAATGCGGTATCAAAACCATCCTCGTCAGTGCCGGCGAAATCGGCGGTGCCACGCCTGAAAATATCAAGGCTTTTCTGCAGGAACAATTTGAAGACCCCGGGTTTTCACATGTAATTCTCGTGGGCGACGCCGAACAGATACCCACCAACAAAGGCGAAAACGAAAAGGCTGATTCAGACCCGGTTTATGTTAAGCTTGCCGGCGATGACCATGTTCCAGATGCGATAATCAGCCGCATTTCGGCTGCAAAGCCAGAACAGGTATCTTACCAGATCGCTAAAATCATCAATTATGAGCAGTATCCAGCCACCGGTGAGGATGCCGCCTGGTACAGCCGCGCTCTTGGGATCGGCAGCAGCGAAGGCAACCCGCCTGATTACGAATACATCGAAAAACTGCGCCAGGCACTGCTTGAATCAAGATATACCGAAGTCGATGCCGCTTATGACCCGAAAGCCCCGGCAAACAGCGGCGGCGGCTACGATGGCTACCCATACCCAGGCTTTCCCGGTATGAATCCACATTTTCCCATGCAACCGATGCCTTTCTCGGTAAGCGCCGATCGTAACGGCGGCAGCCGCGGCAGTCTTAAAGACAAGGTCTTTGAATCTGTCAACAAGGGCGTTTCACTGATTAACTACATGGGCCATGGCTCAACCACAGCATGGTCGACTACCGGTTTCAGCAATGGCGACTGCGCCAAACTGGCCAATGGCCTCAAACTGCCAGTCATCGTCAGCGTTGCGTGTGTCAACGGCAATTTTGTCGGCAAAGACAGCTTCTGTGAAGCCTGGATGAACAGCGGCGACATAGAAAATCCGCGCGGCGCCGTTGCCATCTTCGGTTCGACCACCAACCAGTCATGGGTGCCGCCGATCAAGGTACAGGCCGCCATCACATCTGAGTTCATCATCAGCGACTCTTACCTCACCGTCGGCGGTCTGATGACCAATGGTATCATCAAGGGTCTCGAAATCTATGGCACCGAAAAAACCGGCGAAGGCGTCAAGATGATGGAACAGTGGCACCTGTTCGGTGACGGCACCACCATGATCAGAACCCGTAAGCCCGAAAAAGTGAGTATCGAAGTCGAGACTTCATCGATTCCGGGTGAAAGCCAGGCAATGGTGAAGGTAATTGACAGCAAAGGCAATCCGGTAGCAAACGCCAGAGTTACCTGCTATACCGAAGGGCTTGCCGCCGCTTCTTCTGCCACTTCGAACAAAGATGGCGTCGCCAGGGTTAATATTGGCCTCGAAAAAGGCAGCAAAGCCATGCTGACCGTTTTCGGCCCAGACATCGTGCCCATCGTCGACCACAAATTCAAATTCTGACCTGAATCTCAGAAAGCCCGGCAGGAAGCAAAACTGCCGGGCTTTCGCTTTCTCAGCATTTATGCCATAATAAAAAAATAACTTTTACCTTTACGGGGGAAATATGAAAAAAATAGCTCTGATGCTGCTCAGTGCCCTGGCGATCATGGCCATGCCGGCTCTCTGCCTGGCTGAAAATGAATGGACAGTCATTGTCTACATGGTCAACGACGACAAGGACACCACCCTCGAAAACGCCAATTTCCGCAATCTCAGCAGTATGAAGAGCTGGGGTCCCGGCGAAAATAAAACTCTGCTGGTACAGCTCGATGGCATGTCGACCGGCTCTTCTGATGAACAGAAGCTCAATTACAAAGGTGGCAGCCGCCTGCGCGTCGAAAAAGACAAGCTCATCGACGAAGGCGTTCTTGGCGAAACCAACATGGGTTCACCCCAGACCCTCTGGGACTGCCTCAAATGGGCTCACGACAAATATCCGGCCAAACACTATGCTCTGATAATCAACAGTCACGGCAGCGGCGTTTTTACCTGGTGGGGTGATGGTTCGGTCAGCAGCAGCGAACCGGGCAAGGTCGTTTTCAATCCCGACCGTCGGCCCGGGCGTTTCGTCGCTTACGATCATACCGACCACGATGCTCTGACCATTTTTGAAGTGGCCGAGGTTCTCAAAGCCTTCAACAGCCGCTATAAGACCGACGGAAAATTTGACGTCGTCGGTTTCGACGCCTGCATGCCTGCCGGCGCCGAGGTGCTCTATCAGCTGCGTGATGCCTGCGACTACATGGTCGGCAGCCCCGAAACCACTCCGATCAACGGTTTCAACTACGACGCCATGGCAAAACTCATGGCACGCAATTCAACCATCAAACCAGATGCTTTTGCCATCGATATGGCAGAAAGACTCAACAACAGCCAGATTGGCGCCTGGAAAACCGCACAGGCAGCTCAGGTCGTTTTTGCCGTCAACCAGCTGGCAATGGAACTTCTCAATGCAATGAACGAAACCGGAAAAAGCTTTGCTCTGCGCGGCCAGGCCGCATTCGGCAAAGGCACCAACTACTGGGATCTGGTTAAGGTCGGCGAAGCCTTTTATCGCGAGAATTCAGACCTGAATGGAGCCAGCAACCGATCGGTCATAAAGCAGATGGGCAAAGAACTTGTCGATGCAATTGCCGGCGCCAGAGTGACCCGTAACGGCATCATCAGCATAACCTGGCCAGAAAAAGCCGATTACCAGAAATATCGCGCCTTCTACAAAGCTCTCGATATGTCACGCGACACAAAATGGGATGAAGTTCTCGACCGGCGCGAACTCGGCATCAAATAAACCATTAAAAAAATCATAAGGGGCCCGGAGCTGAATCAATCAGGCTTCTGGCTCCTGCTCTTTGCGGCTGAGACGCCATTCGCCAAGCATGCGGTCAGAAGCATCTTTCTGGTGCGTATGCGAAACCAGTTCAAATATTGCCTCGAAATTCACCGGGTCATCTGAATGATGCGACCGCAGCCAGCCTTTGACCTCGATTTCGTCAAAAAGCTTCGGGCCCGGTTTTTCATCGGTAAAATACTCTGCCGTAAGAAAAGCCATGCCGGCAGTGTCGATCAGAACCTCATGTTCGGTACTGTTAACCGTGAGTGACTGGGTCTTCTCTTTAAGACCCCGGCTTGAATATGAAGTCGGCGGCATTATGCGCAGATTTTCGAAACGCCGTTCATCGGGGCGCCCCTGCGGCCTGAACAGAACTTCACAACGATGAAACGGTATTACAACTGTATCAGGTGAATAGGTAACCAGATAAACCTTCATGCTCAGGTTCCACTGATAGGTACCGGTCTGACTCATGCCGGCAATGGCCCGCTGCAGCTCGATCTTGCCATCGAGAATTTCAAGATCGGGCTTTTTCTGAATCGGAAAAAGCAGTTTGAGCAGGTCTGAGCGCCTGGCCGACCGGGTCGAATTTGCTTCGCGCCAAGGGACTTCATGAGTGATGATACCGGTGCTGTCAGGAATTCTGATGACAAAGGGTGAGCGCTCTGTTTCAAAAACGAGGGCAACAACTGTTTTGCCGTTATACGGAATGGAAAGACTGATCAGATTTGGCGCCATAAGCTGATCAAAACGCGAACGCACCTTGGCAAACCAGATAGAAAGCTCTTCAAAGTCAGCGCCAATGACACCTTTCTTTTCGTCGATGCCGATCAGCCACATGATTGGCTCGCCCCGGGCAGAATTGGCATGAGCGGCAATGCGGCGCGCCGCCCGGAAATGGTCACGGGGCCATTCAGATTTCAGCTCGATGGTATCATCCTCGATCAGCTGCCCTTTTTCCAGACGGTCGATAATATCGAGAACCTTGAATTCGATTTCCTGTTTTTTCATTGCCACTCTCGCTCTGATAATACTTCATTCACAGTATCGGCAAATTTTACAACTATTGCAATCTTCAGGCGCATATTAGCGGACATAAAAAAACCGGAGCCCGTTTTGCAGGCTCCGGTCAAGATTATAAATCTATTTGTGATTCTTGAGACATTCGATCGCCAGCGGCGCAGTCTGGTCAGGCTTAACCTTGTACCAGACATTGATTATCTGCCCGCTCTCGTCGATGAGAAAAGAAGAGCGGGTAATGCCGAGCGAAATGAGCCCAAAAACAGCTTTGTTTTCGGTAACGCCGTATGAACCGGCAACCTTCTTTTCGGGGTCTGAGAGCAGAACGAAATTAAGCGACTGATTTTCTGCAAACTTCTTGAGAGCATCCGGCTGATCGGGGCTGACACCAAGAACGACAACATTCAGGGCTTTGAGATCGGCAAATGCATCGCGCAGACTGCAGGCCTGAGTCGTACACCCTGGAGTCGAAGCTTTCGGGTAAAAATACAGAAGTATTTTTTTGCCAGCATAATCTGCCAGGGAATGTCTCTTGCCATCCTGGTCGAGCAGATCGAAAGCTGGCGCCTTATCGCCGCTTTTCAATTCTGCCCCTTGCATTACTCCCCCACTGGGGCAGCAGCTCCATCTGTTGCAGGTTTGCTTTCAGTTTCGCTGGCAGCCGGTTCAGCTGTCGGAGCAGCAGCAGGCTCAGCAGCCGGGGCCGGAGTTTCGGTTGCGGCGGGAGCGGCCGGTTCTGCCACTGGTGCCGGAGTTTCGGTTGCGGCTGGAGATGCAGAAGCAGCCGGTTCTTCGTTTGTGGCCGGAGCAGCGGTTTCTTCGGTTGAAGCGGCGGGAGCTTCAGTTGCAGCCGGTGCGGCTGGCTCTGCCGCTGGTGCCGGAGTTTCGACGGCAGCCGGCTCAGCCGGAGCTGCGGGAGCTGCGGGAGCTGCGGGAGCTTCAGTAGCGGCAGGAGCTTTTGCGCCTTTGGCTTCGATCAGCTTTTTGACTTCTTCTTCAAGACCACCCATCGGGTGGCCATTCCAGGCGATTTTGCCATCGACAACGATAAAAGCGGTCGGAATGCCGCTGACGCCGTAATCACGGCCACTCGAACTGCCAGCGCCGACTATCCAGTCCATGCCGGCTTTTTTATTGAATTCATTGATAGTTTCGGCCGGTTCATCAGAAAGCGAAACAATTACCAGGCCCTGATCCTTGTAGGTATCATGCATGGTTTTGAGATGCGGAATCGACTTGCGGCACGGCGGGCACCAGGTGGCCCAGAATTCGACGACCACGATTTTATCTTTGTGATCAGCAAGTTTGAAACCATCTGTGTTGATCCAGGTGGTGGCGGTTACTTCGGGGGCATCGGAACCCACGTTCTGGGTACAACCGGGAACGCAGAAACCAAAACAGAAAACAAAAAGAGCAAAGATCATCAGACTGACTTTCTTCAAGTAATTACCTCCTGTAATTCGTATACAAAAATAATATTATTAAATCATAGCAAAGTAAAGGAGATTGATTTGGTGTCATTATTTTCAGAAACCGGATTTTTTCCACGAAAATCGAAGCAATCCGACAACAGAATTTGTCAGCGGAATTTGCATTCATCAGGACTTTATAACCTTACCTCTCAAAGGTGCAACAGATCCTGATAAAGCTCGGGTCTTCGGTCGGCGAAGATGTGATTGCGCGGCGTTATCATTTTGTTGCGCACCAGTTCGAGATCAAAATCGAAGGCGCAGACTTCGTCGGCTTCGGCAGAGGCCTGGCAGATCACTTCCCCTTTCGGGCTGGCGACCGTAGACATACCGGTAAAAGTGAGGCCATGCTCGGTGCCGGTTCTATTGGCGGTAATCACATAAACATGGTTGATAAGCGCGTGAATCGGCACTGAACGTTGCGCAAAACCCGGCAGAACCAGCGCCGATGTGTGACATATAACGTCGGCTCCTTTGAGCGCAAGAACGCGCCAGACTTCTGGAAACATCCAGTCGAAGCAAACGAGCATCGCGATATTGCCAACCGGCGTCTGAAAAACGGGCAGACCAACATCACCGGCCGAAAAAATGTCTTTTTCGTTATAGAAAAGGTGAATTTTGCGATATTTGCCGATAAAGCCCTCCGGGCCGACCAGCACCGAAGAGTTATACAGCTTGAAGCCATCGCGCTCGCAGAAACCGGAAGCAATGTACATATTTTTTTTGCGGCATTGATCGGCCAGAAAATTGATGAAGCGGCTGTCAGAAATTTCTTCTGATGCTTCCCAGGCGTCTTTTCTGGTGGGGAAATTATAGCCGGAGTTACAGAGTTCAGGCAGAACCAGCAGATCGGCCGGAGGTGCATCAGTCAGCAGTTTTTCGAGTCTGACGAGGGTTTTGTCAAGATTGCATAACTCAGGTGTAAATTGAACAAATCCAGCTTTCATTATCTATTCTCCATAAGCCATATAGAACAATCCTCAGCCGACGTGGAAACTGTCGCGCATGCGCAGGCGGTCACGGGCGTCGAACATTCTCCGTCGCATCAACCACAAACTGAGTATAACACCAAAACCGGTTCCGGATGAAATCATAAACATTATCAGAATCTGATAACGTACCGCGTCGGTGGCAGTGTTGCCAGCAAGAATCTGGCCGGTCATCATACCGGGAAGACTTACCAGGCCAGCCGCTGCCATAGAATTGATTATCGGTATGAGCCCGGTTCTTACGCTCTCGCGCCAGATATCTTCGATGGCCTCACCAGATGGCTGACCTAGCGCGAGGCGCTGTTCGATCACTGCCCGGCGGTTCCAGGCCAGTGTTGAAAAAGTATTCATTGCCAGCGCCACGCCATTCATCGTGTTTCCGAGCAGCATACCAAGAATCGGAATCGCATAGCGCGGGCTGTACCAGGGTTCGACCTTGATTACCAGTGCCAGAATCAGCACCATGATCGAGAATGACGACAACATCATCGAGCTGGTGCCGATCATGAAACGGGCCGGCCCTTTAACTTTCACCTTCTGCCGCGACATGACTTCATAGCCGGCAGCCGCGAGCATCAGAGCCCATATCAGCAGAACCAGCCAGAAGTTAACGGTGGTAAAAACCGCATTGAGAACCAGCCCGATCAGTGACAGCTGCACCGTGGTTCTTAAAGCCGCAATCAGCAGCGGTCGCTCGATTTCGAGGTGATGTTTGAAGCTCAGCCAGGCCAGAAGCAGAACCAGCAGACTGGCGAGAGAAAGTTCAAATAAACCAAGAGGAATCACATTCATCGCAGTTTCCTCATTTCTCCACCAAGCAGCATGGCATAATGACAGGCCCCGACCCGTTCGAGCTGTTCAGAATCATGGCTGACCCAGATGGCCAGGCCGTTGTTTTCTTTGAGATAGGAGGTGATAAAGTTTTCAACTGCGGCAATGTTGGCCTTGTCGAGACTCGCAGTCGGCTCATCGAGCAGCAGAGCCGACGGGCGGTGCTGCAGCAGGCGCAAAATCGCCAGTCGCTGTTTTTCTCCGGTAGAAAGCCGGCTGATTTCCCAGTTCATTACCTCTTCGGCAAAACCCAGAGAATTAAACCACTGCAGCGGCGGAATCTGCCAGAAATGCGCTCCGACACGATCGTGCCACCAGAGGCTTTCGGCCGGCAACCAGGCAACCTTTCGCCGCCATTCGCTGGCCGGCAGATCGAGATTTCTGACACCGTTCAGAGTCACCCGGCCTTCGTTCGGGTCAAGGTCGCTGATGGCACGCAGCAGCAGGGTTTTACCCGAACCAGAGCTGCCGCTCAGGCCAAAAATAGATCCTGCAGGCACAGTAAAATTATAGGGCCCCCGGCCAAGAAATCTGAGTTGCTCGACCTGCAGGCCATTCATGGCCAGAGCTGGTTTTTCACTGCTGCCTGTCATATTTCGTTTTCCTGTCGGTCTTTACCATTTCGACGCCAGTCGCAATGTTTTCTTCCATAATATCTGCAAAAGCGCAACAATCGTTCAGAACAGATCAAAGTGAACTGTCGATAACCCAACCTGCTCAGTTAAGATGTTTTCTATTAACGAACATCAATTCATACCGTACACAGCTGCTCTTTATAACACAGCCGACTTTTTTTTGCGAAAAAATTCAAAATCATGCGAAGTCTGCCGATTAGTGGCAGGAAAATCAGTAATTTCCGGAGCTGAAATGACGTCGCGACATTCATTGCTGGCACTAGCAGTATTGGCAGTTCTAAGCCTGTTTCTGTCAGGCTGCAACGCTTTCGAGGCATTCGACGGCGAGCTCGATGCAAGAAATTCACAGGCACTCATCGATGAAGGCAACCTCAAGCTTGCCGCAGCCGACTACACCCATGCCCTCGACCTGTTCGAACGGGCCATGGTAAATGGCGACAGTGGTGACGCGGCATACCGCGGCCGCGCTTCGGCAAAAGCCGGGCTGGCAGGCTTCAACATGTTCACGGTTCTCGACCGACTGCAGAACGGCACCAGCCCAACCGACTCATCGGCCGTAATTTTTTCGGCGGCAAAGCTTATCAGAGATCTCAGGCAGCTCGATGAAGCGATTGACGACATGAGCAGGCTTGCCGATCCCCGCAGCGACGACCTGCTTTTCAGGTCGCTCATGAGCACTCTTTCAGCCGCAAAAACTCTTTTAGCCAAGTATGACACCAATCTGAACCAGAAACTCGACACCCCCGACCAGATCGACTTCGACACCAATGACGGGAAAACCCTGACCTGGTCTCAGCTTTATACGCGGCTCACTTCAGCCGGATCTGCCTGGTCACTCGAAAAAGCTTTTCTTGAGCTGGCTGAAGCCTTCAATGGCCGCGGCACCGACTGGGTTCTCATTTCGCCGGTCAATGGGGTCAGTCGATCAGGCACTTACACACCGGCAAACCGCAGCACCATTCTTGCTGTCGGCGCTCTCGCCAGCAGTCTTAAAACGGCCAATGCCTGGTTCGACAAATCTGAAAGCGAATTCAAAACCATGCTGCTGAACCTTGACGGAGCCAGCTGATGCCTAATCTTATCAATTCTCTAACACAACAGAGCAGTCCGGCATTCTACATGCGCCGAAGCCGTCTGCAATCAATGGGCATGCGAATTGGTCAGGCTCTTTGCAGTTTGATAATCTCTGGCCTGCTGACGACTCCGGCCCTTGGTTATGACCGCCCACTGACCTTTGAAACCAGTCGTTCGCACGGCATGGGCGGCACTTCAGTCGCAATCGCAGACGACCAGCAGGCATTGTTCTGCAACCCTGCCGGTCTTGGTATGCGTACTACCAGTGCCTTTTCTGTATTAAGCGCCACCGGCGACCGCAGCGAAGACTATGACACGGTCAGCGACCGCATCGACCGCCTTTCAGACGCAGACACAGCTGCCAGCCGTGCCGCCAATTACAGCAATCTGACACAGATTATGGGAAAAACCGGCTACCAGTCATGGTCGACCATGGCTTACTACCTCGGCAGCACCGGATTTGGCGTCGCCGGCTATTATCGCGAAGCCGAAAACTTTTCGGTCGAGAATCCTTCCAGCCCGCTGATCAAGTCACGCGTCGACAAGGATGCGGTTCTGACCGGCTCATTTGCCCGCGGCTACGGTGAATCGCAGATTTTATTCAAAGACCGTGCCACTGGCTGGTGGGGCGGCTCAATGAAATTTGTCAGCCGAAAAACCGCAGACCATGTTTACTACGCCCGCGACTTTGCCGCCCTGACGCCCGGGGCGCTGCGCGACACCGAAAAAACCGGCGTCGCTCTCGACTTTGACCTCGGCGCGCTCTGGCAGCTGAACAACCCCTGGAAAACCACTTTCGGCCTGTTTGCCGGCAACCTGCTCAGTTCGGATTTTTCAGAAGAAGCCGGCAACCTCAAACGCCAGTTTGCCGTCGGCGCATCGATCAGGCCGCTGACCGGCCCCGCAGAGCGCAACGAAAAGCTGCTGCTCGCCGCCGATTACTGGGAAACAGGCGAAGACAGCGCCGGCCTCGCCAAACTCAGACTCGGCATGCAATTGCGCCTGACACGGCACCTGCATCTCCTCGCGGGCCTGCGCGGCGGCTACCCGACCGGCGGCATCGCCTTCGCGTTTCATGACCTTAAAATTCAGGCCGCCAGCTACGGCGAAGAAATCGGCCAGCGCCCCGGCGAACGCGAAGACCGCCGCACTTCGGTATCAGCCAACCTCGAATTTTAACCACGTTGCATCGATAAACCTCTGCTCTTTCCCTGTGTTACTAATCACCCTGTTTATCTGTGGTTGCGGAAATGCCGAGGTTGTTATACCCTTGCATCGCCATGACTCAACCCTTTATCGACACCGATGAACGACTCGATTCAATTCCAGGCACCAATTTCAGCCTGATTCAGAAAATCGACGGCACCGCCTTTGCCATCGACACGCTGCTGCTCGCTAACTTCGTCAAGTTCCGCCCCGACATGCAGACCGCCGCCGATCTCGGCTCAGGCAGCGGCATACTGTCTTTTCTGGTTAAGTATCGCAACCCGGCCCTCGCAATTACCGGCTTCGAACTGCAGGAAGAGTTCGTCGATCTGGCCAATCGCAATCTGCAGATGAACCGCCAGTTTTCTGATCTCTGCTTTGAACAGATGGATGTCAGAGACATACCGGCACGCATTCTGCCGGAGTCATTCGACCTGGTGATCTCAAACCCGCCATATTTTCAGATGGGCAGCGGCCGCCTGCCAACCCGCCCCGGGCGGGCCATGGCCCGGCACGAACTGAACGGAACCGTAAAAGATTTTGTCGAGGCTGCAACCTACATGCTGCCTTACGGCGGGCGCTTCTGCCTGATAATTCCAACCAGCCGCTTCTACGAAATCGTCGAGCATCTCAAGGCCGGCAATTTTGGCCTGCGGCGTCTGCAATTCGTCATCGCCAAAGAAGGCGAACAGTCACACTTGACGATGATCGAGGCCGAGCGCTTTTTCAACGGCCGCCACGAACCACTTCCCAATATCATCATTCACATGAAGAACAACACCTTCGGCCCCGAAATACAGCAGATCTACAGCGTCGGCCTGAAACAATACAAACCCTGATTTCTCAAACAAAAAAATAACCCGACCGGCCAGTCACAGGCATTAAAAACTTCCCTTAGCTTTTTTACCCGATCTCAGACGTTAATACAAAATCAGACACTGCATATTTTTTTTCACGGAACCTGAAAACCAGCTTTGCATAAAATGCCGATGATTGCCTGATAACAACTGTTCTGCTAAACTTCGCCTTTGCTGAAAGATATTTGCAACAGCACAGCTCAAAAAATATCAGGTAACTAAGCGAGTGGAAAGCAGGGATACGCAAAAAAGACTTCTTGTTCCTTATTTCTGGATACTGCTGATTCTTGTTTTTCCTGTTCTCATAATCAACGTCGGCAATTCAAAAACCAGTGCTCAAAAGGAAAGCCGCAAGCAGCTGCACGAGTCAGATGAGGCCGGGCAACTTCTCGACACTCTTGTAAACGGGGCTGACGAAGCGGTTTTTCTCGCCAGGCTGGCCGGTTCGCTGATACCCCCTCTGAAAAAAGCTGTTTCCAGGGTGGCCGGGCAAAATGCCGATCCTCATAAAAGTTTTCTGCGCCCCTGTTTTCCGGAACATGAAATATGGGTATTCACAAACGACACCCTGTTTTACCCCGACCGGGTAACAACCAGTCG
>Ga0116142_10003486_pt1 | contig 15761 bp, 11 predicted proteins | sample AD_UKC033_MetaG_FD_89785 | JGI IMG/M metagenome (GOLD analysis project Ga0116142, IMG submission 89785) | Active sludge microbial communities of municipal wastewater-treating anaerobic digesters from USA - AD_UKC033_MetaG | ecosystem: Engineered > Bioreactor > Anaerobic > Digestate | place: USA... | reverse complement strand
TCGACTATTTCGAGAACAGCCGTCGCGCCACGCTCGCCCAGCGCGCCTACGCGATCGCCAACCCGATGGGCTGGAAGGGCTACGGCGGCGACGTCTGGGGCCTTACCGCCAGCGACGGGCCGCGTGTCACGAACAGGATCTACAACCTGCAGCCGCGCCAGTTCCGCCACTATTCGGCGCGCGGTGCCGGCATCGCCGATGCCTTCGACGACGGCACGCTCGCACCCACGGCCGCGGCGGCCTCGATCGCGTTCGCGCCGGAGATCGTGATTCCAGCGATCGAGGCAATGCACGCACGCTACGGCGAGGCGATCTGGCGCGAACATGGCTTCATCGACGCCTTCAACCCGAGCTTCACCTGGAATGATGAACCGGCCCAGACCGGATACATCGACCCACAACTCGGCTGGATCGACGACAACTTCATCGGCATCGACCAGGGCCCTATCGTGCTCATGATCGAGAACCATCGCAACGGTTTCGTCTGGGACGTGATGAAGCGCAACCCCTACATCCGCAAGGGCCTCGAACGCGCAGGGTTCAGCGGCGGCTGGCTCGACCAGCCGGTGCCGACGAAATGAGCGCGCAGGTGCGGACGGGAAGCTCATGGGAGTGGCCTGGGCCGCGATCTTTCCGACTGCATCGCGGAGCATCGCAACCTGTCTTCCACAGCCGAAGGGCTGGTCGGCCGGTTGCGCGGTGGTCGACGCTCCTCGTCTGCGCCATGCTCGCCGCACTCGCCTGCGTGTTTGCCGGCTGTACACGCGATGCCGACCCGCGCACGACGATCACGTTCTGGGCAATGGGCCGCGAGGGAGAGGTCGTCGCCGAACTGCTGCCGGACTTCGAACGGCGCAATCCCGATATCCGCGTCAGCCTGCAGCAGCTGCCGTGGACGGCCGTGCACGAGAAGCTGCTGACCGCCTATGCCGGCGATGCCCTGCCTGACATCGCCCAACTCGGCAACAGCTGGGTGGCCGAGTTCGCCGCTCTCGACGCGCTGGAGCCGCTCGATGCGCGCCTCGCCGCGTCGCCGTCGATCGAGCGCGCCGACTATTTCGACGGCATCTGGGACACCAATGTCATCGACGGCCACGTGCTCGGCGTTCCGTGGTACGTCGACACGCGCCTGATGTTCTATCGCCGCGACCTGCTCGCCGCTGCCGGCTTCCAGGATCCACCACGCGACTGGGACGAATGGCGGCGCGCAATGGCTACTGTCAAGCAGCGCGCCGGCACCGGCAAGTACGCCATCCTGCTTCCGCTCGACGAGTTCGGTCCGCTGCTCTCGCTCGCCGTCCAGCAGGACGAACCACTCCTGCGTGACGGCGACACGCGAGGCAACTTCGAAAGCGCCGGTTTCCGCGCAGCTTTCGATTTCTACACCTCGATGTTCGAGCGCGATTGGGCGCCGCGCATGAGCGACACGCAGATCTCGAACGTCTGGAACGAGTTCGCCAACGGCTTCTTCGTGTTCTACATCAACGGCCCGTGGAACATCGGCGAGCTGCGCCGCCGCCTGCCGCCAGGCTCGGATGCACTGTGGACCACGGCGCCACTGCCTGGCCCGCGCGGTGAAGGCGCGAGTGTGGCCGGTGGCACCAGCCTCGTGCTGTTCCGCGGCGGCGAAAAACACGAGGCCGCGTGGAAACTCGTCGAGTACCTGTCCGATCCGGCCGTGCAACTGCACTTCCATGCGCTGACCGGCGACCTGCCACCGCGGCGCAGCACCTGGGCCGATCCGGCACTCGCCGGCGACGAGCCGTCGCGCGCGTTCCTCAACCAGCTCGAGCGCGTCAAGCCGACACCGAAGGTCGCCGAGTGGGAGCGCATCGTCATCGAGATGCAACGTGCCGCCGAACGCGTCGCCCGCGCTGGTGCCGACCGCGATGCCACCCTGCGTGCGCTCGATACCGAAGTCGATGCGATCCTCGAGAAGCGACGCTGGATCATCAACCGCAAGCTGGCCACGCCATGAACTCGACGCGCGCTGCCTGGCTGTTCGTCACCCCCGCCCTGGTCGTCATCGGCGTGTTCTTCCTGCTGCCGGTGTTCGCCGCGTTCGCGCTTAGCCTGACCGACTTCGACCTCTACGCGCTCGCCGATCGCGACAACCTGCGCTTCGTTGGTTTCGGCAACTACCTCGACCTGCTGCGCACACCGCTGTTCTGGACATCGCTCAGCAACACGCTGTACTTCGTCGCGGTTGGCGTACCGCTGTCGATCGCCGTCTCGCTCGCCGCAGCCCTGCTGCTCGACTCGAAGCTGGCGCGCTTCAAGGGCTTCTTCCGTACCGCGCTGTTCGCTCCGGTGGTGACCACGATCGTCGCCGTCGCGGTGATCTGGCGCTATTTCTTCCACACCCGCTACGGCTTCGTGAACTACGTGCTCGGCCTGGTCGGCATCGAGCCGATCGATTGGCTCGGCAGCGCCGACTGGTCGATGCCGACGATCATCCTGTTCGCGGTGTGGAAGAACTTCGGCTACAACATGATCATCCTGCTGGCCGGCCTGCAGGCGGTCCCGGAGGAGTTGCACGAGGCTGCGCGCATCGACGGCGCCTCGTTCCTGCAGCGACTGCGCCACATCACCTTGCCGCTGCTGAAGCCGACCCTGCTGCTGGTCGCGATCATCACCACCTCGGGCTATTTCCAGCTGTTCGCAGAGCCGTATGTGAAGACGCGCGGCGGGCCGCTGCAGAGCACGACGAGCGTGCTGTACTTCATGTTCGAGGAAGGTTTCAAGTGGTGGAACCTCGGCCGCGCCTCGGCCGTCGCGTTCCTGTTGTTCGTCCTGATCCTCGGCGTGACCGCACTGATGCTGCGGCTCGGCCGGCGCGGGGAATCGGCATGAACACGCGCCTTGCTGCCGCCCTGGTCAACGGCGCGCTGATCGGCCTCGCCGTCGTCGCCTTGTTCCCGCTCGCATGGATGCTGTCAGTCTCGTTCATGGCGCACGGCGAGGCCAGCGCGTTCCCGCCGCCGCTGCTGCCGAGCGCACCGACGCTCGACAACTACCGCCAGTTGTTCGGCCGCGACGGCATGGGCCGCTACTTCGCCAACAGCATGCTTGTCGCGACGGCGATCACCGTGCTGTCCATGGCCTTCAACCTCGCTGCCGGCTACGCCTTCGCCAAGCTGCGCTTCGCCGGGCGCGAACGCCTGTTCCAGGCCCTGCTCGGCGCGCTGGTGATTCCCGCCCAAGTGGCGATGATCCCGTTGTTCCTGCTGATGAAGTCGCTCGGCCTGGTCAACAGCTACGGCGGCGTCATCGTGCCGGCGATGGCCGGCATCTTCGGCATCTTCCTCGTGCGCCAGTACGCGCGCACGATCCCGGACGAACTGCTCGAGGCCGCGCGCATCGACGGCGCCGGCGAACTGCGCATCTTCGTGCGCATCGTGCTGCCGCTGCTCAAGCCGATCATCGTCACCCTGACGATCTTCACCTTTCTGGCCAGCTGGAACGACTTCATGTGGCCGCTGATCGTGCTCGGCGACCAGAGCCACCACACCCTGCCGGTCGCGCTCGCCTCGCTGTCGCGTGAGCACGTCATGGACAATGAACTGATGATGTCCGGCGCAGTCGTTACCGTGCTGCCGGTGCTGCTGCTGTTCCTCGCCCTGCAGCGCCACTACATCCAGGGCCTGCTGCTCGGCAGCGTGAAGGGCTGAGCCTTGACGCAGGGAACAGCCATCTCGGCCGGAGCCGCGTCCACACCAGCACCGCATCCCCGGACAGATTCCGTGGGAGCGGCTCCAGCCGCGATGCTTCGATCGGGAAAACCTCGCATGCGCACATCCACCGGACACGCTTCACCCCGCCGGGCCCTCGCCACGCTCATTCTGTGGGCTGCGCCGATGGCCGCCGCAGCCGAGGTCCTCGACGACTTCCACGACGCCTCTGTGTGGCAGGCCGCCGCGTCGGACCAGGTCTCGGCCTCGCTGCATGGTGCCGGCGCGAAGGCGACCGACGGTCTCTGCCTCGCCTACGATTTCAACGGCGTTTCCGGTCACGCGGCGATGCGACGCACGCTGCCGATCACGTTCCCGGCCGACTATGCCTTCGACTTCGACGTGCGCGGGCACGGCCCGGCCAACCAGTTCGAGTTCAAGCTGATCGACGCCAGCGGCGAGAACGTCTGGTGGGTCAACAAGCCGAAGACCGTGTTCGCCCGCGACTGGACACCGGTACGCTACAAGAAGCGCCACATCGCGCCGGCCTGGGGCCCGCTCGCCGACAAGACTCTGCGCCAGACTCGGTTCGTCGAGTTCACGATCTACGCGAACGCGGGTGGCAAGGGCGAAGCATGCATCCGCAACCTGCGTTTCGCCGAGCGCGAGCCGCAGCCCGCGGCGTGGCCGGAACCGAGGACGAAGGCTGATACCGGGTGTGTGCCGGCGACGCTGTTCGCACCGGCCGTGCAGACATGGCCACGCAACCCGCCGAAACCCGGATCCGTCGATTCCTGGCGCAGCAGCAGACCTGTCCACGGCGCGCGCCGCCTTGAGATCGATTTCACACGGCAACGCGAGTTCGGTGCACTCGCGTTGCGCTGGACCCGTGGTGAGCACGCCAGTCGCTACGACATCGAATACTCTGATGACGGTCGCGTGTGGCGTGTCGTCCGGCGCGTCGACGGCGGCAACGGCAGCATCGACCATCTGCTGCTGACGGAATCGGAGACACGCTACCTGAGGCTGGTCCTGCATGACGGCCCAGGCACTCACTACTCCCTCGAAGCGATCGAGGTCCGCGATCTCGAAGCAGGCGCCAGCGACAACGCGTTCCTTCAGCGTATCGCTCTCGATTCGCCGCCTGGACGCTTTCCACGCGGATTTTCCGGCCAGCAGACCTACTGGACCGTGGTCGGCATCGACGGCGGCCACGAGAGCGGCCTGCTCGGCGAGGATGGTGCGCTCGAGGTGGCGCGCGGCGGGTTCTCGGTCACGCCTTTCGTCGTGGATGGCACACACCTGAGCGCTGCAGGCGTTCCGCAGACGGCGTGCGGCAGCGACCACATGCCTGGATCGCTCAACAGTTGGGCGCAGGTCGACATCAAGCAGAAGCTGCACTCAAACCATCTGCCGATGCCATCGGTGACCTGGACGTCTGAAGGAGGCGCCGGTGCCCGTCATGGATGCCCGCGGACATCCGGCAATCTTCACGGTCCGATGCCCCATCCCTGGCACCTCGCCATCGACGCCTTCGCCCAGGGCGAACCCGGCGATTCGCGCCTGTTCGGCGTCTACACGCTGACCAATGACAGCGACACCTCGCGCACGCTGACGCTGGCACTCGCCATCCAGCCGTTCCAGGTCAATCCGCCGGTGCAGTTCCTGACCACGCCGGGCGGGGTCAGCCCGATCGATGAACTCGGTTTCGATGGCCACGTCGTCAGCGTCAACGGCAAGCCGCGCGTATGGGCACACCAGCCGCCGAGCGCGTTCTTTGCCACGCCGTTCGACAACGACATGGCCGCGCAGCACCTCGCCTACAGCGTGTGGCCGACCGCGCAGTACGTGCGCGATGCCAGCGGCCTCGCCTCGGGCGCGCTGGTCTACCGCCTCGAGCTCGGTCCACGCGAGTCGCGCACGGTTACGCTCGGCATTCCACTCGACGGCGAGCCGCGCACGCCGAAGCTGCCTGCCGAGGCGATGGCGACCTGGGTCAGCCTGCAGCAGGCGGCGGTCGTCGACGAATGGCGCGCCAAGCTCGGCCGCGTAGCGATCCGCGTGCCGGCATCGGCGCAACCGATCGTCGACACGCTGCGCACGGCGCTGGCGCATGTCCTCGTGAACCGCGACGGCGTGAAGATCCGACCCGGCACGCGTTCGTACGCGCGCTCGTGGATCCGCGACGGCGCGATGACTTCGGAAGCGCTGCTGCGCATGGGCCATGCGGACGAGGCGCGCGCCTTTCTCCAGTGGTATGCACCGTTCCAGTTCGCCAACGGCAAGGTGCCGTGCTGCGTCGACGCGCGCGGCTCGGATCCGGTGCCGGAGAACGACAGCCACGGCGAACTGGTCTTCCTTGCCGCGGAAGTGGCGCGCTACACGCAGGACCTCGCCCTGGCCGAGGCGATGTGGCCGCATGTCGACAAGGCCACGCGTTACCTCGGTGAACTGCGCGCGAGCGAACGCATCGAAGCGAACCGCGGTACGCCGAAGTTCGGCCTGTTGCCACCATCGATCAGCCACGAAGGCTATTCGGCCAAGCCGGCGTACTCGCACTGGGACAATTTCTGGGGCCTGGTCGGCTACAGGAGCGCGATCGCGCTGGCGCAACAGCTCGGCCGCGACGACGACGCACGCCGCCTCGCCGCCGCACGCGACCAGTTCCGCACCGACATCCTCGCTTCGCTCGATACCAGTGCGAAGCAGTTCGGCATCGACTACATCCCCGGCGCCGCCGATCTCGGCGACTTCGACGCGACCTCGACCACGATCGCGCTGTCGCCCGGCGGCGAACGCGAACACCTGCCGCAGGCGATGCTCGAAGCGACCTTCGAGCGCTACTGGCGCGAGTTCGTGCAGCGTCGCGACGGTCAGCGCGAATGGAAGGACTACACGCCGTACGAATGGCGCAACGTGTCCGCCTTCATCCGCCTCGGCTGGCGCGAACGCGCGCACGAGGCGATCGACTTCTTCTTCCGCGACCGCCGCCCCGAAGCCTGGAACCAGTGGGCCGAAGTCATCGGCAAGGCCTACCGCGAACCGCGCTTTATCGGCGACATGCCGCACGGCTGGGTCGCGTCGGACTATATCCGCGCCGCGCTCGACCTGTTCGCCTACGAACGCGAATCCGACCGCGCGCTCGTCCTCGGCGCCGGCATCCCGTCGGCCTGGCTCGACGGCGACGGCGTCTCGATCGACGGCCTGCACACCCCGTACGGCGCGCTCGGCTACACGCTGCGCCGGGACGGCGACGCCCTCCTCCTCGACCTGCGCGCCGACCCCGCCCGCCAGCCGCCCGGCGGCTACGTGCTGAGCCTCGCCGACGACCTCACCCCAGGCCGCACGCACATCGACGGCCGCAGGGCGACCTGGCAGGGCCACGAGCTGCGCATCCGAAAACCCGCGGCGAAGGTGCGCGTCGCGCTGGCGAAACCCGCCACCGCACGGCAGTCCACCCGTCGCTGACACGTTCCGCATTCCCTCATCGGCCGCTACGCTGCGCACACTTCCTTCGCGGAGCCCGTCATGCGCATCCTGATCTTCCTCGCCGGTCTGCTGCTGGCGAGCCTGGCCCAAGCCGACGCGGCACGCGTCGATACCGGCACACTCGATGGCGCGCACTACCGCATCGACGTGCCGGCGCAGTGGAACCGCGGGCTGGTGGTCTATTTCCACGGCTACTCGATCGGTGACGTGCGCTTCGATGCCGGGCGCCCGCTGCCGGACTCGCTGGGCAAGCTCGTCGAGCGCGGCTATGCCGTCGCGCAGTCGGGCTACTCGCGCAGCGGCTGGGCGGTGGAGCAGGCCGTTGCCGACAGCGAGCGGCTGCGCCGGTTCTTCGTGAAGCGCCACGGCAAGCCGACGCGCACGCTGGCGATGGGTGCGTCGATGGGCGGCCTGCTGACCGTGCATGCGGTCGAAACGATGCCGCAGGTCTATGCCGGCGGCCTTGCCCTGTGCGGCGCACTCGGCGCGGCCGGCGACCTCGTCCAGCATGCCTTCGACGTGCGCGCGGCATTCGACGCCTACTTCCCCGACCTGCTCGGTCCGCTCGTGCCGGTACCGGCCGACTACATGCCCGACCGACTCGTGGGCGAGCGCATCGCCGAGGCGCTGCGCTCGAATCCGACTGCGGCTGCGGCGCTGCGCTCCCTGCAACCCGGCTCGACCGACGACAACCTGCCCGACGTGATCGCCTTCCTCGGCTATGTCGTCAAGGAAGTGCAGCAGCGGACCGGCGCCAATCCGTTCGACAACCGCGACTTCGCCTACGTGGGCACCGGCGACGACGCGAACCTCAACGCGCGCGTGCGGCGTTACAGCGGCGACGCGGCAGCGATGCCTTACCTCGCGCGCTGGTACACGCCGAGCGGAAAGCTCGAAAGACCCGTGCTGGCCCTGCACACGCTGGCCGATCCGTTGGTGCCGGTGAGCTGGCCGAACGGTTATGCACTACGCACGCGCACGGCCGGCCGCGGCGCGAACTTCGTGCAGCAGTGGGTCGAACGCGAAGGTCATTGCACGCTACGCGCGGACGAAATCGCCGGCGCCTTCGATGACCTCGTAGGCTGGATCGGCGGCCAGCGTCCGCCGTCGGGATCGCGGCGCTGATCCAGGTGCCGGCAACACCCATCAGGATGCCATCCACAATCCCGACAGCCGCCATCGCCGCGGTGGTGCTCACCAGTGCGGTCCGGGCCGACGCCTCGTGATCGGAAATCAGGGGGCGGGGTCATCCGTCGAACGTTCCCCGCGCTGCACGCTGTCCGGCTTGCGCCGCGACGACGAGAGAACGAGAGGCTATTCGCGGCCACCTTCGGAGTCGACGCAGCGATGGCGAAGATCGGATTGCGCCGCCCTTGGAGAGCGCCTCGGCAGGAACGCCGTCGCGCAGGGGAGCGTGGTCATGGCACGACCTGGAACGGACAGAGGTTGGTCCAGATCTGTGCCGCATGCGTGCTGCTGTAGGTGTGATTGCCGACGAACAGCGTGAGCCAGGTGTCGATGGTGTTGGCCCAGCCGCTGGCGAGGAAGCGGTTGCTGTCATCGAGCACCTGGGTGACGAGTGGATCACCATTGCCGACATGAAAGTCGACCGGGATGCGCCGCGGCGCGGCGGCGACGAGCGCGCTGCATTGCGCGCTCGATAGGCCGCTGCAAGCGAGGCCGGCCAGCGCGCCCGCGCTGACCGCATAGGCGGCGAAGGTGTCGATCGTCACCTGCGTGCTGTAGTGGTTGAGGACGAGGTCGTGCATGACGTGGCCACCGGCCGAGAAGCCCCAGCCGATGCGCCGCGAGCGGTCGATGTTCCAAGCCGCCTCGGCATCGGCAATGGCGGCGGCGAAGATGGCGTAGTCGCTCGGCTCGTCGGGAACGCCCGGAACGATCCAGCCACCGCTCGCGCCTGACGCCACCGGGGCGATTACGATGAAGCCCTGCGTCGCGGCGACCGTCGCCCAGGCATTGCGCACGGCCTGCGCCTGCGCATCGGCCGCCGCCTGGCTGCCGGCCTGGCCGTGCAGGGCGAGCACCAGCGGCATCGGTTGCGTCGGCGAATACACGGGCGGCACGTAGGCGTAGACCGTACGCGTGCCGAAACCGGCTGCAGTCGCGGTGCGAGTCGAGTTGCCGGTCGCACCGCCGCTGCCGTTCGACGGCAGGCGCGTGACCGCCGCCGCGCCCTGGAAGCCGTCGACGAACAGTGCGTCGGGATGCGTGCAGACCCAACCCGGCAACTGCACCGTGGTCGCCCCCTGCACGGATGCAGCGAGCAGCATAGCCATCATGGAGGCACGTTGCAGGAACTTCTTCATCATCGAGCGCGACGAACTTCGGCGTAGCAGCGATGTTGCCATGGATCGCCACCATCAGACTCGCCCCGGAGCGCTGCCTACGCGGACGGGCGGGCGTCGATGAGGGCGCGGGCGCGGGCGGCGGATTCGGTGACCGCGTCGAAGCGGCCGGCGGCAATCCATTCCTTCGACACCATCCACGAGCCACCGACGCAGACCACGTTCGGCAGGGCGAGGAAGGCCGGAGCACTCGCTTCGTCGATGCCACCGGTCGGGCAGAAGCGCAGTTGCGGCAGCGGGCCGGCGACGGAGTTGAGCAGAGCGATGCCGCCAATCGGCACGGCCGGGAACAGCTTCAGCGATTCGAAGCCGAGTGCGGCGAGGGCAAGCATCTCGCTGATCGTCGCCGCGCCGGGGATGCACGGGATCGGCAAGGCGGCGAGTGCCTCGGCCAGCGCCGGCGTCGTACCTGGCGTGACGATGAAATCGGCGCCGGCGGCGAGCGCGTCCTGCGCCTGCGCCGGGTCGAGGATGGTGCCGGCGCCGACCAGCATGCCTGGCACGTCGCGCTTGGCCGCCGAGATCGCGGCCAGTGCGGCTGGCGTGCGCAGGGTGATTTCGATCGCGCCGAGACCGCCTTCGGCGAGCGCCAGGGCGATCGAGCGACCCTGCCCGGCCCGCTCGACCGTGACGACCGGCATGATGCCGGCGCCACGCAGCAGTTCGGTCGCCTGACGGAACAGTGGCTGCACGACGGGCGTTGCGGTCATCAGGCGTCCTTCGCTTCGGTCGGTACGTGAGCGGCGATGCGACCGATATCGTATTCGGATTCATGCGGCGCACCATCACCACCGCCGGCCGCGAACGGCACGCCGCACGTGATCGACAGCGCGCCCTCGTCGGCCGGGCCGGCCAGCGCGCGGTTCGCGCCGAACAGCACGCGGCCGAGATCGTCGCCGGGCGGCGCGGTGCTCGGCGCCGGCAGGCGCGTGTTCCATTCCTGCACGTCGACGTCGACGTGCAGCACACCGGCGTCGCCATCGAGGATGATGCGGTCGCCGTCGCGTACGCGCGCGAGTGGACCGCCGAGCGCGGCCTCGGGCGTGACATGGATCGCCGACAGCACCTTTCCGGACGCGCCCGACAGGCGCCCATCCGTGACCAGGGCGACGTGGCGCCCCTGGTTCTGCAACATGCCGAGCAACGGCATCAGGCTGTGCTGCTCGGGCATGCCGTTCGCGCGCGGCCCCTGCCAGCGCAGCACGGCAACGAAGTCGCGCGGCAGCCGACCGGCCTTGTGGCGAGCGCGCAGTTCGGCCGGATCGTCGACGACGACGGCGACGGCATCGATGCGTCGTCGCTCGGGTTTCACCGCCGACACCTTGACCAGGGCCCGGCCGAGGTTGCCGTCGACCAGGCGCAGGCCACCGGTCGGCTCGAACGCATCGGCGACAGCGCGCACGACGCTCGCGTCGGCACTCTTCGCTGCGCCATCGACCCAGCTCAGGGTTCCGCCGTCGAGACGCGGCTCGCGCGTGTAGGCGCGCAGGCCGCCGTCGACGATCGTCGGGAGATCGTGCATCAGGCCCGCTTCGAGCAGTTCACGAAACACGAAGGCGGTGCCGCCGGCGGCGTGGAACTGGTTCACGTCGGCGTCGCCATTTGGATAGACGCGCGCGAGCAGCGGCACGCATTGCGCGAGCGCGTCGAAATCGTCCCAGGTGACGAGCAAGCCGGCGGCGCGTGCGACGGCGACGAAGTGGATCGTGTGGTTGGTCGAACCGCCAGTGGCGAGCAGGGCGACGATTGCGTTGACCAGGGCACGTTCGTCAACCAGGTGGCCGAGCGGACGGAAGTCGTCGCCGAGCGCAGTGATCGCGGCGGCGCGCTCGACTGCGGCAATGGTCAACGCCTCACGCAGCGCGGTGCCGGGATTGACGAACGAGGCGCCCGGCAATTGCAGACCCATCGCCTCGAGCAGGATCTGGTTCGAATTGGCGGTGCCGTAGAACGTACAAGTACCGGCGCCGTGGTACGAGCCTTCCTCGACCGCTAGCAACTCCTCGCGCGTGGCCTCTCCGGCGGCATAGCGCTCGCGTACCTCGACCTTGGCCGCGTTGGAGATGCCAGGCGTCATCGGCCCAGCCGGCACGAACACGGTCGGCAGGTGGCCGAAGGCAAGCGCCCCAATCAGCAGCCCCGGCACGATCTTGTCGCACACGCCAAGGCAGAGTGCGGCATCGAACATGTCGTGGCAGAGCGCGATTGCGGTCGCCTGGGCGATGACGTCGCGACTGAACAGCGACAGTTCCATGCCGATGCGACCCTGGGTCACGCCGTCGCACATCGCCGGCACGCCCCCGGCGACCTGGGCGGTCGCACCGCAGCGACGCGCAGCCTCGCGGATCAGATCAGGGTAGCGCTCGAACGGCTGGTGCGCCGAGAGCATGTCGTTGAAGGCGGTCACGATGCCGAGGTTCGGCCCGCGTACACCACGCAGCGCGGCCTTGTCGTGCGCATTGCAGGCGGCGAAGGCGTGGGCGAGGTTGGCGCAGCTCATGCGCGCACGCGACGGCGCCTCGCGTTTTGCATCGACGAGGGCGAGGTAGGCGGTACGCGTACGTCGACTGCGCGCACGGATGCGTTCGGTGACAGCTTCGACGCGCGGATCGAGGTTCATGGGGCAGCTCCTGTTTCACTCGCGACACGCGATCACGCGCAGCGGCGCGTTGGGTGCGTCGATCGCACAGCAGATCGGCAACGCCTCGTGCGAACCCGCATCGAGCGCGCGTTCGAGTACGGTGCGCTTGGCGGTGCCGCGCAGCAGCAGGATGCGCGCGGCAGCCGCGACGAGACCGGCACGGGTCAGGGTGAGCCGCTGCGGCCAGCGCCCGGCCGCACCACAACCGCTTGCATCGAGAAGGGCATACGGCTGCCGGGTGGCGAATGCGGCAGCGAGGTCGCGCGAACCCGGGAACAGCGAAGCGGTGTGGCCGTCGTCACCCATGCCGAGGACCAGGACCGCACCAGCCGGATCGACGCGCGGATCGGCGTTCGCGCGGTCGATCGCGGTGGCGGCGACGGCTGCGCGTTCGCGCAGCGGATGGAAGTTCGTGTCGAGACCGCGTTCGGCCAAGGCAGCGACCAGCGTCGTGCGCACGAGGCGCGCATTGCTGCCATCGTCATCGGCACCGACATCGCGCTCGTCGACCAGACCGATGTCGATGCGCGACCAGTCGAGGGGAGCAGCACCGAGCGCCTTGTACACCGGCAACGGTGTCGACCCGCCCGACAGCAGCAACCGGGCGCGAGCTTCGCGTTCCAGACGCTCCACGAGCGCGGCGGCGATCACGGCGACGCTGTGCGCCACCCAGGCCACCTCCCCGGCGTATTCCTCGAAGAGGATGCGCGGATCGTCCTGCGCGTTCATGCGCCGGCTCCGTGCACCGGCGCGCGCTGCGGACGGCCGCCGGCATCGAGCACGGCACGCGCGGCGCAGCCGAGCAGGCCAGCGTCGGCATGCAACACGGCGACGGTCGGCACCTCGGCCAGGCGCGCGGCAAAACGACCCTTGTCCTCAAAACGTGCGCGGAACGCGCCACGTTCGAGCCAGGGCCGTAACCGCGGTGTCAGGCCGCCGGTCAGGTACACGCCATCCCAGGCGGCGAAAGCGAGCACGACGTCGCCGGCGACCGCACCGAGCAGTTCACAGAACAGTTCGACCGTGCGCACGCTGCGCGGGTCGCTGCCGGCGTCGGCGCGCGCCGTGATGTCCTCCGGTTGCATGACATCGGGGCGCACACCATCGATCTCGGCCAGCACCGAATACAGGTTGACGAGGCCGGCGCCGCACAGCAGGCGCTCGTTCGAGACACGGCCGAAGCGCGCAGCGAGGCGGCGCAACAGGTCGATCTCGTGCTCGTTGCGCGGCGCAAAGCTGAGGTGACCGCCTTCGCTCGACAGCGCGTCGACATGGCCCTCGCGCGCGACCAACGCACCGACGCCGAGTCCGGTACCCGGACCGACGACGGCGAAGGTCTGCTGCGCGGCGGCACCGACGGCGGCCGGCGCCGGCACGCCGATGCGCGCGGTGTCATCGTCGCGGAGCAGGCATACGGCGTGGCTCATCGCGGCAAAGTCGTTGATCGCTCGCAGACCGTCCGCGAGTTCGAGTTCGGCGCGCAGGCGCGACAGGTCGATGCTCCACGGATGGTTGGTGATGTGCACGAGATCGCCACCGACCGGCCCGGCAAAGGCGAACACCGCATGTCTCGGACGTGCATTCTGGTCGGTGAGGTACCGGCGCGCGGCGGCACTGAAATCGGCGAAATCGGCGACGCGATAGCGGCGGATCGTCGCCGTCAGCAATGGATCCCGCGCCGCCGTGTCGGCGAGCGCGAAGCGCACGTTGGTGCCGCCGACGTCGGCGAGCAGGGTGTTCACCGCCTGCTCCGATCGGTACGGCACGGCGCAGTCAGCGTACCGGGCAGGAAATCGGCGGCTTCGTCCGGTCCCCACGAGCCAGCCGGATACGACAGTACCGGCAGTTGTGCCTGCGACCACGCGGCAACGATGCTGTCGACCCAGGCCCAAGCCGCCTCGACTTCGTCGCTGCGCACGAACAGCGCGGTGTTGCCGTTGAGCGCATCGAGCAGCAGGCGCTCGTAGGCGATGCGCCGCTGCCCGCCGCGCGGCATCGACAGGTCGAGCGACAGCGGCTGCAGTTCGAGCGCGCCCCATTCGGAACCGGCGAGGCTGCTCATCAGGCCGAGTTCGATGTCCTCCTCGGGCTGCAGGCGGATCAACAGGCGGTTCGGCGCGGCCCGCTCGCGTCGTGGATTCTCGAACAACCAGTGCGAGACCGGCCGGAACGAGACGACGATCTGGGTCACGCGTTCGCTCAGGCGCTTGCCGGTGCACAGGCGGAATGGCACGCCTGACCAGCGCCAGTTATCGACTTCCGCGCGCACGGCGACGAAGGTTTCTGTGTCCTGGCCGTCGGGCGGCGCGTAGCCCGACACGGCACGGCTCTCGACCACGCCAGAGGCGTAGCGCCCACGCACCGAATCACGCGCGGCCTCGTCGACGCGCATCGGCCGCAGTGCACGCAGAACCTTGAGCTTCTCGTCGCGCACGCTGTCGGCGCCGAGCGACGACGGCGGCTCCATCGCAATCAGGCAGAGCAGTTGCAGCACGTGGTTCTGCACCATGTCGCGCAACGCGCCCGAGGTCGCGTAGTAGCCGTCACGTCCATCGACGCCGGCGGTCTCGGCAATGAGGATGTCGACCGACTCGATCCACTGGTGGTTCCACACTGCCTCGAGCAGGGTATTGCCGAAGCGCAGCGCGAGCAGGTTCTGTACGGCCGCCTTGCCGAGGTAGTGGTCGATGCGGAATACGCGGTCCTCGCTGACGCAGTCGCGGATCGCCGCGTTGATCTCCCGCGCCGAGGCGAGGTCGTGGCCGAGCGGTTTTTCGAGCACGAGTCGCGACGGTGTGTCGAGCAGGCCGGCCGCCTTGAGGCCCTGGGTGATCGCGATGAACAAGCCGGGCGGAGTCGCCAGGTAGCTCACGCAATGGCGGCCACGCGCGAAGCCCAGCTGGCGCGGGATCGAAGTGGGGTCGGTGAGGTCGGCGCAGATGTAGTCGACGCGCGGCAGCAGCAGTTCGAGGTCGCCCCCGCGCAGCTCCTTCGCAGCGATTTCCTGCATGCGTGGACCGAGCCATTGGCGGAACTGCTCGGCCGAATAGTCCTGGCGACCGATGGCGATGACGCGGAAGTCGACCGGCAAGAGGCGGTCGCGCAGCAGGTGCGCGATCGAGGGGAACAGCATGCGGACGGCGAGGTCGCCGGTGGCGCCGAACAAGAGCAGGGTGTCGTGCACTCGGGGTTCCTTCTCATGAAACCGGTTTCGTTCCCGCCACAGCGAAACGAAGCCGACGCCGCTTCGGACCTGAAAGTCGGCGCAGCTCCGCGCGCGCCTGTCAACGTAGCCTGTGCGGGGGCTGTTGCAACGGCTCCTCGTTCGGATTCATCGCGAGATCGCCGCCGGCGTGCGGATCGCCCGGGCCAATCGGCGATTCCGCGTCAGGTGCCGTCGTTTCCGAGCTCGCACCCATTGCTCGCGATGATCTTCGCGTAGAGCTTCGCACTGTCCTTGAGCGTTCGCGTCTGCGTCTCGAAATCGACGTGGATGATGCCGAAGCGCTTCGAGTAACCGAGCGACCATTCAAGGTTGTCGAGCAGTGACCAGGCGAAGTAACCGCGCAGGTCGACACCGGCGGCGAGCGCGGC
>Ga0116142_10003483_pt1 | contig 15768 bp, 13 predicted proteins | sample AD_UKC033_MetaG_FD_89785 | JGI IMG/M metagenome (GOLD analysis project Ga0116142, IMG submission 89785) | Active sludge microbial communities of municipal wastewater-treating anaerobic digesters from USA - AD_UKC033_MetaG | ecosystem: Engineered > Bioreactor > Anaerobic > Digestate | place: USA... | reverse complement strand
GGCCTTGGCCAACTTCGATCCGGCGTCTTCCCCGACCACGAGATAGTCCGTGCTCCTGCTAACACTCGATGTCGGTTTGCCGCCCAGCGCCTTGATCCGCTCGTGGATGCCGTCGCGCGTGAAATGACGCAACGTGCCGGTGACGACAAAGGTCTTTCCCGCCAGGGGCTGCGCGCCCGAGGGCGCGGCGCGCTGCTCCGTCAGAATCAGGCCCAGCGCGCGCAATTCCTCGACAAGCGCGCGGTTCTCGGGCGTCTCAAAGAAATCATGCACGCTTTGCGCGACCACGGCGCCGATATCGTAAATCTCCTGCAATTCTTCGACCGACGCGGCCATGAGGCGGTCGACTTCGCCGTAGTGCGCGGCCAGCACTTCGCCCGTATGCTGGCCCACGTGGCGAATACCGAGCGCAAAAAGCAGGCGGCTGAGCGGCCGCGCCTTGCTCGACGCAATGGCCCGCACCAGATTGGCCGCCGATTTCTCGCCCATCCGCTCGAGGTCCTTCAACGTGTCCGCGTTCAGGCGATACAAGTCCGCCGGGCCGCGCACCAGCCCCCGATCCACCAGTTGCTCGATCACGGCGGGGCCGAGGCCGTCGATGTCCATCGCCTTGCGCGACGCGAAATGGAAGAGGCGCTCCTTGACTTGGGCCGGGCACGCGAGATTCAGACAGCGCAGGTAGACGCCGTCGGCGTCCTTGTGCACCGCCGTATGACACACGGGGCACACGCGCGGTATGGAAAACGGCTTCGCACTCGCCGGGCGCTCGGAGGCCACGTAGCCCAGTACCTGGGGAATGATCTCGCCCGCCTTCTGCACCTCGACCACGTCGCCGATGCGGACGTCCTTCTTCGCAAGGTCCTCGAAATTGTGCAGCGTGGCCCGTTTCACGACCGTCCCCGCCAACTTGACCGGCTCCATCTCAGCCACCGGCGTCAACGCACCGGACTTGCCCACCTGCACCTTGATGTCGAGCAGGCGCGTGCGCGCCACTTGCGCGGGAAACTTATACGCGATGACCCAGCGCGGCGCTTTCGAGGTCGCGCCAAGACGCTGCCGATGCGCCGCCGCATCGACTTTGACCACCATCCCGTCGATCTCGTAATCCAATTCGTATCGTCTTGTCGCCCACGCATCGCAGTACGCGATAACTTCGTCGATATTCGCGCATCGGCGGTGGTTCGCGTTCACCGGGAGGTCCCAGCGGCGCAGCCGGGCCAACGTATCTGAGTGCGACACGAGTTCGACGCCCGGGAGCGGCGCGATCTCGTAGCAGAACAACTCGAGGTGGCGCTGGGCCACCGCCTTCGGGTCGAGCAGCTTGAGCGTGCCCGCCGTGGTGTTACGCGGATTCCGGAACGGTTCCTCGCCTTCCGCCTCGCGCAGCTTGTTCAGCCGCTCGAGTTCCTTATCGCGCATGAACACTTCGCCGCGCGCCTCGAGAACCGCCGGGGTATCGCCATCGAGGCGCAACGGCAGCGCGCGGATGGTCTTCACGTTGTGCGACACGTCGTCCCCGCGCAGACCGTCCCCGCGCGTCACCGCGCGGGCGAAAAGGCCGTTTTCGTATCGCAGCGAAATAGCCACGCCGTCGATCTTGAGTTCCACTACGTAGGCCGGCGCTTCGCCGCCGAGCCCGCGCCGCACGCGCGCGTCGAATTCGCGCAATTCATTTGCGTTGTAGGTGTTGTCGATCGAGAGCATGGGGACGGTGTGCGCAACGGTCTCGAAACCGTCGATCGGCGCGCCGCCGACGCGCTGGGAGGGTGAGTCCGGCGTACGCAATTCGGGGTGATGTTCCTCGAGTTCGAGCAGTTCGCGCATCAGCGCGTCGTAGTCGAAGTCGGAAATCTCGGGTTGCGCCTCGACATAGTAGAGGCGATTGTGCCGCTCGATTTCGGCGCAGAGCGTCGCGTGTCGTTTGCGTTGCTTCTCAGAAATCACACGACTGTCCCCATATTCACGGCGGCATTATAAGAGATTTGGGCCGCCCCCCGCACAAGCCGGTCCTCCTGCTCGTTTTGGGGGATGGGAAGCATCACCGGCAATCCGAGGCCGTGGCAAAGCACTGCCGACGTCTCCTTGCGGCATGGTGTCTGGAACTCCCCGCGGCCGGCGCGGAGTAGATTACTTCGCCGACTCTGCCTGGTCGCGTCGCTGCTTCAACTCGCGCCACGTGGTGAGGATAACGCCCCGCTCGACGATGAAGCGGCGCAGGCGCGGGTCGGTCATGGCGTTCAGGTCGCCCGTGCGGGTGACGGCGCTGCCGGAGAACACGGGGAATTCCTCGGTGACCTGCGTGGGGTGGATGACGATCTCGAGGAGACCGGGCGGCATTTCCTCGAGGACCGCGATGAAGCGGTCGGTCTTGTCCTCGGTCTTCCAATCGTAGCTGGACGCGTGGATATCGTCCAACGCGGGAAGGCCGCCGGACCAGGCCCTCTCGGCCATCTCGCGCAGCCCATCCAGCGGGACCGGCGAGTTCTGGTTCAGAAAATGCAGGTGGCCGCCCGCGACCAGCACCGGGATTCGCTTCTCGATGCCGAGGTCAATGTAGCGCTCGAAGTAGGCCCTCGAGAAGAACAGCGTGGCCATGTGCGAATCGAGGTGGGTGGCTTTGATGCCCATCCGCTCGGCTTTCTCGACCTGCACGCGAAGTTCCGTATCGACTTCCTGGGGTGTCGCGTGCGTGACTACCTGCATCACGTCGCCCCAGAGGTAGCCGTCGGGATCAACCAAACCGGGAACCGCTGGGGCTCCCGCTACCGGCCCCCAGCGATAACGGTCCCATTCGGAGGTTAGAGTCAAGTGCAGACCCGCATCACAGTCGGGATGCGTCTTGAGATAGTCCCGGAATTCGGGAACCCACGAACACGGCATCATGATGCTGGTTGACGTGGCTACACCGTCCTCGATCGCTTTGATAGTCCCCAGATTCGAGGCGTGGGACATGCCCGCATCGTCGATGTGAAAGACAACAACTTTGTCCTCGGGACCCCACCCCAACCGCTCGGCATAAGAAGGCGACTCCGCGCCTCGGGCCGCCGCCGCCGCAAAAAGCCACACCGTGACCAAGAACGTCTGCACGAGAGAATGCCGTTCCATGTATTGGACTCCTACTATCCTGGAAACAGTTCATGCGGCGGTCGGTTCTGTTGCTGCCGACACAGCGGCGCCCAACTCTCGCGACGCACCGGACGCCGCATACCGGGTGCCCCGAATTATTTTTCTTGACGCCTCGTGGAACATATGATAGAAGAAAGGGCGCAGGGAAGACGAGTAATCCAGTTGCGCTTTGTCATGCCCGCGGTATATTCTGGACACGCGGGGCGCAAAGTGCTAAGGATGCGCCGTAAGGTAAAGTCAGGTTTGTATTATGGGTATGCGACCCCCAACAGTGCGCGTGGACGCGGACGCGGTGTGTGCGCAATGCGGCACGGTAAACCCGGAAGATACGCTGATCTGCAAGGTGTGCGGGAATAACCTGCGCGACCAGCGGGCCGCTCGATTGGTTGGCGGCGGGGTGGTCGAGGCCCCGCCCGAGGTGACGGAGCGGCGGCGTTGGCTTGGGGGCGTTCTGGCGGTCATCGGGCTGATCCTTGTCGCAGTGGTGCTGATGAACCTGCGAACCATTGAAGAGGGGTTGGTCGAGATCTTGGCGGGACCCACCGGTCCCGACTTGGGGCTGTGGAGCGGCGCGCCGGGGGCGGTGCTCGATGACTTGGCGGAGGAACTGGCCTCGTCGCCCTTGGCCGAGGATGAGCGGCACGATGCGGTAATGCAACCGATCGGTTCGACCGGATATGTGGGGCGCTTTGTACTGGCCATTGAAGACCCGGAAGTGGGCTTGCACCCAATCGGGGAAGCCGTGGTCCGGCTTGAGGACGGCGTCTACTATTTCGTGGGGCGTGCGGGGGCGACAGAGGTGCGCGGCACGGCATACGAGAACAACAACGGTTTTCTCGTCGCTGACTGGGGCTGCGCGGGATTCCGCATCGGGGCCCAAGAGCATGAGGTGCGCGGGGCGGCGGGTCCGCGTGATGGCGGCGGCTTCGCGTGCTACGGCGAAAGCGACGAATTCGAACACGGCTTCAATTTCCTTGCATTCTCCGTATTGCGTTCGCCTGTTTCCTGAACGAGGCGCTTAATCGGTGCATGGCTTGGCTCCGGGGGGGCTTTGTCGCGCCGCATAATGAGGTCCGGGACAAGTCAAGGAAGCAAGAACATGGCAAGGACGGGTTTCTTCGGGCGGTTGCGCGAAGGACTGACGAAAGCGCGTGGCGGTCTCGTCGACCGGGTAAAGGACGTATTTCGCGGCAGGCTGCGCATTGATACGGCAGTGTTCGCGGACCTCGAGGAGGTGCTTATCGAGGCGGACCTCGGCGTCGAGACGACGCTGCGCATCCTCGAACAGATGCGCGCAACGGCGACGGAGCAGCGGCTTGAGAATCCCGAGGACCTGTACCGCCTGCTGGAAGACGAACTGGGGCGGCTGCTCGAGCAGGGCGACCACGCCGCCGCGTTCGCTGCCCCGTCCGGGCCGCATGTCACGCTGATCGCCGGCGTGAACGGGACGGGCAAGACGACAACGGCTGGCAAGCTTGCCGCGCGGCTTATCGGCGAGGGCAAAAAGGTTATTCTCGGCGCGGCGGACACGTTTCGCGCGGCCGCGACCGAACAACTCACGGTCTGGAGCGAACGCACGGGCGCGGCAATCGTCAAGCACGCCGAGGGCGCGGACCCCGCCGCGGTGGCCTATGACGCCGTGGACGCGGCCCTGGCGCGCGGCGTGGACTGTGTGCTCATCGACACGGCGGGGCGCTTGCACACGAAGGTCAACCTCATGGAGGAGCTGCGGAAAATCCAGCGCGTGGTCAAGAAGCGCATTCCGGAGGCGCCGCACGAGGTGTTGCTGGTGCTGGACGCCACCACGGGGCAGAACGGGCTGCAGCAGGCGCGCATCTTCACCGAGGCGCTGCAGGTCACGGGCATCGTGTTGACGAAGCTCGACGGCACGGCCAAGGGCGGTATCGTGGTCGCCATTCAAAAGGAACTGGGGATTCCCATCAAGTTCATCGGTGTCGGCGAGCAAGTGGACGACCTGCAGCCCTTCGATGCGAAGGAGTTCGTCGAGGCCCTCTTCGAGTAGCGCCGCGAGCCGCTGTGCCGTCCGGCGGGACCGTGGCCGATCGGTCAGAATTCCATGCGTTCGAGGTTGCGCAGGCCCATGCGCATCGGGGCGAACGTGCAGAAGGCGCTCAGGCACGTGATGAATACGACCGCGACGGCCAAAGCGACCCAGAACACGCCCGGGCTCGTGAACCGTTCGAGGACACGCCATTGCAGAATGACCGTTTGCGCGGCCACGACCAACGCGATGTAGCCGACGCTGAGCAGGAGGTTGAGCGTGCCACCGAGGCCGGAGACGATGCGCGCCGGGTTGTCTTCGGTGAAGGTCGGATACAGCGCGCCGAGCCCGACGGCAAGGCCCGAGAGGCCGAAGTTCGTGATGACGACGCTGTAGACAGTCAGCCAGAAATAGATGGGTTCGAGCTTCAGCATCAGGCCGGAGAGCACGGCAAGCAACACGGTAAACGACGACGTGGTGGCGACGCTGAGCCAGAACTTCTGCCAGAGAAGCCGCCTGAGAGACAACGGCGCGAGGCCGAGAATCCAGAAACGGCGGCCCTCGAGGCTGATGAGCGGAAACACGAAACGGCTCGTCAAGGTGGCGAGGATCAGGGTTACGGCCCCGACGTTCAAGCACGCAATCCAGCTCCGCCAGAATTCCTGCTCATAATACCGCGAGGTATTGCGCAGGTTCGCGAAGTAGATGGCCATAATCCCGAAAAAGATCACGAACTGCGACCATTGCGTCGGGTCGCGCCAGAAGAGCTTCACGTCTTTGATGGTCAGCGCCCGCTCCGGATTGCACACGAAGCGAAGCGCCGTGTCAAGCTGTCCGAGGACGCCGCGGCCCTCGGGCTTGATGCGCTGGCGGTCCTGGCCGTGTAGCGCGGACCAACCGGGATAGAAGACGCGCTGGGCGACCTCGCCCGCGAGCCACAGGAGCATCATCGCGTTCGCGAGCAGGAGCAGAAAGTAGTAGCTGCCGCGCGCCACGTTGGCCTTCGCGAGGGCAAGCACGCCCTGCGCGGCCCAGTGGCTAGGAAGAAAGGGCGACTGCACCCGGGCGGTCGCATCGAGGAAGAACGCCGGGAGCAAGGCGTCGTCCCGGATTTCCGTGCGCGCCAGGACCGACCGCACGTACAGGAACAGGAGCGTGACGGCGACGGCGCCCAATAGGAACATGGTCCGGGTCTTCAGGCGTGGGAAGATGCGCGTGAGGAACAGGGTAATCAGGGAGCCGAGCGCCGCGGGCACGATAATGAAGGGGAGGTAGAACACGAGGAGGGCCACGTAGAACAGGGGGGAGGCGCCCGTGTGCAGGCCGTATGCCAGCAGCAGCGGCGAGCCCAGAAACGCCAGGGCCCACGAACTGAAGACGAGACACTCGATGTAGCGCGCGTGGAAGAACTGGCGGAACGAGATCGGCGCTTGCAGCAGATACGCGACTTCATGGGATCGATACAGCGTCGAGAAGGACACCAGCACGTTCGAGAAGATCAGGAGCAGGAACACGGACAACGCGAACAGGCCCAGCAACCGCACCATGAGGATGTCGGCGAAGCCGTATTCGGCCCCGAGGGTGCGGTCGAAGTTGGATATCCACCGGAAGCCCTCCGCGAAGAAGACGTAAGCGCCCACCCACAAGCCGAGGGCGGACACGGTGATCACGCCGATCTTCAGCTTGGATTCGTGGCGCACGGACGCGACCTGGTGGCGCGCGATGCGCAGTTTGGCGCGGAGGATGCTTCGGAACTGGCTCATACCGCGGCCGCTTCGTCCGTGGCTTGGGTCAGTTCAAGGAACACATCTTCGAGCGTGCCCGGGCGGTCCTGCAGGGCCTTGATCTCGGCAATCGTTCCCAAGTGCAGGAGCCTGCCGTTGTGGATGATGCCGATCCGGTCCGCGATCTCCTCGGCGATGCTCAGCGTGTGCGTGGACATGAACACGGTCAGCCCTTCGTTTCGCGTCTTCTCCTTCAGGAAATTCTTGACGAAACGGATGTTCTTCGGGTCGAGGCCGACCCACGGCTCGTCCACGATGACGATGCGCGGCTCGTGCAGGAAGCACGCGGCGAACGAGAGCTTCTGCCGCATGCCGTGGCTGTAGTCCTCGATGAGCTGGTCCGCGACCTTGTCCACCTCGAACAACGCGAGCAGGGAGTCGCAGCGCGCGCGGTATTCGCCCTCGGGCATCTGGTACAGCCCCGCGACAAAACGCATGAACTCGCGGCCGGTCAACTTGTCGTAGAGGAAGGGCGCGTCCGGCACGTAACCCAGCAGCCGCTTCGCGGCGACGGGGTCCCGCTGGATATCGATGCCGCCGAGCACCGCGCGCCCGGCGGTCGGCTTGAGCAGCCCCGTGAGCATCTTGATGGTCGTGGTCTTGCCCGCGCCGTTCGGGCCGAGAAAGCAAAAGAACGTGCCGGGCTCGATGCGCAGATCGAGCGCGTCGACGGCGGTCTTTTCGCCGAATCGCTTGGTCAATGCCTCGGTAACGATCATGCCCTGCACCTCGGGCCGCGCCACATGCGTGGACAGGGCGCGCAGTGCCGGGTTCGGTCGCGCCTCGTCATTTGCCCTCGGCGAGGCGCCAGTCGTACCAGACCACGTCCGCCGCGCTTTCGGCGCGGGACAGGACCAGCGCGCGCCCGCCGCGCGCCGGGGTGAAGGTCCGCTCGTAGCGCTTGCAGACGCCCTCCGACGGCAATAGCGTGATGCGGGCCGCGTCCTCGGCGGCGGGCGCGCCGTCCGCGCCCAGTTCCCGCACGCCGACCGACACGCCGCGGCCGGCCCGGAGTTCGGCGGTCACGCTCAGCGCGTAGGCGGTGTCCGGTTCGAGGACGACTTCCGCGCTGAAATGCCGGTCGGGCGTGGCGGCGGCGTCGCCCTCGTTCCAGACCTGGCGCGCGGCGAAGTTCGAGCCGCTCAGCCCGACCATGCGCGCGAGGCGCGAGGACCGGGGATCGGGAGGCTGGAACTCTTCGGGCGTGGCGGCGCCGGCCCACCACGTCTTGAAGTCGCCGTTTGGCACGAGGTTATGGCGTGGCGAACGCACGTCAATCGGGGTGACGGCCACGACTTTCATAGCGCCGGGGGGCGGCGCGTCGTCTTGGGCGGGGCGCTGGCCGCACGACAAACCGACACAAACACACAATAGCGCGATCGCGATCGGGGCGCGGTTTATGGTTATTTCAGTCAGTTTGCACAAGGGGATTGGTGTTTTTCGTATGTTTTCGATGGCAAGGATCGAGGTTCTTCATGACTTTATGAAGTATTGTATGTGGAGCGGGATGTTTTCAAGTCGTGGCACAGTCGTGGCACGGGCGTCTCGCTTGTGGTGTTGAGGAACATGGGCAGGATGCCTATGCCACGCGAGGCCGCACCTTGAAAATCCCGCATTGAGCGCGGGATTTTCATGGTATATAATCGCGGCGCATTCGTTCGCCCGACTGGGTATGCGTCAGGTCTGAGGCCGGGGCTTCGGCGCTTGGGAGTACGAGGAACGCGTGTGGAGCGCGGGCGTCCCGCGCGGGGTAACGACATCGAACATGCAGGCATCGTTTGACATCTGGCCGTACCGGCATCTGATCGCGCATAAGGCGTGGGCCGATTTCCGGGCCGACAGCCAGCGGAATTACCTGGGCGTGGCGTGGTGGCTGCTGGATCCGATCATCAACACGTTCATTTACTATCTGGTTTTCGGGGTGTTCATGCGGCGGGGGGAGCCGGATTTCGTGCCGTATCTGGTGACGGGGATCATCGGGTGGTTCTGGTTTTTTCAGGGGGTGGTGGGCGGTTCGGGCGCCATCTACAGCAGCGTGAACCTGCTGCGGCAGGTGGCGATCAACCGGGCGGTGTTCCCGTTGAGCCGGGTAATCACGGCGACGTACAAGTTCGGGTTCTCGCTGATCGTGCTGTTCGGCGCGCTGCTCATCTACGGCTATCACCCGACGGTGTGGTGGCTGCTGCTGCCGGTGATCATGGTTGTCGAGTTCATGCTTATCGCGGCGGTGAGCCTGCTGCTGGCGTCGGTGGTGCCGTTTGTGCCGGACCTGTCGAGCTTCATTCCGTACGCGCTGCGGCTCGGGTTCTTCCTCTCGTGCGTGATGTACAAGCTCGAATGGCTCTCGCCGAGGTCCCAGTTCTACCTGAAGCTGAACCCGATGGTGCACGTGCTGAACAGCTACCGCAACGTGCTGATGTACGAACAGGCCCCGCACTGGGGCGTACTGGCGGGGCTGGCGGCGGCGGCGGTCGTCGTCGGCGCGGCGGGCATGGGGCTTATCATCCGGCTGTCGGGCCTGTACGCGAAACGGATCATGCAATGATCGACGCGGTCCGCGAGCAGCCCGGCATGCGCGACGCCGCCCAGGACGGCGACGGGGGCGAAGCGCTGTTGTCCCTGCGGGGCGTGTCGCTGGCGTACTGGCTGAAGAAGGGCTTCCTCCGGCGGAAGAAGCTGTATGCGCTCCGCGACGTGTCGTTCGACCTGCGCCGGGGCGACTCGCTCGGCGTGATTGGCCGGAACGGCAGCGGGAAAAGCACGCTGCTGCGGCTGATCGCGGGGGTCATGACGCCGGACGGCGGCGAGATCGTCAAGCGGCCTGGGCTCCGCGTCTCGCTGCTTTCCCTGCAACTCGGGTTCATCGACTACCTGACCGGGCGCGAGAACGCCATCCTCAGCGGCATGTTCCTCGGCATGTCCAAGCGAGAGATACTCGACCGGATCGACCCCATCATCGAATTCGCCGAACTCGGCGAATTCATCGATCAGCCCCTCGCCTCGTACTCGTCCGGCATGCGCGCGCGCCTCGGCTTCGCCGTCGCGTTCCAACTCGACCCCGATATCCTGCTCATCGACGAGGTGCTCGGCGTCGGGGACGCGGAGTTTCAGGAGCGGTCCTTCAGCGTGCTCAAGGAGCGGGTCCGGTCCGCCGACAGCACCGTCGTCTTCGTCTCCCACTCCGCGAACAACGTGCGCGGGCTCTGCAACCGCGCCGTATGGCTCGACGAGGGCCAAGTCCGCGCCGCGGGGGATAGCGGCGACGTCCTCCGCGCCTACGAAGACAGCATCACGACCAAGCACTTCGAGGACGTCAAGAGCCGCGTGGAGGGCCAACTGCGCACCTTCGTCCGCGTCGCTGGGGAGCAAACCGTGTACGTGGTCGAGCAGGGGCGATTTCAGCCCCTGAAGTCGTGGAACGAATTCGTTTCCGTGCGAGGGCGTCCAGAGGACATCCGTGTGCTGGAGCGGGAACAGTTCGAAAAACTCAGGAAGGCCGTCGAACGTAACACCGCATCCTGACGCCACAGTTGTGCAGTCTCGCGCTATGCCCTTGCCTGCGGAATTCCGACAGCGGACACATTACGCTGTCACACGATTACGGCATCGAGAGCGCCAATTCCGGTGGCAGTTCACCGTTGAGTATCTGCGCGCGAAGTTCCGCAAGCCGCCCACCATACGATGCCGCGAGGCGCGAACGCGCTCTTGAAATATCAATCACGAAATACTCTCTTGACGGAGAATAATACGCGACAGCATCCGGCACGCCAGCGAACACTTCCCCAACTTCGGTTCTCTGTTGTTGCTCATAAGCACGAAGATCAATCCATACAGCGTCAAATCCAACTGCCATGATTACGGCAGGCAGTACATGCATTGGAAGAGTCCTAATCCACTTGAACCATACCTCTGCCTCGTCCACCCGCATCAATGGCGCGTAGCTCCAGCGCAGAGAACGTGATATTGTCCATGGACGCAAGTGGTCATACTTAATAGAATCTACCGGCATTTGCCAGACAGAAGCCCCAGGCTCCAGCCTCTGCTCTAAGAATGTCACTGCCTGCGCGACCTCATCGTATTGCCTCATGTTTTCGCGATTCACCCATACGCGTGAAGGGAATTGCCCCTTCTGGTCGTAGACTGTGCCGACGAACATGACCGCGATAGCAGGGAGCACCAGCAGATACGCTACAGCGGCATTACGGGCGATACTGCGACGCCACAACTCATCAAGGAGAACTGCGGATGCTGCAAAGGAGAAGAACGTAATGAATGCCGTCACTCTCGAGTAATTTCGAAGTTGGGCAGTGATAAAGGTGCCCACGTAATTGCTTAATCCATGCGGAACAGCAAGAAGTATAAGACACACCGTTGGGAAAGCAAGAGGGAGAACTCGCCTCACCCAGGAGGGTGTTCTCTCTCTTGCTGCATATCCTCCTGAGGCAAGTGCCAAGAATATTGCTATAAGACCACATAATCCAAGAATGCCCAGTGGCGTTGATTCCGTGCGTGGCCCCCAGTGCTTGTCCTCCGTCGCCCGGTCCATACTTTGTGTTAGGAATCCAAGAGGTTGAATAGGATGAAACTCAGTGAAGCCAACCAATCTACGAATACGCAAGCCATTCTCGTTAAGGACGGGTACCCGATTCCGCATCGCTTCGTACGAGGCCGCCGCTCTCGGATTATGCGCTCTCGCAATCACACCGGGAAGACAAGCGGCTAAAGCTGAGGCAATAATCAGGAGTGTAGCCAGGCCTATGGCCGCCACGTTACGCATGGGCTGACGCCGAGCCAGCATGGCAACGCCTCCGACGGCAAATAGGAAGCAGGTAAAGAAGGCCTCGTAGGGGCCGTTCAGGCCAATGGCAAGACAAAAGAGAAAAGCCGCCGCTTTCTGTGTTCTAGACCAAGATAGGAAGTCGCTTTGTACAAAGCCCAGGTACAGAAGACAAGCAGGCGGTATGAAATATAGAGACAAGTTGTAGTGAAAGACATTCCTGAAAAGAGCATAGGGTGAAAGGCTGAACAGGATTCCAGTTACTAGTGCCGGCAGCGGCGTGACCCGCATACGCCGTAAGACCCATGTCATGCTAAGACCCGTTATCGCGGTCTTCAGTAACCAACCAACATTGATTGCGGTGCCATTGTCGCCCAAGAAGAGTCCGGGGATGATAGCGAGCAAGAAATCCAGATAAGAGTTTTGACCATAAATATATGCATTATGATGGAATGGTGCAGACAAAGAAGTGATATTAGCGGGGGTGTAACCTTCAAGAAACGGCTTGATAAACATTTGCTGAAAGCTTGTGTCGGAGCCGAAGATGAAGGGGACCTCGATGCGAAATAGTTCCGTGGGAAACCCCAAGAAGCACATCAGGATCAGAGGGGACAAGAACGTGGCCAGAATAAGCGCTATGCCCTCTTGAACGCGCCACCAGGACACGGCATTACCATCCCCATTGTCTGCTAGGTTACGCATTGTTTCTCCTCAACACGGCTACGATAATCGAGCCCGGGATGAGCGTTGTCTTGGCTTCTATAGAATACAACTGCCGCGCAGTATTCCAGCTTAACGGAGCGATCCAGGGGGATAGGAAGAGGATAGTTCGGATGTCCTGAATCTCCCAGCCGCCCTCGATGGCAAGCTTGGCAAGTCGCGTCCGGGTATAGTGGAAGACATGTTGATGGGCGTCCAGCGTCGGGGCGTCGGTGCAGTGGTCCATGAACCACTCGATGAGTGGCCAGAGGCTGCGGTAGTTGGGCGTGGTAAGGAGCAGTTTGGCATCCTGGGCGGCGATTCTTCGCAGGTTTTTCAGGAGGGCGACAGCCTGTTCGAAATAGACATGCTCGACGAGTTCGAGACAGTAAAGCTTTTGGGGCGGCGCCTCGATGTCGAATGCGTCGTCAACCAAGGTGTGTTGAAAGGCGACATTGTGGGTTGTGAAGTGCTCGCGGGCGTAGGCGATTGCGTCGGGGTTGCCGTCGATGCCTCGTGCGTGGGCGGCGTGTTCGCCGAGGAAACTGGTGATGACACCGGAGCCGCAACCGATGTCGAGTACGGCGTCGTCGGCTGTGGGCGGAAGCATATCGGCAATTACAAACTTCTTGGCATGGTGCCAGAAGCGCTGTACGGCGTTGGGGGAGTGCATGGCGCGGTGCTGATAGCCGCCGTCAATGGTCACAGTGTCGCCGGTTCGTCTACGGTTTTCCGGCAGTTCGGAAAGGTGCTGTTCCGCCGGAGGGGTTGCTTTTCTTTCGGTCATTCCGTTTGGTCTCGAATGATGTACCTTGGGCGCCGCTTCACTTCCTGAAAGATGGTGGCGATGTACTCTCCGACAATTCCCAAGGCGACCATTATACAGCCGCCTATGATGAGTTGGAGCAGAATGACGGTTGCGAAGCCCTCCAGAGAGTAGCCCCGGAGCCATTGACCCAGCGTATAGAGGCCGAATAGGAAGGCTGAAAGGACGAAAAGCGCGCCCAGTGCGGTCGTCAGGTGGAGGGCGCTGGTGCTGAAGGCGGTCATTGCCGTGGTGGCGAGGCGTACGAGCCGCGCGAGATTCCATCGCGACATACCGGCGGCCCGGGGCGCCACGCTCATTGGGAGTTGCATATGGCGAAAGCCGAGCCACTCCGTCATGGCCCGGTAGAAGGTAACCCGTTCCTTCATGGCCAACCACGCGGTGACAACATTTCTATCGAGAAGCTTGAAGTCGCTCGACCCGCGCATATCAAAGCCGGAAACACTGCAAAGCGCGGCAGTGAAAAGGGCCACCGAGAGCCTGTAGAGCATGGTCTCTTTCCCTCGATCTTGCTTGACGGCATCGACGATATCAAAGGCTTCCTCGCGCCAGAGCCGCACCATTTCGGGAATGAGGTGCGGGGGATGTTGCAGGTCGGCATCCATCACGATAACAGCGTCTCCCTCGGCGTGCTCGAGGCCTGCGGCAATGGCGGCTTCCTTGCCGAAATTACGACTGAATCGCAGTGCTCGGACCCGGCTATCCGCTGCGGCAATAGACTGGATTTCCTCCCAGGACTGATCAGTGGACCCGTCGTCAACGAGCAGGAATGCATAATTGATTCCATCGATGATCTGTAGGGACTTATCGATCACGGCGAGATTGGATCGAATGCTTGCCGCCTCGCAGTATACGGGAATAACAACAGCGATGAGCGGGCGCTCGGGCCGCGCGACGGTATCCCGGTATTTTTCTGCCGTGATCAATTCTGCAAAACCGTGTTGTCCTGTCTAGGGCACACTGGGAATGACCCACGCTTGAATGTTGCGGACTTCGACGGGCGCGGCAGCCTCGGGTCCCACCCGAACCCCGACGACAAGCCGTGCGACGCCGGAGTCGGGGACAGGCGCCAAGAGGGTTACGGTCTCCCATTCTCCGGCGCGCGCGTTGGGTTGGTTTCCACCTGCGTCCTTGCCTTCCTGACGGGCGTACAATCGCAGCAAAACGAGCACGTCACGGGGCGCCATGCAGCGCACCTCGGCTCGTACAAGGACACTTTCGCCCTGTCGGAGGTCCGGTTCGTTAATGGCTTGTGCGAGATCGACGAATTGATCGTCCGGGCGCGTTATGCGCAGCCTGGCGGGTTGCCCCGGCTCGGCGCGGGTCAAGGAACTGCCCGGCAACGGCTTCCAGCTCCAGGCGAGGGGCCATTCGTTGCGCCAGTCGGCGAAGTCCGCATTCGTAAGGAGTTGCCCGGTGGGCGAGTGCCCCTGGGGCGACTCGCCGTCGTGGGGTTGGGCGAGCGCTGGACATATAATGACGCCCACGGCGACGACTGCCGCCGTTACCATCGCCATGGTCAGTGCGGATATTCTGCGTTTCTTCATTGGCCGTTACGATCGCCCGATTGGTCTATCTCGCTTTGGAGAAGTATAGCCTTCGCTTAGCGAGCGGGGCAAGAGGGCGATGCCCTAATTGCGTTGGCTATGCGACACCGACGCGTTGTTCGAGGGTTTCGATGCGTTCGAGGAGTTCGAGGATGGCGGCGGAATTGACGACGATCTGTTTGCCGAGGTCGCGGCCACGTTCGGTGCGGGCTTGGCCGGTTTCCTGGTCGCGGACTTGGCGTTGTACTGCGATGGGGCCGAGGGATTCGTGATCGACTTGGTCGAATTCGGACTGATCGCCCTGGCCTTCGCGGGGCGGTTGGGATTGGGCGGGTCGGATTGCGCGGAGGATTTCGAGGGCGCGCGCGCCGCGGTAGATGGGGCTGCGGTCGGTGAAGCTGTCGGCGGAACAGTTATTGGATATCCATACGTCGCCGGCCTTGGCGTTGATGTGAAAAGCCTGGGCGCTGGAGCCGGGGGAGTAGACAATGAGGTAGGTATCGCCCGCAGATGCGTTGGAATTGCGGAAGATGCGGGCTGTCTGCGCGTCGCTGCCGTTGGGCATGTTGACGTCGAGGTCCACGAAGTTGCCGCCGTTGTTGTTGAGGCGAAGGGTTCCGCCGCCGGTGTATTCGATCTTCGCGACGCTGGCGCCCGCGGCGGTGAGGGTAAGGCGGCCCATGGAATAGACGGCGGCGCTGTCGAGTTTGGACGGCGCTACGGTTGCGGGTTGTATGCGTGCGCCGTCGAGTTGTCCGTCGGCGTTGGTGATTGCGGTGGGGGTGGCCCCGGCGAAGAGTTGGCCTTTGACGGTGACGTCGCCGTTGGTGGCGAGGTTTCCGGCGGGGTCGATGTCGAGGCCGCCGGCGGGGGATGCGCCCTGTTCGGGGGCGTCGTAGCCGCCGCCGATGCGGAGGGCTTCTCGGGTGGTTGGTTTGGCGGGCATGGACGGTGTGCTCATGGTTCGGGTCTCCGTGGCGCGGCGGTGTCTTGCGCCGGTTGCGTTG
>Ga0116142_10003477_pt1 | contig 15798 bp, 17 predicted proteins | sample AD_UKC033_MetaG_FD_89785 | JGI IMG/M metagenome (GOLD analysis project Ga0116142, IMG submission 89785) | Active sludge microbial communities of municipal wastewater-treating anaerobic digesters from USA - AD_UKC033_MetaG | ecosystem: Engineered > Bioreactor > Anaerobic > Digestate | place: USA... | reverse complement strand
GGGGGAGAGTATTGAGGGGCTGAATTATTCGACGCCGCATCCGAATGTGGAGAGTTTTATTGCGCGGATTGAGCGGCGGGGGGTGAAGGCGGTGGGGTGGGCGTATGAGTTGTTGTATTTGAATGAGTCGGGGCGGGCGGCGACGCGGCTGGTGGTGGATTTGGGGAATCAGAGTATTTGGAAGCAGCAGCGTTTGGGGTTGCGGCGGACGTGGCGGGTGACGCGGTATGCGTTGGCGAAGGGGATGAAGGAGGGTTTTTTGAGCCGGAATCCGGATCCGCGGGACGCGTTTTTTGCGTGGGATTTCGGGTTGCCGGCGCCGTTGTCGGTGGATGCGGGGAATGACGAGCAGGCGGATCGTGAGAATTTGAAGATGGGGACGACGACGAAGGCGTTGATTGCGCAGAAGCAGGGGCGGCATTGGCAGGAGGTGGCGCGGCAGCGGAAGGTGGAGATTTTGGCGCTGGTGGAGGACGCGCGGGAGATTGAGGCGGCGAGCGGGGGGCGGGTGAGTTTCGAGCGGGCGCTGGAGCTGCTGGAGCAGCGGAGTCCGAATCCGGCGGGGGGGGTGAGAGGTGAGAGGTTGGAAGGGAGAGGTGAGAAGGAGGTGGCGGAGTTTCGGCGGGCGGTGTGGCTGGGGTTCCAGCGGGATGGAACGGTGAGTGATGTGCTGGCGAATCAGACGGATTTGAAGCGGCTGACGGAGGAGGTGGGGTTGCCGGTGAATGAGGGGTATGATGATCCGTATTTGCCGGTGCGGGATGATGCGGGGGCGCTGGTGGGCGGGGGGATGGTGCGGGATGAGGAGGGGGATGTGATTGGTGCGAAGCCGGTGGAAATGAAAAGGGAGAAGTGAGAAGGGAGAAGTGAGAAATGAGGTATGCGGAGATTTTGCGGGTGCTGATGGAGGAGCCGTTGTTGCTGATGCCGGCGGCGCATGCGTCGCTGGCGCGGTTGTTTGCGGAGCATCGGAGCCTGGAGGCGCTGGAGTTTCGGGCGAAGCGGGAGGGGGTGGATGTGTGCGGGGAGGCGGTGGAGCTGGCGCAGATGGAGGTGTTGGAGGGGGTGGCGGTGATTCCGCTGGGGGGGCCGGTGGGGGTGGGGCTGGGGAAGTTTGAGAAGGGGGCGGGGGCGGTGGATTTGGGGGATGTGGCGGAGGATTTGCGGGCGGCGAATGCGGATCCGGGGGTGCGGAGTATTTTGCTGGATATTGACAGCCCGGGGGGGATGGTGAGCGGGACGCTGGAGCTGGCGGATCGGGTGATGATGTCGGAGAAGCCGGTGTATGCGTTTACGGGGGGGATGATGGCGTCGGCGGCGTATTGGATTGGTTGTTCGGCGGAGAGGGTGTTTGCGACGAAGTCGGCGGAGGTGGGGGGGATTGGGGTTTATACGTTGTTCCTGGATTCGTCGCGGGCGCTGGAGGCGGAGGGGCGTCGGCTGGAGGTGGTGGCGAGCGGGCCGTATAAGGGGCTGGGGGTGCCGGGGACGGCGTTGAGCGAGCGGCAGCGGTCGTTTTTGCAGGCGCGGGTGGATGGGATTGCGGCGATGTTCCAGGGGCATGTGAGCGAGCGGCGGGGCGGGCGGGTGGATTTGGAGGATATGCAGGGGCAGAGTTTTCTGGGGGAGGAGGCGCGGGGTCGGGGTTTGGTGGATGCGGTGGTGATGGATTTGGAGGAGGCGCTGGAGGAAGTGAGAAGGGAGAGTTGATGGGGGAGACTGGAGACGGGAGACCTGAGACCGGATGCGGGTGTGTTGACGTGCGGGGGATGGCAGACATATGACACTGAATGAGTTTATTGGGCGCGCGGTGGCGTTTTTTGATCGGGCGGAGGGGGCGGCGAATGCGGAGCTGGCGGTGCTGAAGGCGCGGGTGGCGGAGGTGGAGAAGCTGCTGGCGGAGCGGGAGGGGGAACGGGACGCGGTGGTGGCGGAGGGGGAGCGGCTGAAGGCGCGGGTGGCGGAGGTGGAGAAGTTGCTGGTGGAGCGTGAGGAGGAGCTGGCGGCGGAGAAGCGGCGGGTGACGGAGACGCTGGCGGGGCTGGCGGTGCCGGCGGCGGGGATTCCGGCGGGGGGTCGGGGCGAGGGTGTGGTTTCGGGGAAGGATTTGGTGGAGCAGTTGCTGGGGATCAAGGATTCGAGCGAGCGGTCGGCGTTTTACCGGAAGCACCGGGAGGCGTTGTTGGCGGCGAGCCGGGAGGAGCGGCAGCGGTTGGGGTGAGGGTGGGATGAAGATTTAAGAGAGGCAAATCAGAGAGAGAGGAGAAGATATGGCTACGTATACGAATCTAAATAATGAGATTTTCGCGCAATCGGCGCTGGAGGCGTTTGTGGCGGAGATGGTTCCGTTCAGCGCGTTTTCGACAAATTTTTCGCCGGCGGCGGCGCAGAAGGGGGATCAGGTGCTGGTGCCGCTGATTGCGAGTCTGACGGCGACGACGTTTTCGGCGTATAATGTGTCCGGGGGCGAGATGTCGGTGGTGACGGTGACTCTTAACCGGCACAAGCATGTGCCGGTGTCGCAGACGGATTTGCAGGCGGCGAACAGTTCGGAGGCGTCGCTGGTGAAGTTTGCGGGGCAGCAGGGGCGGGCGCTGGCGGTGGCGGTGTTGTCGGATATTTTCACGCTGCTGACGACGGGGAATTTCGGGGTTGGGACGTCGGCGATTTCGAGCACGGCGATGGGGCTGGGCGAGCTGCGGGCGCTGCGGAAGGCGCTGAACAAGAGTGATGTGCCGCAGACGAATCGGTCGTTGTTCCTGGACGCGGATCCGTTTGACGCGCTGCTGGGGGTGACGAATTTCATCCAGGCGCACATGATGGGGGATGCGATGGCGATCAAGGAGGGGAAGATTCCGCGGGCGCTGGGGTTTGACATGTATGAGCTGACGGCGGGTTTTCCGGGGGGGAGTGTGATGGGGTTTGCGGCGCATGCGTCGGCGATTGCGATTGCGATGCGGTATTTGGAGCCGCAGATCAAGGATGCTTACCAGGGCGGGGTGGGGCAGGCGAGTGATCCGAAGACGGGGATGACGGTGGGGTGGCGGGATCATATGGACCCGAATACGGGGGTTCGGTATGTGAATTTGGAGGCGCTGTATGGGTATGCGGCGGGGCTGACGCCGGCGGGGCGGATTTTCCGGCGTTTGGATTGAGATTGGTGGCGCGCGCGGCATCGAGCGGCTGCCGCGGAGAGGATAAACCCGGGTTCGGGGCCAGGCCGCTCGCCTGGCCCTTTTTTTTTGATGTATGGATGCGCGGATCAGTTTGTGTCTGATTGTGGGGAACGAGAGCGGGTATATCGAGCGGTGCCTGGAGAGTTTTCTGCCGGTGGCGGATGAGGTGGTGGTGGTGCGGGCGGTGGGGGGTCTGGCGCCGGATGATACGCTGGAGCGGGCGGCGGCGGTGTGCCGGCGGCATGGGGTGGGGCTGGTGACGGGGGAGTATCGGAATCGGGCGGAGCATGCGGATTGGCCGCATGTGGATGATTTTGCGGCGGCGCGGCAGTTGTCGTTTGATTTGGCGAGCGGGGGGTGGGCGTTTTGGTGTTACGCGGATGATGTGCTGGAGGTGGAGGGGTCGCTGGGGCGGGGGGCGGGGGAGGTGGCGCGGGAGCTGGCGGGGCGCGGGGATTACGCGGCGGTGGTGATGCCGTATCGGATTTTCGGGCGGGGGATCAGTGTGCCGCGGGAGCGGCTGGTGCGGCGGGATGCGGGGCGGTGGCGGTATCCGGTGCATGAGTGTTTTGCGTTTGTGGTGGAGCCGTTGCAGGCGGTGGAGGATAACCGTTTGGTGGTGGTGCATCGGCCGGCGCTGGGGAAGCGGGGGAGTTGCGAGCGGAATTTGCGGATTTTGCGGAGCATTCCGGCGGGGGAGCTGACGACGGGGCTGCGGTATCATTTGCAGCAGGAGCTGGGGATTGCGGGGGATGTGGCGGGGAGTGTGGCGCTGGCGCGGGAGCTGGCGCGGGCGCCGGATTTGGGGCGGCCGGAGCGGTATGAGTTGTTTTTGAGCCTGGCGCAGCTGGCGGAGGATTTGGAGGTGAAGCGGCAGTTTTTGCATCAGGCGTACGCGGCGGATCCGCGGCGGCGGGAGGCGCTGGGTTTGCTGGTGGGGAACGCGCTGGATGCGGGGCGGGGGGAGGAGGCGCTGGCGTATGCGCGGCAGATGCGGGCGACGGCGGGGCCGGGGGCGCGTGAGTGGAATGACCGGGGGCCGGTGTATGGGTGGCTGGGGGAGGAGATTTACACGCATGCGCTGCGGGGGGCGGGGGAGCGGGTGGAGGCGGAGCGGGTGCGGCAGGGGATGTTGGCGGCGGCGGGAGGGCCGCGGGTGGCGCTGGTGCATGCGACGCGGGGGCGTCCGCAGCAGGCGGCGGTGGCGCGGAAGGTGTGGCTGGATTTCGCGGCGCGGCCGGATCGGGTGGAGCATGTGTTTGTGATGGACGCGGATGACGCGGCGAGCGAGCCGCTGCGGCGGATGCATCATTTGGTGCTGCCGGCGGGGGGCGGGTGTGTGGCGGCGTGGAACGCGGGGTGCGCGCTGACGCGGGCGCCGGTGCTGGTGCAGTTGTCGGATGACTGGGTGCCGTGTCCGATGTGGGATGATTTGATTTGCGCGCGGCTGGGGGATGTGAATTTGCCGCGGGTGCTGGCGGTGAGCGACGGGGTGCGGGAGGATGGGTTGTTGTGCATGGCGATTTGCACGCGGGCGTATTGGGAGCAGGATTGGTTTTTGTTTCACCCGGATTTTACGGGGGTGTGGAGTGATAACTGGTTTACGGAGCTGGCGTATCGGCGGGGGGCGGTGGTGGAGGCGCGGGATATCCGGTTTGCGCATGAGCATCCGGTGAAGACGGGGCGGCCGCTGGATGAGACGTATGCGCGGCAGAACGCGCCGGAGCGGTATGCGGAGGGGGAGGAGGTTTACCGGCGGCTGCGGGGCGGGGGGGATTGGTCGGAGGTGCCGGGGTTTTACAATTTCTGGCCGTTGTATCGGGAGGTGGCGGGGCGGCTGCGGGATGGGGATGTGGTGTGTGAGGTGGGGGTGTGGCTGGGGCGGAGTGTGATTCACCTGGCGCAGATGCTGCGGCGGGCGGGGAAGCGGGTGCGGATTCTGGCGGTGGATCATTTTCGGGGGGAGAAGGATCAGCCGGCGCATGCGGCGGTGGTGGCGGCGGCGGGGGGGAATTTCCGGGGTGAGTTTGAGGCGAATTTGGAGCGGTGCGGGGTGCGGGAGATGGTGGAGATTTTGGAGGGGGAGAGCGCGGAGATGGCGTTGCGGGTGGCGGATGGGTCGCTGGCGTTTTGTTTTATCGACGCGGCGCATGATTACGAGAGTGTGAGCCAGGATTTGGCGGCGTGGGGGCCGAAGGTGCGGGAGGGGGGTATTTTGGCGGGGCATGACGCGCAGCATGAGCCGGTGTTGCGGGCGGTGCGGGAGCGGTATCCGGGGGCGCTGGTGCTGGGGCCGGTGTGGTTGCGGGAGGGGCTGGGGTGAGCGGGTTGCGGTTTTCGATTTTGACGCCGGCGGTGCCGTCGCGGCTGGAGGCGGTGGGGCGGTTGAGCGCGGAGCTGGGGCGGCAGATTGGGGGCCGGGCGGTGGAGCATTTGGTGCTGCTGGATAACAAGCGGCGGACGGTGGGGGAGAAGCGGGATGCGTTGTTGCGGGCGGCGCGGGGGGAGTGGGTGGCGTTTTGTGACGATGATGACTGGGTGGCGCCGGATTATGTGGGGGCGATTTGGGGGGCGCTGGCGGGGAATCCGGATGTGGTGACGTTTCGGCAGGGGGCGACGGTGGACGGGGTGGAGGGGGAGATTGAGTTCCGGCTGGGGGCGGCGAATGAGGCGTTTTGCCCGGGGGGGGTGGCGCGGCGGAATGCGTGGCATGTGTGTGTGTGGCGGCGGCGGCTGGCGATTTTGAGTTTTTTTCCGGCGGTGAATTACGGGGAGGATTGGGCGTTTGCGGAGCGGTTGTGCGGGCTGCCGGGGTTGCGGGAGGCGCATGTGCCGCGGGTGTTGCATTTTTACCGGCATGACCGGGCGCGGACGGAGGCGCCGGCGCCGGGGGACGGGAGAAGTTAGAAGTGTGAAGGGAGAAGTTGGGGGCGGGGCGTTGTCGCGCGGGGGTGGGTGATATGAGTGAGTTGTCGGATTTTTTGGGGCCGGGGCTGGAGGTGCTGGAGGGTGTGTGCGGGGCGGTGGTGACGTGGGGGGGGCGGGATTATCCGGTGGTGCCGGGGTCGGCGCTGCGGGGGAAGGATTTGGGGCCGGGGGGGTTTCGGTGGCGGTCGGATTTTACGTTTTTTGCGCGGCCGGGGGTGTTTCCGGCGCCGGGGCCCCAGTTGAAGGAGCGGGTGGTTTACGAGGGGGAGGAGTACCGAATTGATGGGATTGAGCGGGGGCCCGGGGGGGCGTTTGCGCGGTATGATTGTAATGATCCGAACCAGGGGGCGTAGTGGCGGGGAATTTGGATTTCGCGTGGGATCAGCGGCTGTTTGATCGGACGCTGGTGGAGTATATGAAGGTGTCTTCGCGGACGTTCGCGGAGATTGTGAACCACAAGGCGTATTATGTGGCGCGGAAGGCGCTTTGGTTTACGCCGCGGACGGCGCCGGGGGTGATTAAGACTTCGCTGGGGCACCTGGTGCCGGTGACGCGGACGGTGAAGTCGGTGAAGGGCGGGGTGGTGAGTTACCGGAAGCGGGTGAAGCGGTATGAGCTGCGGCTGGCGTATAATGAGGAGTGGACGGCGCCGCTGGCGGTGCTGATTTTGCAGAAGCGGGCGGTGGAGCGGGGGGGGCGGAGTCCCTGGCACGGGAAGGCGCGGCTGGCGGGGGCGAAGGCGATGGAGGCGGCGGTGCGGAATTTTATCGTGGCGCGGCAGCGGTCGGTTGCGTTTTTGAAGGCGGGGTGGCTGCCGGCGATCCAGGCGCTGGAGCGGGCGGCGCGGCCGGAGGGTGGGTTGCCGCCGAAGGATGCGAAGAGTTACGGGCGGCCGAAGGGGCGGGGGGAGGCGGCGCGGGAGGGTTTCCGGGTGCGGGCGCTGATTGAGAATTTCGCGCGGACGCAGAGTGATCCGAGTTTTGAGGCGCTGCGGAAGTATGGGGCGCCGGCGTTGCAGCGGGCGTTTGATGATGAGGCGGCTTCGATGTGGGAGTATGTGAAGCGGAAGATGGAGCCGGATGCGCGGGCGTTTAACGCGGCGCAGCGGGGTTGAGGTGGCAGCTTGCCCGACCTGGCGCCCCAGCTCGGGCAGGCGGGCCGGGCGGCGGCGGGATCAGGAGACGTTGGAGGGGGCGGCGTCTATTTCGAGTTGGAGGGATTCGACGAAGACGTCGCCGTCGTGGTCGTAGGCGGCTTCCTGGGCGCCGAGGCGGACGTCGAGGAGGGTGAGGTCGGCGAGGTCTTCGGCGCCGGGGGTGGCGCTGGCGGCGCGGGCGGCGGCGGTGATTTGGGCGGCGATTTTTTTGGAGTCCCAGTGGGAGTGGTCGAGGATGGTGTGGAAGGCGTCGAAGGTGGCGGCGGTGCGGGCGTCGCTGGCGGCGGGGGAGGTGTCGGCGGCGTGGGATTTGAGGAGGATGGTGGCGCGGCAGGTGTAGGAGCCGGTGTTGGGGATGGGGTCGGCGCGTTCGGTGAAGCAGACGGTGAGGGGGAGGGAGCGGGTGGCGGCGCGTTTGGCGGGGAGGATGTCGTCTGGGGTGCCGAGGTTGAGGGAAAGGAGGTAGGCGACGAGGGCGCGGTCGAGTTTGGAGCAGATGTTATGATACGCGGGCATATCGGGGGCGGGTGTCAACGGGTGGGGTTTGTTGACGGTGGGGGTATTGGCGAGATGGGCAATGTGGATGTGATCGGGATCGGATCGGATGAGCGGGCCCGGGCGCTGGCGGCGTATCGGGCGTGCGCGACGGAGGCGGAGCGGGCGGAGCTGTATTGGGCGACGCCGATTTTGCAGGAGATTTTCAGCGCCGTTACCCACCCGGCGCCTGCCGGCGGGGGGACGCGGGCCTCGCATCCCGCGACTCCGCCGGCACAACAAATTACGGTGCAGAAAAATAAAGGATGATGATGAAGAGGAAGTACTGGTTTGGTTTGGCGGGGGCGCTGGCGCTGGGGGTGGTGGTTTTGGCCATCGTGGCGCGGGCGGATTCGTATACGTTTCTGGGGAGCCTGGCGACGGTGGATAATACGACGGAGAACAGCCCGGCGCTGGCGGTGGGGGGGTTTTCGCTGCCGCGGGGGGTGTTTTTGATTTCGCACGGGACGCTGACGGAGACGAATGCGTTGCGGATCAATATCCAGGTGTCGCTGGATGGGAGCAATTTTATCACGGCGGCGACGTGGTGGCCGGCGCGGACGAACGCGGGGAGTGTGAATTTCTCGCCGAATTATGCGGCGCAGACGATTTGGTTGCGGGCGCAGGCGGTGACGACGAATGCGGTGCAGGTGGGGGCGAATTATTTGTATTAGCGGAGGAGCGATATGGTTTACAAAGGCAAGGCGGTGGTGGAATCGGCGGTGGGGGCGCTGGATGCGTATGCGGGGGTGACGAACGAGTCGGTGCGGGCGTTGCAGAATTGGGAGGAGGAGGTCGTGAAGGATGACCGGGGGCGGGATATGACGTGGATTCCGCGGAATGAGCATATTTTGCTGGATGTGACGGTGAAGCTGACGGGGGCGAGCCAGGCGGCGGCGAAGGCGGCGGCGGTGTTTCTGGCGCCGTATGCGCCGGTGGTGTTGTCGGGGTTTGATTTGGGGTGGCTGAATGCGACGTGGCAGTATGTGGGGGGCGCGACGATTGATTTGAGCGACACGAAGGCGGGGGGTTCGACGATCAAGCTGCGGAAGTACGCGGATGCGGCGCAGCAGACGGCGGCGACGACGACGGCGACTTGAGGTATGAGGAGCGACGCCGCTTTCGCCCGGGCAGCGGTGCCAGCGCCCACGAAGGTTTTGAATTTGCCGCTGCGACCGTACGCGGTGGGGCATGCGTTGTGGCTGGAGGCGCTGGGGAATCCGCTGGCGGGGGAGTGCGAGGGGGCGACGGCGGCGCAGATAGTGGAGGCGGTGTGGATTTGCGCGCATGGGTGGCGGGAGCTGGCGGAGCAGCATCGGCGGTGGCTGACGCTGGTGAAGGTGTGGGTGTGGCGGCGGCGGTGCCGGGGGGCGCGGCTGGCGCGGGCGCTGGGGGAGTTCCAGGCGTATCGGCGGGCGGGGTCGAGTGTGCCGGCGGTGGAGGGGATGGGCTCGGGTGGCCGGGCGGCGGGGGCGCCGCTGCTGGCGCGGGTGGTGCAGTTTTTGGTGGGGCGTTTGGGGCGGACGGAGGAGGAGGCGCTGGATTATCCGCTGGGGCTGGCGTATTGGCATTTCGCGGCTTACCAGGAGGCGCAGGGGAATTTGAAGATTTTGAACGCGGACGAGGTGGAGTTTCTGGAGTGGTGCGAGGCGCAGGATCGGGCGGCGGCGGGGAAGAAGGAGGTGGCGCGGGATGCCTAGTTTGATGGCGGTGCTGGGGCTGGATGCGAGCGGGTTTCAGGAGAAGCTGGCGCAGTCGCAGCGGGTGGCGAGCCAGGCGGGGAAGAACATGGCGTCGGGATTGACGCTGCCGATCAAGCAGGCGCTGGGGGCGTTTGCGGTGGGGGCGCTGGTGCGGGATGCGTTCGGGATGGCGGAGCGGATTCATGATTTGAGCCGGCAGTTTCGGGTTTCGGCGGAGACGATTCAGCAGTGGGATATCGCGGCGAAGCGGACGGGATTGAGCGCGGAGGATTTGGGGTCGGCGTTGTTTCAGCTGGAGAAGGCGCGGGTGCAGGCGGTGGCGTCGGGCGACCTGGGCGGGTTTGCGAAGTTTCAGGTGCCGATGGAGGCGCTGCGGGATGCGACGATTTCGACGCAGCAGGTGTTGGAGCGGATGATCGAGGTGGCGGGGAGCGGGACGATTACGGAGGAGCAGGATGTGGCGGGGATGGAGCTGATGGGGAAGAGCGGGGCGAAGCTGCTGGCGGCATTTCAGGGGCTGCACAATTTGGGGCCGGTGACGCTGCTGTCGGAGGAAGAGGTGCAGCGGATGAATGAGGCGGCGGAGGGGTTTGAGAATTTGAAGCGGAAGGCGGCGGAGCTGGCGGGGAAGGGGTATATCGCGGCGGTGGAGGCGCCGAAGGAGTTGTGGCGGGCGGTTTGGCCGCGGATTAAAGAGGCGTTCAGCCGCAGCCGCCCGCAAGGGCCGGTGTTTGGGGGTGAGGGGTCGGATCCGTTTGGGGGTTTTACGGTGACGAGCACGACGGAGCCGGACAAGCTGCACGGGCCGGTGGTGATCGGGAAGACGAAGAAGGAGCTGGAGGAGCTGGAGCGGGCGCGGGCGGCGCTGGCGGAGCGGGTGTTCAGCAATACGTTGCGGACGTTGAGCGCGGAGGAGAAGCGGGCGGCGCTGAACGAGAGGATTGCGGCGGCGCAGGAGCGGGCGGCGGCGGCGCTGGCGGCGGGGGATGAGCTGCGGAGCCTGGAGGAGCAGACGAAGGTGGAGGAGCTGCGGGCGCAGTTGCTGGCGGTGCGGGATGCTTCGGGGCGGGGGCTGGTGGCGACGGCGGATGTGAATGCGTTGCAGCGGATTGGGGCTTATACGGCGGGGGTGTCGGGGATGGAGCGGGCGGTGCTGGGGATTGAGAAGGATGTGCGGCGGATTGCGGAGCGCGGGGAGCGGACGCTGGAGCTGGAGGGATTTTAGCGATGGGAATTCCGGCCGGAGCGAAGGGAATTAGCGCGGCGATCCGGCAGCCGGATACGGTGACGTGGGACCCGAACCGGGGGCAGGTGCGGTCGAAGGTGTGGACTTCGATCAGCGCGGCGGCGATTGACGCGCTGGCGGCGGAGGCGCGGTTTTGGAAGCAGCCGTATCGCATTCGATCGACGGGGACGAGTCATACGATTGAGATTCAGGCGGTGGAGAGCGCGGAGGGGGACCCGAACGAGGTGATGCCGGTGGATCGGTGGGAGATGCCGGCGAATGAGCTGCAGAAGAGCATTTGGGAGCATAACCGGCTGCTGGGGATTGACGCGGCGATGCTGAACGCGGCGAAGCGGGGGGTGGACGAGGGGCTGACGCTGGATGAGCTGGCGGAGAATCCGGTGTTCGGGAGTGTGACGGCGGAGGAGTGGGATGAGATTGCGGAGGCGTTTGAGCACGCGCAGCGGCAGCAGGATCATTTTCCGGTGAGCCAGTATGTGCTGCGGCATGTGACGAACGCGCCGGCGGCGTATGACGCGAATATCGCCGAGGTGAATGTGGAGCGGCTGTATACGACGAAGCAACTGATTGCGGAGGTGACGAATCCGGTGTTGTGGGAGAATCCGCTGCCCGGGCGGTTGAAGTGGAAGATTGAGCATATCCCGGCGCCGCCGGAGCGGGCGGGGTTTTTGTGGAGCTGGCGGAAGCTGGCGAGCGCGGAGAGCACGGCGGCGAATGGGCGGATTGAGATTTCGACGGAGTACTGGCTGGAGCAGTGGAGCATCTGGCTGTATGATTTGGCGACGTGATTTATGGTTGAGAATACTCCGCCGATGCCGCAGGGGAACAGCGCATTCAAGCGCTGGGCGCAATGGGTGCAGCGTTCGATTCTGGCGCTGCGGGTGAATGAGACGCCGGGGGCGCTGGTGAGCCGGACGACGCGGGGGGTGAAGGTGGAGCCGAAGCGCAAGGCGGGCGGGGGCGGCCCGTCGAGCCCGTGTCCGCTGGCGTGATGTGCATACGGGGCTGCCGTATCGTCCGCCGTGTAATCCGGTAGCGCCGGGGAGCTGGCCGGCGCTGGATCGCCGGCCGGGGGGGTGTTTTCAGCATTGGCGGCGGGCGGAGGCGCGGGTGCCGAAGTGGGAGAATATGACCCGGGTGGTGAATTGGCGCTGCCCGGGCGAGTTCCCGGGCGCACCGGGAACCGTTCCGCCCTATGAACGGCCCGTAGGCAGTCCGTACGGTGAGGGCGAGTGCAGTGGTGCGCCGCCGATGTGGGGTGCGCTGGACTGGTGCAATACGCCGCACACCAAGCCGCCATGCGGGTATTGGTCGCGGGCGGAGTTTGCGGCGGCGTGCAGCGAGGGACAGGAACGGGTTGACCTGAACTGCTACAGGGAACTCGAGGGCGAGATTGCCAACCTGACGCGGTGCCAGAAGGTAGGGTTCAAGAACGTCCAAGCGCGGAAGGTGTGGCATGGGCGGTATAGTTTTACGAGTGAGGATGGGTGTGCCACGCCGGGAGAGGTGCCGGATCAGACGCGGTATTTACGGGTGCGGCGGGAGCTGAGCGGGACGATGACGTGGGACCCGGACGGGGCGGCACCGACGGTGTATTCGCTGTCGTACGTGCGGGAATACCTGGTGAATCGGCATAGCGGGGTCATTACGGAGACGGATAAGGAGGATGAATGGGAGCGGGTGACCGGCAGCGAGCATGTTGCCGCGCCTCCGGGGGGGGTGTCGTCTATTCTTGGGCAGGTGATTGCGTGCGGGTTGTATGGCGGGCCGGGAGCGGAGACGAATCCGTATAATGGGCCGATTGACGGGGCGGTGGGGTTTGCGGAGGCGATTTTGAAGGCGACGGATGTGGGGGCGACGGAGGCGACGTTTACGCTGGGGAGCGTGGAGCCCGGGCCGGGAATCTCGCGCACCTGGGCGGTGGATTTGGTGTTTACGGCGACGTTGAGCGATCCCTACACCGCGGCGGAGGTTAAGGAAGATGCCGAAGAGCTGCTGGCGTTGTGGGATTTGGCGGATGACGCGGTGTATCCGTGGCGGCGAGATAGATTTACGACGGTGGCGCCGCTGGTGACGTATGATGAGGTGCCGCAGGCGGTGAGCCCGGATGGGGTGGCGACGAATTTCGGGGCGGCGGCGTATGTGGATGGGAACGCGGGTTACACGGGGGAAATTCTGGGGAAGCCGTTTGCGCGCGGCTGGCCGGAGGCGCGGTGGGAGGGGCAATCGCAGGTGGAGTATTTTGAGGCGCCGAATTATGGGTCGGAGCACAAGCTGGCTTACCTGGGCGCGACGGTGACGAAGGTGCGGCGGTTGTATTGGGATGAGGATGCGGGGGAATACGTGGAGGCGTTTGTGGGGGCGGCGGGGACGCATTATACCTTCGCGCGGGATGAGTATGGGGTGGGGGTGGTGACGGTGGTGGATGATCCGGAGCTGAATCCGCTGGCGTGCCAGGCGCCGCTGACGGTGGGCGGGGATGCGGTGGGGTCGTGTTTTGCGCCGCACGCGGATTTGCTGGAGGTGACGTATGATTTCTCCTGGGTGCTGGGGGGGCACTTCGATCACCGGCATGTGAATTACCAGTGGCGCGCGGCGGGGGGCGATTTTACCCAGTACCAGTATTCTGGGGCCTGGAGCGGCGGGAGCGGGGCGCTGGACCCGACGGATGCGTGCATGCCGCGGACGGCGACGCAGTGGACGGATACGGTGATGGCGGCGCAGTTTCCGCACGGGGCCTGGGTGATCTTGTTTCCGGGCGGGGATTTGTGGCTGCAGAAGTACGCGGAGATCAAGTTGCCCTGGAAGTCGCAGAATTGGTTTGGGCCGTGTGGCGGCGACCGGGATTTGGCGGCGTATCCCGATGCCTGGCCGATTGAGGGGGATCGGGGGTGCGAGTTTGCGGAGGATGGCGGGACGGTGACGGTGACGCTGGAGCGGGCGGCGGAGTATCTTCGGGCGGGGGACAAGGTGGATTTTACGACGCGCGACGGGCTGACGGTGGATGACAACGGCGGGAGCGGCTACACGGTGACGGGCGTGGACGGCGGGACGTTCACGTATGCGGGCGCGGCGCCCGGCGCTGGGTATGTGCGGGTGAAGTCGCATGGGGCGCCGGGGTTCTGGTGGCATGATGCGGATGGGAAGGGGAGTTTTTCGCTGGTGCGGCATCGGTTTGATTTTCGCGCGACGCCGAATGATCCGGGGACGGCGGAGGCGATTATCCGGGACTGCTTGCAATTTGATCGCTGCTGGCCGGCGGTGATGTGTTTGAGCCCGAATTATGATGAGGAGGATGAGGAGCCGATTGACGCTTTTCCGCATGGGCGGACGTTTGGGTTTGGGAATGTGACGCTGGATGGGCGGTGCGGGAGCCGGTGGTCGGCGTTTTTTGTCCAGGCGATGGTGGATTTGTGGTGGCAGGCGCCGGATCTCGAGCCGCCCGGGGAGGAGGATGAGGAGTATCCGGGTTATGCGGTGGAGTATGAGGAGGATGACGGGGGTTGCCGCGCGGATGCGCCGCCGAAGGTGATTTGGCCGCATCGGCCGTTGGTGGAGTGCCTGGAGGTGCGGCCGGCGAATTGGTATCCGGCGGGGGCGGCGCTGGCGCCGACGTACGCGGAGCACACGACGGAGCCGGTGTATGCGGCGCTGCAGCCGGTGGGCCCGGCGGAGCGGCCGGCGGTGCCGAATGAGACGCCGGAGATTCTGACGCCGTGGCTGGTTTGGCTGGCGATGCAACATTGCGTTTGCCAGGAGGGGCGGTTTGCTGCGGATGGGGTGACGGCGCTGCCGAAGGGGTATCGGTATCTGGGGTATGAGCATGTGATCGGCGCGCGGATGTGCGGGGCGGAACCGGGATGAGGAGGGTGATTGATTTGAATGCTCCGCCCGGCGCGCGGGGGCGGCCGCGGGCGGCGGGGACGGGGTTGAATCCGGCGCGGCCGGCGTTTCTGGCGGCGCGGGAGGCGGCGTGCCGGGGGTGCGAGCACCTGGTGGTGGAGGATTTTACGGAGCTTTGCGGGCGGCGGCGGGAGTGGGGGTGCCTGGGGAAGGCGCGGTGGCGGGCGGCGCTGGAGTGTCCGACGGGGCGGTGGTGAGGCGGTGGGGGACGGTTGACCGGGTGGCCATTGTATGGCCGCGAGCAAAGAAGAGATTACCGAACGGGCGCAACTGGTGCGCATTCACGAGGCGAATTGCCGCATTGAGTATCCGACGGCGGCGGAGCTGAATTTCCGGCTGGCGGTGATGAAGGCGCTGGCGAAGGGGCTGGGGCTGAGGGAGCTGCGGGCGCTGGAGATCACCGGCCCGGTGACGGCGGCGCCGGAGCGGCCCGCGCCCGGGCGGAAGCCGGGAGAGCGATAGAATGAGGAGCATGATGAAACGAATAATTCTGACGTGCCTGGCGGCGGGGCTGCTGGGGCTGGCGGGGCTGGGGGAGGAGGCGGGGACGCATGTGCAGTTTGATTTTTACAACGCCGCGCTGGCGCCCCAAGGGGCGCGGGGGCTGGCGGTGTTTCCGGAGCTGATTGACGCGGCGAATCCGCTGGGGCTGACGACGCATGACCGGATTTACCGGAGCACGAGCGCGGGGGGGAGTGTGGTGATCAGCAACCTGGTGTGGGGGGATTACCGGGTGGAGTTTTACGGGCCGACGATCACGACCACGAATTGGTTCAGCGTGCCGGCCACGAATACTGGCGCGCTGCTGAACGTGACGAACCTGATCCGCCAGGCGCATGCCTGGCAGGGGCGGCACGCGGCGACGTATGGGCCGTGGAATTTGCTGCCGGGATCGAATGTGGTGTTCAGCACGGGGCCGGGGGTGACGTATGTGAATGCGACGGGGGATGGCGGGTGGACGGAGGCGACAACCGCAACGGGTTGGAAGCTGGTGGAGCCGGAGTATGCGGGCGGAACGAACACCTTTGCGCCAGTGTACCAGTTGACGCAAGGGAACGGGATTGTTGTGATACCAGAAACGACCGCCGTCGGGAGCGGCCTTTACACCGTCAAAACCCAGTGGATGGAGCTTGACCGCGAGATTGTGGTGTG
>Ga0116142_10003474_pt1 | contig 15808 bp, 11 predicted proteins | sample AD_UKC033_MetaG_FD_89785 | JGI IMG/M metagenome (GOLD analysis project Ga0116142, IMG submission 89785) | Active sludge microbial communities of municipal wastewater-treating anaerobic digesters from USA - AD_UKC033_MetaG | ecosystem: Engineered > Bioreactor > Anaerobic > Digestate | place: USA... | reverse complement strand
TATCGCGAATACCTCCGTCGGATTTTTCTTTTTCCGCATGGTTTTTATATCGACTTGATGGAAAACCGGCAAGTCAATTTCCCGCTGACTTTGATCACGGGCGTGATCAATTTTCTTTTGCCGGCATTGATCATCGCCAGCGCGGCATTTTATGCTCGCTCGCAACCGCTTTTCGATCATTTTTTATCCTGGTTGTTTAAAGATCCAGATGTCAAGTACCGTATGATCTGGTTGATATGGAATCCTCAATACTTAATCCCGTTGCTGACTATCGGAATGCTTTCGCTGGCCATTTTACAGTCGCTTCTGATCAAGTTTATCGTTGTTCTCCAACGGCGGTCGATCCGATTGCGGCAAATCGTGGCTTTCTGTCTGTGGTTGCCATCGAATCTTCTTTTTCTCTTTCCATTGTCGATAGCTGTGTTTCGCACTTTGGAGCGTCAGAATTTGCACCTGGCAGTGGCGATTGCCATCATTCTGGTTCTGCTCTGGCTGTTCTTGCGAATGCTGCGCGGATTGCGGGTAATGCTGCAATACTCGGTCGGTCAGATGTTTTTGTTGTTTCTTTTTCTCGGCGCAGCTGTTGCGGTTTTGGGCATGTTGCTCGAGCGCAATTCTTCGTTTATTTCATACATCAAGTATTTCTTCAGCTGATGAGGACGGCAACTTTTACCCATTTCCGAATCTCTTCCGCGGACAAGTGGCTGACAAGTGGATTTTGGCTTGCAGCTACAGCAATTTATTGCTTGATTTTAGGATGCCCAAATTGTATTTTAACAAGTTTACTGCGAAATGAATCAGAACTTCAACCGAATAGGGGCCTGTGTATCTTTCAGAATTGAACATTGTCGGTTTCAAGTCTTTCGCCAAAAAAGTCAATGTGGTATTTAAAGACGGTATTACCGGTATCGTCGGGCCCAATGGCTGTGGAAAGAGCAACGTTGTCGATGCCATTCGCTGGGTCATGGGTGAACAACGCAGCGGTGTGCTGCGCAGCGAACGCATGGAAAACGTCATTTTCAACGGATCTGCCAGCGCCAAGCCCGTTGGCATGGCGGAGGTATCTCTAAAGATTGAAAACACGAAAAACCTGCTGCCGGTTGAATATTCTGAAGTGTTGATCACGCGGCGACTTTTCCGTTCCGGCGAAAGCCAGTATTTGATCAATGGCAACCAAGTCCGCTTAAAGGACATTCTCGATCTGTTTATGGATACAGGGTTGGGCCCTGGCACCTATTCTGTGATCGAGTTGCCGCAGGTGGAACAGATCTTGAACGGTAAGGATGAAGAGCGCCGGAAAATCTTTGAAGAGGCTGCCGGCATCACCAAATACAAGTTGCGTCTCAAAGCCACCTTTCGCAAGCTGGAAGCCACCGAAAAGGATCTTTTGCGCATCGAAGACATCATGTCTGAGGTGGAAAAGTCCGTTAGATCGCTGCGGCGTCAGGTCAGCCGAGCCGAGCATTATCAAGAGATGACTCGTGAGCTAAAAGAGATCGAAATCAAACTGGCGACGCATGATTACACAGAGATCATGCGAGAGCTGGAGCCTCTGGCAACAAAACTCGGGTTTTTACAAGATGAACGGGAGAAAGCCGCCAGCACTCTGGCGCTTTCCGATGCCGACTATGAAGGCAATCGTTTGAAATTGTTGGAGCTGGAACTGCAGATCACTGAAGAGCAAAAAGTCCACAATGGGATTGAAAAAGAGATCCAGAAATACAGCGAACGAATTCTCATCAACAAAGAACGGTTGCGCTCTCTGGAAGAAAACCGTTCCCGCTATAACGCCGAGGAAAAGAATTTTGTCGCCCGGCTGGCCATTCTAAAATCCGATTTCTCAGAAGCCGAGCTCAAGAGAAGTGATGCAGAAGCCCGTCTGGCGGAAAAACGGGCAGAATATCAGAAGCGATTCACCGCCTATCAGGAAATTAAAGAGCAATACGATCAGACTCGCCAGCAAGCCAAAGAAACAGAGATTGGGATTTTGCGCATTACTGAAGAGGTCAGCCGCAAACAAAACGAAGGGGAACGGCTCAAAGCCAATGAGGAAAATCTGAGCAGTCGTCTGGCGGAACTGGAAAGAGAAGAAGAGCAATATGTCGAGCGCTATCGTCAGGTCATCGACCGGTTGACCTTGGTTCGCGAACAAGAAGAAAAGCTTGCGCAGCAGATTGAGGAGAAACGCCGGCGTTTGAACCGCAGGCGTCAAGAAGAAGAGGAGAGTCGGCGTTCATTTGAAGGGCTGCAAAAGGCCTATTTACAGGATCAAAACCGCGCTGAGGTTTTAAAGAATCAGGCAGCGATGATCAAGCGGCTGATCGAGAACTTTGAGGATTATCCGGCAGGTGTGCGCCATCTCGCTACCATGCGGGAAAATGGTTTTGCCAATTTTGGGCCGATTGCCAACATTCTGCGCATCCGCCACGAATATGGCGCCGCCATTGCTGCCGCCTTGAGCGAAGCGGCGACTTTTCTTGTCGTCGATACTCCTGAACGCGCTTTTCAAGGTATCGAACTGCTGAAGCAGGACAAAAAAGGCGTGGTCTCGTTTTTGCCTGTTCAACAGATCCGTGTTTCCCCAAAACGAGAAGAAATTGTCCAAGATCTTGGAGTTGTCGGTTGGGCCGACGAACTCGTCCATTTCGACCCCGTCTACCAGCCGGTGGTGCGGGCGTTGTTGGGCAATTATCTGGTGGTGCAGGATTTTCAGACAGCACAGCGCCTTTTCAAGTCTTTGCAGGAAAAACAGGTCAATGTGGTAACCCTGGCGGGCGAGCTCTTCAGCAGTTGGGGCATGATTCGTGGCGGCAGCCAAAGCAAGAGACAATCTGAATTTATCGGCCGACAGGAACAATTGCAAGCTTTGGAACGTGAGATTAATGACATAGAAGTCTTGGCCGAGAAGCGCCGACGAAGCATGTCAGAAGTCGAGCAGGCTGCCCATGCGGCCAAAATCGATTCTGAAGAATTAGAGAATGCCATTCGCGCCCTGGATGAATCTTTGAGCGCCATCCGGGTCGAATTGGGGCGCCTCAACTATGAAGATCAATCGTTGACCGAATCGCGGGAAAAGCAGCAATTGGAACGGGAACGGTTGATCAAAGAGCTCACCCAGGTCGGCCAGGTCTTGCAGGAACAGAGTTTCAACGCTGAAGATCTCCATCTCCGCCGGCAAAAGTTGGGTGAACAAGCACAGATTTTTGCCGACCAGGTACGTGCGCTGGAGAAGGAAGTCAATGACTTTGCTGAACAAGTGCAAGCAGTCAATGTCGAGGTCGCAACGTTACAGAGTCACTTCGACAGCCTGCACCGCGAGCGCGATTCTTTGCAGCGCCAGGTGATGGAAAGCGAATCATTGCTGGAAAACCGCACACAAGAAGCCCTTCGCGCCGCAGATGAGGTGACAGAACTGACTGAATTGAACACAGAATACAGCCGGTTGGTGGCAGAAAATCAGGAAAAGTTGCGCAAGGTGCAAGAAAAGCTTGAGGTTTTGCAGCAAGAAGAACACAAAGTCAATACCCTGTTGGCTGAAAAAGAAAAAATGATTCGCTCGGGTCGCAGCAAGACGGAAGAGTTGGGAAATGTGGTTCATTCCAATGAATTGCGCTTGTCAGAGTTAAAACTGCGCGCTGAAAACCTCAAAACCCGCATCATGGATGAATACCATGTCGAACTCCAATCCGCGGCAACAGCTGAAGAGCTGGACGTCGAGACGATGCGGCAGACCGTGGATTCCTATCGAGAACGCATCGAAAGTTTTGGCCCGGTCAATCTGCTGGCACTTAAGGAATACGAACAGGAAAAAGAGCGTTTCGATTTTTTGCTGGGGCAAAAAAACGATTTGATCAGCGCACGCAAAGATCTCACCGACACCATTGAGATCATCAATGCAACAGCACGGAAAAAATTTCTCGAAACTTTTGAGCAAATTCAAAAGAATTTCACCACGGTCTTTCGCTCCTTTTTCGAGGGAGGCCGCGCCAGTCTGGTGCTGGGCGGCGATAAAGACCCACTCGAATCGGATATTGACATCTATGCCACTCCAGGCGGCAAGCGCCTCAGTGCATTGACCCTTTTATCCGGTGGAGAAAAGTCGTTGACCGCAATTTCATTGCTTTTTGCCATCTATCTGGTCAAACCGAGTCCGATGTGCATTTTTGATGAAGTGGACGCTCCTCTGGATGATCAAAACGTACAGCGTTTTACCAATGCCTTAAAGAATTTTTCCGATCAAACCCAGTTTATTGTTGTCACGCACAACAAGTTAACCATGCGAGCCGCGAATCAGCTCTATGGGGTGACAACCGAAGAAGAGGGCGTCTCAAAAATTGTTTCGGTTCGTTTCGAGAGAGAAGAAAATGAGCGTGCCGAATCTAATTTGGTTCCGGCAGAGAGCTAGAGGTCCAATCCACAGATCCCGCAATCGAGCCAAAAAGAACCACATTGTCACTATACCGGCAGATGGCAGCAAACGGTCATTCAGCCGCCCTGCCGAGCTCAGCGAAATCGCGCACAACAAAAGGATAACAAAGGTTTTGTAAACAAGATCCACCAAAGAGACGATTTGTTTACGTTGTTAACGAAAACTGATTCTTTGATAGCCGGGCGAACCGCCCAAATATTTTTTTATGGATTCGGTGTTTTGCACCGAGACGAGTTATAATTCATGGAGGCATTGCAATGATGTGGCAAGTGAAGCGATTAGCAACCATTGGCGTCCTGTTGTCGATTATGCTGGTCCTGGGCACAGCATTTTCTCAACCGACAGGCCCTCAATTCAGTGCGGATTACAACCGATTCAGCTTTTCGTCTGATAGTACCTTTTTTGAATTCTATGTCTCTTTGCAGCGGTCGTCCTTGACCTATCTGCCGGTTGATTCTGTCTTTCGCGCTCAGTTCACTGTTAAGGCTGAAATTATGGCCGAGGATTCTCTCGTTGACACAAAAATCTGGACCAGTTTTAACGATGTTGACAAACTGGAATCCATCACCGTTGGGCAATCGATGGCCCTCATCAACTCCTTTCTTCTGCCTGATGGTATTTTCAAGGTTCGTTTGACCGTGATCGATGACAACAGCAAACAAGAAAATACCATCGAGTTTGCAGCCCAACTCCTGGCGTTTGACGGAGACTCGCTCCTGGTCAGCGATATCGAATTGGCATCGAACATCACCCGCGATTCTTTGACCACGCCATATACGAAAAACGGTTACTCTATATTGCCACATTTGACGGCGCTGTATGGCATCGGCTTGCCGGTGCTCTATGCTTATTCGGAAATCTATCATCTCAAAGCTGATCCCAGCCAATCGCCCTCCTCTTATAGCGTGCAGTACCAGATCTACGATGCAGATGGCAAGCTGCAAAAAGAATGGGCTCCGCGTGTTCGGCCAAAGCCAGGCAAATCAGCAGTTGAAGTCAATGCCCTCAATGTGGTGACCTTGCTCTCCGGGGCATATAGTCTGGTGATGAATGTTGAAGATCAATTGAGCGGTGAAAAAGCACAATCCACCCGCCGTTTTTATGTTTACCGTGAGGAAGATTATGCCGAGGGCGGTGCACGCTTTGAAAAGAAAGAGGAGGTAAGCGGAGCAGGCAGCCCAGGAGTGGATGCCGGCCGCTACGATACGATGAGCAAAGATGAATTGGATACTGAATTCGACTTTTCTCGCTATATCACTTCCAAAGAGGAACGCCAAACCTGGAAACGGATCAAGAATGTTGAGGGCAAACGGGAATTTTTGAAAAAGTTTTGGGCTGATCGCGACCAGACACCAGGCACACCCGTCAACGAATATAAAATTGAATATATGCGTCGACTGCAAACCGCCAATGAAGAATTCAAAGGCACATTCAAGAACGGTTGGCAGACCGATAGGGGACGGGTTATCATGGTCTATGGTTTTCCGGATGAACGCGAGCGTTTCCCGTTCAGCACCGATACACGCGCTTATGAAGTCTGGCACTATTACTCCGTCCAGGGAGGAGTCAATTTCATCTTCGTCGATCGTCGCGGAATGGGTGACCTCGAATTGGTCCACTCTACCGCCCGGGGAGAAATCTACGATAGCGAATGGTCCCGCTTCCTGACAGCTTCAGGTGGCGCATCGAGTGTTGGCACCATGTATGATTGATCATCTCTGACCGCTTTGCCGAAATTGTGCTCAGGCGCAGCTGTAATCCAGCTGCGCCTTTTTTATTATCTATGGCACTTTATTTGTATGTTCAGTCAGGCGGAATCGCGACATAATAAAACTCAAGCGTAAATTGCCGCATTTGGGTCGCTCCTGCATCGATCACATGGGACGTAGAGGCAACAGTGTGAGCTTTGCGGGGCAATTCGGGTGGTCTATATGATTCGCGAAAGAATCAACTGGCCAGGGTTGCTGCTTTTCACCCTTTTGTTGGCCACATCTGTTCTGCCGGCCGATCTGCGCGTGCGCACCATCGTGACGCGCAATGACAAAAGCATCGACGGCAAATTGGAAATGGCACTGCAGGTCCAACAGGATGAGCAGGGTTCTGCTATTCGCTATCTCCATTCGTTTACTTGCGATATTCGATATGATCCATCGATTTTACAGCCGTTGCCTCGGGAAGAAGGGATTCGCTGGTCTGCTCCGGATTCTCTTTTTTATCAAAATGTTTTCCGGCAAGCCGACGGAACTGCGCGGATTGCCCTTTTCGCCCGTCCCAACCTCACCCCGAAGACCTTTAAAGAGATGTCCAACGGTTGGTGGCAGGTGGGCAAGGATTGGTGCACGATTGCTATCCTTGGATGGCGTATTAAAAACACGATGGATACGGCCGTGCCCATGAAAACGTCAACTCTGTCTGCTGCTTATTTTCGCGATAATGCCGACGCAAGACCACTTGCTGCCTATTGGCCAACTGCGGCACAAGGGACCGACACCCTGCACCTGGCTCCGACCATCACCGACAGCCTGGAGTGCCGGCTGTTGCTGGTGCAAAACGACTTGCGGCTGGACGGCAAATTGCGCGCTGATTTTCAGTTGCGCATTCTCAAAGGCGAAACGCCGCGAACGTTGCAGGGTATCATCGCGGACATTTTTTTTAGTTCAGAACTAGGCATGCCCCAGGAAACCCCGTTTTTTCTGCTGAATACCATTCTTGCGGAACAGTACGATGTCGCTATGGTTGCCAACCCGAATTTTTACCATCTTGCTCTGCAAGGGAAGAGTATAGGTGAAACGGCTCGGCAAGGTTTTTTTGTTACCAGTGAATGGCAGACCCTTGTGACGCTGGAGTGGGAGATCGGTTCCAGCCCCTACGCCTCTCTGTCGATAGACGAGGCATCCCTGGAGGCCGCCTATTACAATTACCTTGCCAATCAACCGGATCGGGGCTTTACGCCCTGGCATCTGCTCTCGCACGATTTGGGATACGTGCCGCTGATAAGCGAACAGGCGCCGCCGCTGATGGTGCGGGCCTTGGTTTCTCGCAACGAACAGTTGCAGAGCAATAAAGTCGATCTCGTGTTGCAGCTCAAATTGGGTTCAACCGACACGCTGCGAACTCTGCAAGCCTTTTGCTGCGATATAATTGGCCAGGGGAATCTTTCTGCAAGCCTTGCTGATCCGGCAGTAGAGTGGGGATTGGATCTCCAAGACGGTTATCGCTGCAACCTGGAAAACAAGGGCGCTTTTTATCACATCGAAACTCATGCCGATGGAATCGGCGCCGGGCTAGCCCCTGGATGGAATGTCTTGCGGGAATGGCAGACCCTGGTCCGGCTCACCATGCGCGGTGAAGCCGTCAATCGGATCGTGTTTACTCTTGACAGCCGCTCTATCAAGGCGGCTTATTTTGAAAATCCCGGCAATCAGCCCTTTGGTGGTTGGGCGGATTGGCTGGTTGAAAATTTAAACGTCGAGTCGGAGATTAATGCAATTGAACTGACCCATTTCACCGCTTTGCGGCAAAAAGATCACGTGGTGTTGAGTTGGCTCACGCAGTCTGAAACACAGAATCTTGGTTTTAACATCTATCGCAGCACTGATGAACAAGGCTATTTTTTGCGCTTGAATAAAGAGTTGATTCCCGGTGCAATGAACAGCCAGGCCGTGCAAAATTATCGTTTTGTTGACGCGGATATTGCGGCTGGCAATGTCTATTACTACAAGATATCCGATATCGATGTCGGCGGCAACGAAACCTTTCACGGACCGGTTGCTGTTGTCGTTTCGACACCCGAGAGCCATCGCCTTTTGCCGGTTTACCCGAACCCGTTCAACGACCAGGTGGCGATCGAATTTGAGCTCAGCCAGACCAGCAAAATCGAGGTGATGATTTATGATTTGCACGGTCAGCAGGTCAAGCAATTGGCTGATGAAGTACAAACATCCGGCTATCATCGGTTGGCATGGGATGCGACCGACGATTCGGGTAAGCGAGTCGCCAGCGGTATCTATTTTGTCCAGTTTATCGCCGATGACTTTCGTCTAATACAAAAAATGCAATATATTCGCTGAAACCTCGAGCCCCCCTGCTGTAACCCGCCCTGTCTATGCTGTGGCAGAAAAGTAATTGGAATTTTTCTCGATTGCCGCACTGTTTGACAGGTTGCTTGAATTGTTCAACTTCAATGGCGTCCGATTGATGCACATCTGTTCACCGTGCCTGCTTTAAATCCGAATCAGAAACCATCATATCGGGCTCGTCAACCGGATACTGGTGATCAAGATTCGATTGCATAAAGGAGAAGGATTATGGGAACCGAAGTTAAACTGGAAGTTGGCCACGAGGCGCCTCGTTTTTCATTGCCGGCCAGCGATGGCTCGACTGTATCGCTGAACGACTATTTGGGTAAAAAACGGATTGTCCTCTATTTTTACCCCAAAGACGATACTCCCGGCTGCACCAAAGAAGCTTGTTCATTTCGCGATTGGCGAAAGGAGATAGAAAAACACGACGCGGTGGTGTTTGGCCTCAGCTCGGATTCTCTCAAATCGCACGAAAAATTCGTCAACAAATATCAGCTCAATTTTCCCCTGCTTTCGGATGTGGATCATCAGGTGGCAGAGGCATACGGTGCCTGGGGCGAAAAGGCCATGTACGGCAAAAAATACTTTGGAATGATCCGAAAAACCTTTATTATTGGCAAAGACGGCAAAATCCTTTATGCCAATCATAAGGTGCAAGCCGACGGCCATGCTGAAGAAATTCTTGCAGTGCTGGAGAAATTATAGGACCGCATGGCTGCCGGCTCGTATTGATGGATGATTGAAATCGCGTATGGACGGACCAGGCTGTCCGTCGATCTTCCTGCTGCCATCAGCTGGCAGCCATTACAAACTCCAGCGGTTGAACCCGAAGAGTCGGAATCTGCCCTTCTCGAAAAGGCAATCGAATCGTTAATGCAGCAATTGGCAGCTCGTCCACTGCATCGAGGCGATCGTCTGCTGCTTGTTGTGCCCGATCATACCCGCAAATGCCGTCTTTCCGAATGGCTGCCTTTATTGCTGGACGAGCTCTCTCGCCGCTTCCAACCTGTGGTTGAAATCCTGATCGCCAATGGATCGCATCGTCTGCAACCCGAATCGGTGGTAGCTGATTTGGTCGGCGATGCGGTTTATCGACGAGTAAAGGTAACTCAACACGATGCATTTTGCCAATCTGAAATGCGTTTCGTCGGTGCAACCGACGCCGGCACCCCGATCTGGCTCAACCGGCGCGTCCTGGAAGCCGATTGTGTGGTGACGATCGGCGGCGTCTTGTTTCATTACTTTGCCGGTTATGGTGGTGGTCCCAAAATGCTCTTGCCCGGGGTGGCGGGTTTTGAGACCATTAGGCTGAACCACCGTCGCACCATCGATTTTTCTCGCAAAGAGATGGCCCAAAACTGCCGCGAGGGAGAGATCGCAGCCAATCCCGTCTATCGGGATCTGGTGCAGGTGCTCGATTTTGTTCCGCATGTTCTTTCTCTGCAGCTCGTGCTCGATGCCGATGGCAGAATCCATTTCGCCCAGGCAGGACCGGTCGTCGCCAGTCAAGAACAGGCCATCCGCAAAGTGCAACAACTCTATCGCATTCCTCTGCAAGAACAAGCCGATGTTGTCTTGGCCAGCGCTGGAGGTTTTCCGGGTGACGTCAATCTGATTCAATCTCATAAGGCAATTCACCATGCCTATCGTGCGGTTCGCCCGGGAGGAATCCTGGTGGTTTATGCCGAATGTGCTGAAGGTATCGGATCATCGACCTTTATGCCGTATTTTTCTCACGATTCGTCAGCGGCAATTGTTGAGGCGTTGTTGTCCGATTATCAACTCAACGGCCATACCGCTTTGTCGCTAAAACGCAAAACCGAGACCGTCCGCCTTTTTCTGGTCTCCTCCTTGCCGGCTGAACAAGTGCGCCGGATCGGCATGATTCCGCTCAAGCCCACAGATTCGCTTTGGCAAGAGGTGGTCTTTCAGGCTCCCGCAAAGGGGCTGATTTTTCCTCAGGCGGCCTATTATTTGCCCATCTGTGAAAATTGCGCTTTGGTCTCCTGAACAGGCGATGAATCGAGCGAGCTGCGTTTTGCCGAACCATCTGATCAGTAGCACGCATGTTGATAATTATCCAAAGAATCGATCCCATTCTGAAGATCACTCGAAAGGAAAACAATGACCGATAGCAAAAGAAAAACAAGCGGCTTGGGCTCTTTCCCAGGTGTCTTTTGGGTTGCCAATGTCATGGAATTGTTCGAGAGGGCAGCTTACTATGGCATGAATTCAGTATTGGCTGTCTATCTGACCAATGAGGTGGCAAAAGGCGGATTGGGATTTACCGAACAATCAGCGGGTTTTTTGCAGAGCCTGGTTTATGCCTTCACCTATATTTTGCCGATTCTTGGTGGAGCTCTGGCTGACCGTTATGGCTATCGCAAAATGTTGCTGATCGCCTTTTCGTTTTTAACTGCCGGCTATTTTCTCACGGGCCATGTCACCACCTATGGAATCGTGTTTGCCAGTCTTTTGATCATGGCAACCGGATCCGGATTGTTCAAGCCGATCATCTCCGGCACGATCGCGCGTTCGACCCATGAGGAAAATTCGGGATTTGGCTTTGGTATTTATTACTGGATGATCAACCTCGGTGCCTTTCTTGCACCGCTGTTGGTCAGCTATCTCAAGGGTTTTTCGTGGAGCTATATCTTTACGGCCTCAAGCTTATATTGCGCTCTCATGCTGCTGCCTACCGTGTTTCTTTACAAGGATCCACCTAAACCGGAGAGCAGCAAGAGCCTCAAACAGGTTTTAAGCGGTGCAGCGTTGGTTTTGGGCGATGCGCGTTTCATGTTGATGATTTTTGTCTACTCTTGTTTCTGGATTCTCTATTTCCAAAATTTTGGCTCCGTGTTGTGGTTTTTACGGGATTTTATCGATAAAACCCCGGTCGACCGGGCTATTGCACCCATCGCTGCATTCCTCAGCGATTTTCTACACATCAGAATTTCATTCCATTTTGATGTCGAACATGTGACAGTTATCAATGCCGGTACGATCATTTTGTTGCAAGTGCTGGTAAGTCGTGCGGTCAAAAAGATCCAACCCTTGCCGACCATGGTTATTGGAATCGCCATCGGTTCTTTGGGTTTTCTCTGTTTGGCCTTTGCAAACAATGCCTGGATTTTTATCCTCGGAATCGCCGTTTTTTCCATCGGCGAAATGACCGCGCATCCCAAATACTACAGCTATATCGGTCTGGTGGCGCCGGCCGATAAAAAAGCTGTATATATGGGATACGCTTTTCTTTATGGCGTGATCGGCAGTCTCATCGGCAGCAACATCGGCGCGGTGATGTACGAAAGGATGCTGAAACCCCTGATCGGACAGAGCGATATTTCTGGTGAGGTTCGGCAGTTTTGGCTGATTTTTGCCATCTTGGGCGTCTTTGCTATGGCTGCTCTGGTGGTGTTCAACCGGTTTTTTAGCCAAGACACACCTGCCACGAATCGCCGTGCACGTCGAATTATGATCGCGGTCTATTCTGTATTGCTGATTTTGGGTGCATGGTTTTTTTATCAAGGATCGTTGGCTGCAGATACCGTCCAATACAAGACCCTGGTGCAATCGATTATCATGCTGTTGATCGGCAGCGGCGGGTTGATGATCAGTTTCGCAAAAAAATAAGGGGGACAGTTGGTTGGGCTGGCTGAAACTCCAAGTTTCAGCCAGTTCTATGGATGAGCGGTTTCTTGCAGCAGCTTGGCTTTTAAAGCTTCTCCCCATTGCGCAATAAACGCCCAATCACGGGTATCGATGCTTCCCTGGTCCGGCAGGCCGCTTTTTAACAATACTTTTTTCATGAGCGATTGCATGACCGGATTCAATCGATCAAAATCGATCCTCCCGCCAAACGCCTCGATGCTCAGAGGCTGAATATCCGGATACTTTTCGATAATTTGCTGAATCGCTTCGTGTTTAACCTTTTCTCTTCCCTCTCGGCAGTTTGCCGACAAGCAGACCACGAATAATGCCACTTTTTTATCGATCAACTCGCGGTGATGAATGGTAAAAAAATCCCTCACGTTTGCGGTGGGGCGATCCGCGCGAACGGATGTGCCTACGACTATGGCGTCGAATTCTTTAAGATCACCAATTTGATCGATTGGCAGGATTTCGACTTTGATTTTTTCCGGTTCCGCCAAAATATCGGCCAACTTTTCCGCAATCTCCTTGGTTGTGCCAAATCCACTGCTGTACGCCATCAAAACTTTCATCAGACACTTCCTTTGTTCACATCAAACAATGACCGGTTTTCATATACCCCCTGGGCAAGATTCTCGAGAAAGGTTTTTCCAATGGAAATAACAAACAAATCGGGTAAAAAAATCCATCTGGATACTGTAAATGTTGTGTCTGGGGGATCTTTTTTTTACATTGACTATACCGGTCATGCACCCTGTCTTGATATTGAAGGCTGAATCAGGCGACCAGCAATTGCTCAACTCCGCACGAGCCAAATCAACAGCGCGCGAAATGGCTGACGATTTTCAGCGCGATAAAAAGTCGGATGGCTTGCGGCTAAATGGAGAGCGGCCAGATCGATTGTCATAAAAAGCAGGTGAGCGATGCCCACGAATACCAATTTGCGCAAATTGACCTTCGAGGAGCTGCAAGCCGCGCGTACCGTTGTCCGTCTTCCACTTGTGGCTTTGCTCGATGATGTGCGCAGCTTGCACAATGTTGGATCGATCTTTCGCACCGCAGACGGTGCAGGTGTGGAGTCGCTGTTGTTGTGTGGAATTACCGGCACACCGCCGCGTGCGGAAATCCGCAAGACCAGCTTGGGTGCTGAAGAGTCGGTTCCCTGGCGCTATGAAGCGCATGCGTTGCAGGCCGTCGAACGATTGCGCCGACAAGGATATCAGATCGTCGCTCTCGAACAGACGACCGGCAGTGTTGACTTTCGCCGTGCCGAGCTGTCTTTTCCTCTCTGTCTTATCGTCGGTCACGAATTCACCGGTATCTCTGATTCATTGATCGCTGCCAGCGACATGGCCGTCGATATTCCCATGCGGGGGATCAAACAGTCGCTCAATGTTGCGGTGGCGTTTGGTGTGGTGGTTTATGAATTCGCTTCCCGCTGGATGGCCTTGCAGAACATGGTGCGCTAATTCGCAGAGGCAAACGGCAAGAGCAAAGGTTCGCCGAACGATGGATTCCCTGTTCCAGGAGATCAATTATGAAAGCATTCGCCCGATTTAAACAGCTCGGCGCCTATCAAAAGCGAGGTATTGTCTATGGGATGGTTGGTGTAATCGGCATGGGTGCAGAGCTGTTGTTGCGGCCGTCTCCCCGCTTGTTGGTCATGTTGCTGTGGGCGGGTTTGATTGGTATCGCCGCTTTGGTTTATTTTCTGATTCAGGAACCGGACAAGTGAATAAACAAAGATGTTTGGTTCTCCTGGTTTTTTTCTGTTTTGTCGTGCATTTATCTCGCAGCCGCGCCGACACAGACGATCGCCTGGCCGGCATGGATGTGTTGCACTATGAAATTTTTCTCGATCTCGAATTCACCCGCCAATTCCTGACCGGATGCGTTGAAGTGCGGTTTTTGCCGCCGCTGGATCCCAATCTGCCGATCGCTTTCGATTTGCTCGATCTTACAGTCGACTCGGTTCGGGTCGAAAATCAAAAGATACCCTTTTATCGCAGTCAGACGCGAATTGAGCTGGCGCGCTCTGCACTTGCCGGTGATACTTTGTCAGCCTGTATCTACTACAGCGGAAATCCGGGCAACAGCGGCAGAGGCGGCTTTTTTTGGCGACAAGGTTATGCCTACACCATCGGTGAGGCGATCAATCTGAACGATCCATCGGCGCTGAAATTCTGGTTGCCCGCCAATGACCGGCCTGATGACAAAGCGACCTGTGCAATCGAGTTGAGAGTTCCGGTCGGCTGCCGCGCCGTTGCCAACGGCTCGCTTGTCTCTGTCGTTCAACAATCTTCTCATACCGTCTATCGTTGGCATGAAAAACACCCGATCGCCCCTTATTTGATCGCTGTTGCCGCCGGGCCCTTTGTGATGCTGGCCGAAAAAATGGTCTCCTGCAACGGCGACACTTTACCGCTGACTTGTTATGTTTTTCCGGACGCCGTCGAGAAAGCGCGCGCCAATTGGCTGGGTGTTTTACCCCCAATGGTGCAGTTTCTCGAATCTCGTTTTGGCCCCTATCCGTTTACCGGGTATGCGATGGTGCAGCTCCCTGACTTTGGCGGTGCCATGGAGCATCAACAGATTTCGTTTTTTTCGGCGTCTCTGTTGACCGACGACAACCGTTATGAATCTATCGTGCTGCACGAGTTGGCGCATCAATGGTGGGGGGATTGGGTCACCTTGAGCGACTGGAAAGAAATCTGGCTCAATGAAGGTTTTGCTTCCTACTGTGAGATCCTCTATATCGAAGCCATGTATGGCGACAGCGCCCGGAACGCAGCGCTGGACCAGTTTTCAACTGCTTATTTTGATGAAACCAGCAGGCGCGGTCATTTTTCAATCTATGCGCCTGTCTACGCCTGGGGCGGGACGGTTTACAAAAAAGGCGCATGGATTCTCCATATGTTGCGCCGGCGTTTGGGCGACCAGGTGTTTTTTGCGGCCATGAATGCTTATGGACAGCGTTTTGCTTATCGCAACAGCACGATCAGGGGTTTTCAGACTGTGGTTGAAGAGATCAGCGGCGAGAATCTCGAGGTTTTTTTTCAAGAGTGGATCTACGGTTCAGGTTATCCGCAACTCCGTTTTGCGTGGTCGTTTAACCCTCTCCCATATGAAGGCTATAAAATTGAATTGACGGTCAAGCAAGTGCAAACGCAAACTGTTTTTCATCAGCCAGTTCCAGTTGGCTGGACTGCAGAAACAGATACTCTGATGGACCGGTTTGATTTGCAGGGATTGGAAACCGTCCACAGCGTGACCTGGCACCGCGCACCGCACAAGTTGTTGATCGACCCCGATCGTGACCTGTTGAAAAAGGCGGCAGTGGTGAGTGCACCTCTGCCGGATGGAGTGGTATCCAATGACCTCTATCTGAGCCAAAACCATCCCAACCCGTATGTCTGGAGTTTTGCCGACAAAACCCGTATCGGCTTGCAAATCCCCGCGGCCCAGACGCCGGCAAAGGTTGTCCTGCAATTGTTTGACATCAGCGGCAGACGGGTGCGAATCCTCCTGCAGAAAACGCTTGCACCCGGATACTACCAGGTCGAATGGGATGGTCGTGACGATCTGGGGGGATTGCTTCCTTCCGGTACTTATTTTTACCAGTTGACAGTGGCAGGGAAAAGTCGTG
>Ga0116142_10003473_pt1 | contig 15821 bp, 18 predicted proteins | sample AD_UKC033_MetaG_FD_89785 | JGI IMG/M metagenome (GOLD analysis project Ga0116142, IMG submission 89785) | Active sludge microbial communities of municipal wastewater-treating anaerobic digesters from USA - AD_UKC033_MetaG | ecosystem: Engineered > Bioreactor > Anaerobic > Digestate | place: USA... | reverse complement strand
CGGTCTGCCAGCTTCATGGTATCGTACAATTCAGCAATTTGGACCAGCGTATATCCTTCCGGGATAGTGATGCTGTATTTGATCTGCTCTCCGCGAATCAGCTTGTTCAGAATATCGTATGAAATCATACCGCGGGCAAACTGGTATTCACCAGATTTTATCTTGGTATCAGCACCGGAAATGCGCGCGTAGATCCAGAAAATAGTCCTGTGGCGGATAAGATCACGTTCGTACAACGATTGAGCAACCTCTCGCATGGTTGCACCGTTTGGAATGATGATGATGGTGTTCTGCTGCTCTCCACCTGGCGGAGGAAGAGCAAATGAGATAAAGAGTCCGGCCACCAGCGGAACACCGATAGCCAGCAGGATCAGAGCAATGAATCCGATCAGTCGCTTCACAGGAAAACCACACTCGGAAAAAATCAAGAAGAATAGTTTCTTCGATCCAGATAGCTCTGCAGTATATATACTGCAGCCAATTTATCCACGACTTTTTTTCGGCGCTGTCTGCTCACATCAGCTTCGATAAGCGTCCGATTCACTGCGACAGTTGAAAGACGTTCATCCCACAATTCGACCGCTAACGAGCCTGATGCTCGTATTACGTCAACAAACCGGAGCACTTCCTGGGCAGAATCTCCCAAGGTTCCATTCATGTTCTTGGGAAGTCCTACGATAATTCTTTCCACCCCATGCTCGGCAGCCAGAGAAAGAATCTGCTCCACGTCTTTTTCCACTGTGGTACGCGTCAGAGTGGGAAGCCCTTGAGCAGTAATAAGGAGTTCATCGCTCAGTGCAATTCCAATCCGTTTGCTGCCCATATCGAGTCCCATAATTCTCATCGCAGCCTGTCCCCTCTGAATCCCTGACCCATCCTGGTTTCAGATTAAATGCATGGGTGATCAACAGATTATCTGACAAAAACAAGACCCTTGTCAGTAAAAACCCAGCAGTATTTCTCTGCACAAGAAGCCGTATACGCAAGACATTTCAAAAAAACCCGCAGCTTGGCCGATACCCAAGTACAGGCCCAAAAAACAATTATAGTAGCCGCCGGCAAAGGAGTCAATTTTGAGGCAACGGCCCCGGCACGCCCGGCATCGCAGCCAAAAGGTGCACAGAGTGAAAGGAGGAAGGCACACACTCGTGGTTCAGAAAAAGCATCACAAGGCATCGAGCCGTTGATACTTAACTCTAGCGTTCGTCAGACTTAAGCGCCAAATCCTAAATCTTGAACTTTGAACTTGGCTTTACCGCTTCCGCGTGATTGCGTAATCAGCTAGACTAAGCAGTGCATCTTTTTCCGGAGATAGAGGGAGGAGAGAGAGTGCTTTTTTTGCTGAAGCCACATACTGTAAAGAAAGATCGACGGTGTAGTCGATGCCGTGATACTTGGTTACCAGTTCCGTCACTGATTGAACAATGCCATTGGAAAGTTCTGGACTTTGGATCGCCGAAATAATGACTTCCCGATCTGCCGGTGAACTGGTTCGCAGGGTATGAATAATCGGAAGGGTTACTTTCCCTTCTTCAAGATCCTTCCCGATCGTCTTTCCAAATTGGTCTTCAGTAGCGATAAAATCAAGCGTGTCATCCATAAGCTGGAATGCGATTCCCACATTGAATCCGTAGTCCCGCAAAGCAAGCTCCTGCTCTCTGTCCACATCTGCCAGAACCGCACCGATATGGGTTGCCGCCTCAAAAAGACTGGCGGTCTTGCTGCTAACAGTGGCGAAATAATCTTCCTCACTGATGTCAATGTTTCCTTCATTGACTAGATCCAGGATCTCACCGCGGGCGAGTTTATTCACTGCCTCCGTGAGCACATCCAAAGCGCGCCAGCTTCGGGTTTGCGCGATAAGATAAAACGATTGGGTAACAAAAAAATCTCCCACCAAAATGCTTGCCTTATTACCCCATACCGAGTTGACTGAAGAATTACCACGACGAATAGTTGCTTCATCTACTACATCATCATGCATAAGGGTTGCAGTATGGATAAATTCCAGGATGCTTCCAATCACAATGTGAGCTCGGCCCGTATAGCCGCACGCCCGGGCAGCCAGAATAAGCATGAGAGGACGAAATCGTTTTCCTCCGCTCCTGAGAATATGGCGTCCGATCGTTGAAATGAGCGCTACATCCGCCGAATTCACGCGCTTTTCCAGCTCATTCTCGACTCCTTGCAGATCATCCGCAACTAAATCATAAACTGCCTTGACATCCATTACCGTACCTCAAACTGCACGAGCAATCACATAACCATCAACAAGCAAAGCGCCTGCATGCATCAAAACCGAAGCGCACTCGCCCATGGTTGCTCCCGTGGTATACACATCATCTACTAACAGTATCGATTTATTCTGAATCAAAGAAACATCGGAAATACGAAAGACATTTCGAACATTTTCTTTTCTGGCTTTTCCCTGAAGAGTCACCTGGGGGGAAGTCGGAATCGAACGTCGCAGAGCACGCACGTTCACGGGAATATGATACTTATCTCCAATAATCGACGCCCAAGCTCCCGCTTGATTGAATCCCCTTTCCTGAAGCCTCTTCTTGTGCAGAGGAACCGGAAGAACCAGATCATAATCTGTAAAATCTAAGTCTCCACCCTTGCGATCGAGCAACATTCGGAGAATTGAGTCGAGGCTGCGCTTCTGCCGATACTTGAAAAGGTGAATCAGAGTCCTCAATGTTCCTTCATACGTACCGAGTGCACGAACCCTCGTTAATGCAGATGAATGAACAAGACATTCCCCGCACACGTGATCATACTCGCTCAGGGTTGGAAACGGTTTACCGCAACGGACACATAACGGGGGAGCAATAAAGGCAACTTTATCAAGACATGGTGAACATACGATCAGGTTTCCGGACGCAGGTATTCGTGTACCGCAGAGAAGGCAGAACGAAGGAAAAAAATAATCAAGAGTGCGATACCCCACATCCGACCAGCGCACACCCGACATGCTCATCTTAGTGACAGTTCATCATCAAGGGTAACTCGGGGCGCATCCATCCATAAGCGCTCAAGGTCGTAGAATTCTCTCACCGACTTGAGAAAGACATGGATCACGACATCATCATAGTCCATCAATATCCATTGTCCCTCAGTAGATCCTTCAATCCCAAGTGGTTTGTAGCCGGCCGACCTCATTTTTTCTTCGATGTGTCTGGCGATACCTCCCACTTGACGGTGGGATTCTCCGTGACAGATAACGAAATAATCGGTGAAAGAGGAAAGCGTGCTTACGTTCAAGACGATCAGCTCCTGAGCCTTTTGGTCGAACGCCGCCTGTAGGGCACAGCGGAGTTTTGCTTTTCGGTCTAACGACGGCATGCCTTCCTGGTCGCTTTTAGGATTTTGTGTTCTTGGAATTTCCTTCCTCCGCGAGCTAAAAAACGGATCATTTCGTACGAACGCCTATACCTGATACAGGTCATGCCTCATAATGTAGTCTTCAACCTCTGGTGACACCAGGTAGCGAATGGACTGCCGGTTCTTTATCTTGGCACGGATCGAGCGCGAAGAAATGTCAAGGCGCGTGGTTTCGGGAAAAAAAAGACAGTTCCCAGAATAATGCTGGAAACAACGACGTACTGAATTGTACTCAAATTTTACCGCCTCGTCAACAGGCAGAATATCGGAGGGTGAGACTCCCTGATAACCAGGCCGGCACAACATGATAAAACTGGCAAGCTCAAACAGACGGGCATAGTCTTTCCAGGTAGTGATCTCACGAAAAGAGTCCATGCCCATGATGAAAAAGAGCTCACTGTGAGTCCCCAACTGTTCTCGAAAGTGCTGAATAGTAAGAACAGAATATGAGATGCGATCCTGCCGGAGTTCAAAATCGGATACACTGAATGCCTGGTTATTTTCTATTGCTGCCCGCACCATAGCCAGCCGGTGCTCGGGAGCAATCATACCTTCCGCATTTTTGTGCGGAGGAATCAGAGCGGGAACGAAAATGACGCTGTTCAGGTGAAACGCCTCGTAAATTTCCTCTGCTCCCCGAAGATGGCCAAGGTGGATGGGATTAAAAGTTCCTCCGAACAGACCGATTCGTTTCGCAGCGGTCTGATTCTGACGGTCTGCTGTAGTGCAGCGGTCCGGAGAACTTCGTGATCGGTCATTCATCAGCAAATCCCTGGGTTGCAGTCGATTCCAGCGCTTTCTTCATCTCCGCCAAAAGACCGGGAATTCCTTCTCCGGTGCGAGCGGAAACCAAAACAACCGGTTTGCCCAAAGAGCGATAATAGGCCTCTTCTTCCGGAGGGAGTTTTCCTGAAGGTACCATGTCCATCTTGTTAAGAGCAATAATTTGTGGTCTTTTCAACAAGTCAGGGCTATAGCTGTTGCATTCGCTGGTTAGAATCCCATGGTCCCGTCCCGGGTTAGTCGGATCCAAGGCTGCAGCATCGATAAGAAAAACGAGCAGGCTGGTACGCTCGATGTGCCGCAGAAACCTTAAGCCCAGCCCGGCTCCCTGATGCGCTCCGGGAATGATACCAGGAATATCAGCAACGACCATGGACTCAAAATCAGCGAATAATACAACACCCAGATGGGGTGTCAACGTAGTGAAAGGATAATCGGCAATTTTTGGATGAGCTGAGGAAATTTTCGAAATGAGAGTAGATTTACCGGAATTGGGAAGGCCAACCAGTCCCACGTGAGCAAGCAGTTTGAGTTCGAGCTTAAGGCGTCGCTGTTCACCTTTTTCTCCCGGTTGAGAATACTGCGGCGCCCGGTTAGTCGAAGACTTGAACGAAGCATTGCCCCTGCCACCGCGCCCCCCGAAGGCAGCTATAAATCGATCCCCCTCATGGACAAGATCGGCAAGCTCCACATTGGTTTCCGCATCGCGCACCAGCGTTCCTACTGGTACAAAGACCTCCAAGTCTTCCCCGTTTTTTCCGTGCTGAAGTTTCCCTCTTCCATGCTCCCCGCGAGGTGCTGAATAGTGCTGTTGATAGGAATGATCCAAGAGAGTAGGAGTCTTGTTAGATGCAACCAGAACCACATTTCCTCCCGACCCTCCATTGCCTCCATTAGGACCGCCCCGATGAACAAACTTTTCCCGCCGAAAGCTGCTGCATCCGTTTCCTCCATCTCCGCCTTGCACCCAGATTTTGGCTTCATCGACAAAACGCATAGCGGAATTCGTCCTCACGGCAGCCGGAAACGTTGACCGTTCACGGTTCACCGTTCACCGACACCATTTGCCCGATCTAATATTTACTCAATGGTCAACGGCGAACGGACAACGGTGAACATTCTATTGGGCATAGACGCTTACTTTTTTTCGATCTCGGCCGAGTCGCTCGAAGGTAACCGTACCATCAATTTTCGCAAACAGCGTGAAGTCTTTTCCCATGCCGACGTTGTTACCGGGATGAACTTTCGTGCCCACCTGGCGCACAATGATCGTACCAGCCTGAACAACCTGCCCGCCAAAGCGTTTTATGCCAAATCTCTGTCCGCGGCTGTCCCGGCCATTTCGTGAGCTGCCTTGTCCTTTCTTGTGTGCCATAAGAAACTCCTTTTATATCTTACTTTGCATAGTCCTTAAAATATCTGAAAAATTCGCTCCCCGTACTCAGCAGGAGCCACGTATTTTCATCTACTGCCGCCCGATATCCTTCCAGGGTATTTAAAAAGGAATAGAACTCTGGATCACGGCTGAAGGCTTCCGCATACAGGCGAGCTGCTTCAGCATCAGCCTTTCCTTTGATCTCTTGAGCGCTTCGATACGCCTCGGATGTGATCCTTTTCAGCTCCTTTTCCATCTGCCCGACAATCTTATTGCTTTCCCCACGCCCCTCGGAACGGTACTTTTCCGCTATTTGCTTTCGCTCCTGAATCATGCGGTCAAAGACCGCCTTTTGAACCTCTTCGCGGTAATTGATGCGCTTAATGCAAACATCGACCAGCTCGATTCCAAACTCCGCAAGCTTGGGCCGCGCTCCGTCCAGAATCATCCGCGTAATCTTCTCCCGTCCGAACTGAATCTCAGTCGAGGGCATCCACTCAGAAATCGCCTCCTCCATGCCGCTGTCCCTGTCATCCAGGGATCGATTGGCATTTCTTACGGATTCGATGAGACGGTGAGAAGTGATGGCATTACGCACAGCCGAATCGACGATATCGTCAAGTTTGCTGAGTGCTCCCCGTTCATTGACCACTGTCTTGAAATATAGCAGTGGATCGCTGATTCGCCAACGGGCAAAAGTATCAACCCAGATCAAAGTCTTATCCCGCGTCGTCAGCTCGCCTGGGTCACCGTCCCACTCCATGAGATACTTGGGGAAATAGTTTGCCTTCTCGACAAAAGGCAGCTTGAAATTGATCCCCGGCTCCGTGATCGGCTTTCTCACTGGTTTCTGAAGACGGGTAATCACCACCTGTTCAGTTTCATCCACGGTAAAGACAGAGGTGAACCCGAGAAAAAGAACTATCACCAGCAATCCAATCAGTACTACCCGGGTCATGGAGTATCCTTAGCGGGTTCAAGATTAAGCAGCGGCAGAAGCGCCTTCTGATCCTGATCCACAATGAACTTTTTCTTGATCTTGGGCAGCACTGCCTGCATTGTTTCCACATACAGACGTCGCCGGGTCACGTCCTCGGCGTTCCGGTATTCTTCCCAGAGCGAAAGAAAACGCTGAACATCACCTTGAGCCCGGTTGACCCGGTCAAGCGCATACCCTTCAGCTTCACTGATTGCTTTCTCCGCTTCTCCGCGCGCAGCAGGAATTGCCTTATTGTATTCTTCCCGGGCCTTCCAGATCATCTGTTCTTTTTCCTGTTCCGCCTGGTTGACCTCATTCCACGAGGGCTGAACCGGGCGAGGAGGCATCGTGGTTTTCAGCTCGACGTTTTCGATCCTTATGCCGGTATGGGCGTCATCCAATGCTTCTTGCAGTATCGTTTTCGTCGCGCCGGCAATTTCTTCCCGATTATTGATCACTTCATTGACGCTTCGGTCGCCTACCACCTGGCGCATAATCGCTTCCGAAAGATCGCGAAGCGTCGCACGGGGCTCATGAACAGCGAATAGATACTGATAGGGATCACTTACCCGAAATTGGACTACCCAAGGCACAACAGCACAGTTCAGGTCTCCGGTGAGCATGAGCGATTCGTCCAAAAAAGCTTCGCCCGGAGCATAGTCGGTTCGAACATCCGGCCGAACAGTCCGAAATCCAAATTCTTCCTTGTCTACATAGTCTACCTTAACCCGGGTAACCTTTTCGATAATCGGCCACATAAAATGGGGCCCTGGCCCACTCTGACCCACGTATTTACCAAAACGCTGAACCACCCCAACTTCGTTGGGACCCACCGTGTAATAGGAAAAGAATAGAATGAAAAGGAAAAGACCGCCAATTGCAGCCGCTGAAACAACTGCAAGTGCGCCTCCCTTAAAAATCTTCCCGGCCTTCTTGAGAATGTCATCTACGGAAGGGGGCGTGGAACCAAAGGGACCCCCGCGACCTTCCATTCTGTCAAAAGGCATGTACTCTCCTGATTGCAATACAGCACAATAGTAGATCTGCGCACCTAATGCCGGTCTGCCAGAAAACGTGTCCAAAAACCAGAAGCAGTGTATAACTCAAACACAAATTGACAAATGACCGGGAGGCAGGCAGAATAAGAGGTCTTTCATGGAAAAGGTACGAGAAATGCCGAAGGGGGGATTTGAACCCCCACGAGGCTACCCTCACTAGACCCTGAACCTAGCGCGTCTACCAATTCCGCCACTTCGGCGTTTCAAATCTATGTATAATACAAGTAGAGCCCAGCGGTGTCAATATTTTTACTGAGAGTCCCTGAAAAAAATGGAAGTAATTACAGGATATCGTAATATTAGGAAACCATTCACCAGTCCAGTGCTTGCTTTGGGCAATTTCGACGGTGTTCACCTGGGACACCGGAAGATTCTCCTCTCAATCCGGGATAGAAGCCAGGAGCTCAAGGGGACATCTGTGGTGTATACCTTTCATCCCCACCCGCTTTCCGTTCTCACGGAAGGCAAACAGCCGCTTACAATCACCACGATAGGAGAGAAACTGGCACTGATTGAAGAGTGCGGCATTGATGTGGTCATTTGCGAGCCATTTACCATTGATTATGCTCAGATATCCGCCGACCAGTTCGCAGAGGAAATCCTCCATCAGACCATCGGCGCCAAGGAAATTTTTGTCGGAGATGACTATCGATTCGGGAGCAAGCGGCAGGGCGATATCCACTATCTAAGGAAGCTGGGAGGCCGCCTTGGATTCCGGGTCAAAACGGTCGAGCCGGTCATGAGTGACGGCACAATTGTGAAGAGCAGCAATATTCGCCAACTTATTCAGATGGGGGATGTGGCCACAGCGAACCGGCTTCTGGGAAGGGAATACCACATTACGGGCCCTGTGATTCGGGGGAAAGGAAGAGGCGCCGGGCTTGGATTTCCTACTGCCAACATAAAGCCAAATAAAAACCTGCATCCGCCTGAAGGCGTGTACGCAGTGTGGGTTCACTATCAGGGGCAGCAGTTTATGGGGGCCATGAACATCGGTACTAATCCTACCTTTAAAGAAAAACAGGTTTCTTTTGAAGTCTACGTTATGAATTTTTCAAAACAAATCTATGACGAACACCTGAGAATCAGCTTCGTCGACAGAGTCCGTCCGGAAAAAACCTTCTCTTCAGTTGATAGCCTGATCGCTCAGATGAATAGCGACGTCGCTGAAGTGAGACGGATACTGAGCGAGCAGAACTCGTCTTATTCCAGCTGAAGAAATCATTTCCCTTCTCAAAACGTTCATTCTTTATTATCCTTCAGAAGAAGACAAGACCGGGATACGTTGCCCGCCGGGTCCAGCGCGGTTCAGCAGCAAAGGAGCCGAATGTGTGTCCTGGATTCCCGCGGAAACGACGAAACCCAACCCGCTTCGGCTGGTGGATGACAAGCTGAAGCGCAGTCTGTTGAAGGCGGAAATCCAGGCATTTCACAATGGCGAAGCATCCTGCAGGCCGATCCACAACGACAAAAGACTTTCACGAGCTCATTCGATCCTGACCACGTCGGCTCATCCAGGAAGGGGATCTTCACATGGCTTGCACAGTCAGGTTCTTAGCCTTTCTTGGTTTAGTTCTCATTGGGTTTTCAACTACCCGGGCGGAAATGGCTCCTGATGACATGCAACGTGGTTCCTCGAATCAGATGGATTCCGTTCAGACTGAAGCAGAGTTGGGAGTAACAGAAAAACTCGGGAATACGGTCAGCCTGGATACGACCTTCATCGACGAAGAGGGTTTGGAGGTTCACCTGGCCGATCTGATCGACAAGCCAACGCTCCTGCTTCCCGTTTACTTCACCTGCCCTAACGTCTGCGACACCCTTCAGGCCAACGTAGCTGTGATCCTGCCTGAAGTCGATCTGGAACCGGGTAAAGAATACCAAGTGATCTCCGTAAGCTTCGATCCTGCAAACTCCCCCGGCCTTGCCAAGAGCAAGAAGCAGGATTATTTTGCAGCTATCAACGCGCCGTTTCCGCTTCAGGCCTGGCACTTTCTTACCGGCAACGAACCAAACATCAGAGCACTCATGGACTCCATCGGCTTTCACTATGAGAAGCAAGGAGACATGTATATCCATCCAGTTACGGCGGTTGCCGTGTCACCGAACGGCACAATTGCGAGATATCTATATGGCACTGACTTTTTACCCTTTGACGTGACCATGGCGATGACCGAAGCAGCTGAGGGCAAGCTTGGTTTGTCGGTAAAACGGGTGCTCGCCTACTGCTTCACCTACGATCCGGAAGGGAAACGGTATGTGCTGAACATAACCCGCATTGCAGGAGTCACCATACTCCTCCTGCTCGTTCTTTTCCTTGTAGCACTGCATGTCAGCGGCCGGAAGAAGCAAACCTTCAGCAGGAAAGGTTAACCATGGCCGATGGAGCTGTCCAGCCAGATAACTTCTGGCACGTGCCCGGAAAGAGCGGAATCCGATCCTGGATCTTTTCTACTGACCACAAACGGATCGGGCTGCTGTATCTTTTTTCTATCCTGACGATGTTCGCCGTCGGGGTCGTGCTCGGGCTGCTTATGCGGCTTGAACTTATTGCCCCCGGCCGCACCATCATGGGTCCGCAAACCTATAACGCCATCTTTACCATGCACGGGGTGATCATGATCTTCCTGGTGGTTATCCCGAGCGTTCCGACATCCTTCGGCAACATCTTCCTTCCATTGCATCTCGGTGCGCAGGACGTGGCATTTCCACGCCTTAATCTTCTGTCGTGGTGGCTTTACATACTAGGAGCAATCACTGCACTCACCAGCCTTTTTACTGGTCAAGGCGCTCCAGACACCGGATGGACATTTTATGTACCCTTCAGCCAACAGACAACCACGAATGTCTCTGTGGCGATAGCCGCCGTCCTTATCCTCGGTTTTTCCAGTATCATCACCGGAGTGAATTTCATCACCACCATCCACCGGCTCCGTGCTGATGGCCTGAGCTGGGGGAGGTTGTCCCTCTTCGTGTGGGGCATATATGCAACCGCCTGGATTCTGCTCCTTGCTTCTCCGGTTATTGGTATTACTGCACTGCTGATCGTTCTCGAACGCGTTCTGGGTGCAGGCATCTTTGATCCGGCTAAAGGCGGTGATCCCCTCATGTACCAGCATCTTTTCTGGATATACTCTCATCCGGCAGTATACATCATGATCCTGCCGGCCATGGGTATCATCTCCGACGTGGTGGCAGTCTTCACCCGAAAGCACGTTTTTTCCTATAAAGTGGTGGCTGCTTCCAGCTTGGCTATCGCCTTTGCCGGCTCCCTGGTCTGGGCTCACCATATGTTCACCAGCGGCATGAGCGACATCGCGGTCTTCGTGTTTTCCTTTTTCACCTTTGTAGTCGCGATCCCGTCGGCGATCAAGGTATTCAATTGGCTCGGCACTATGTACAAGGGTTCGATCTACCTGGATCCACCATTTCAGTTTGCACTGGGATTTATTGTGCTGTTCTCGGTCGGAGGCATATCCGGCCTGGTCCAAGGTGCTGCAGGCTCAGATGTTCATATTCATGATACTTACTTCGTGGTTGCCCATTTTCACTATGTCATCCTGGGCGGTACTATGTTCGGCCTCTTTTCCGGATTACATTACTGGTTTCCGAAGATATTCGGAAAAATGTACGACCGGCAGCGCGCTACGATTGCCTTTATCACCATGTTCGTCGGCTTCAATGTCCTTTACGCTCCCATGTATACCCTCGGTTTCCAGGGAATGCCGCGGCGGTACTATGATTATCTGCCCGTGTATCTTGAAGGCCATTTTATTTCCACCATCGGTTCATGGCTCTTCGCATTCGGGCTCATTCTCATGTTCATCAATCTGTACCGCGGACTCGTAAGCGGCAAAACAGCACCGTCAAATCCCTGGGGCGGAGCAACGCTGGAATGGACGGTACCATCGCCGCCTCCGGCAGAGAACTTCACGACGCCGCCTCAGGTCACGAGAGGGCCCTACGACTTCCAAGGGATCGAGCGCAATGCCTAGCCACGGAGGAGACACTGCCGGTGCCAGGCTGGGGATGTGGCTTTTTTTGTTGACGGAGATTTTGCTCTTTGGAGGATTATTTATCCTGTATACCGCCTATGTGCGGAAATATCCGCTGGAATTTCACCGTGGAGGCAGTGAGCTGAGCCTCTTTTTCGGCAGCGCGAATACAATCGTTCTGCTCACATCGAGTCTTTGTATAGCATTGGCGGTTATGTTTCTGCAGCGAAATGAGGTGAGGAAGTGTTTATACAATCTGAACTTCACGCTCATACTGGGGCTTACGTTTCTTGCTAATAAATTTTTCGAATGGAGTGATAAGTTCAGTCACGGCATTTTTCCGAATTCACCGAAACTGCTGTCCGGCCCTCAAGGCGAGAATATATTCTATGTCATGTACTTTTTTATGACCGGGCTTCATGGATTGCATGTGCTCGTTGGAGTAGTACTCATTGCTGTGGTAGCCATTCTGATTAGGAAGAAACGCGTTCACCAAAGAAACTCTATCATTCTTTTTAATGCCGCTCTCTACTGGCATCTGGTGGATGTCATATGGATTTACCTGTTTCCGTTGTTTTACTTGATAACCTGAAGGATTCCCCATGGAGCAGCTGAGAGAAGTGACAATCAGGACGTATAGCACTGTATGGATGTTGTTGCTCGCTCTTACGGCAACAACAATCATGGTTGCTTCGATCGATCTGGGCTTTTTCAATGTCGTAGCTGCACTCTCTATTGCCACTACCAAAGCATCGCTGGTAGCACTATACTTTATGCATCTACGCTCTGAAAACAGAACAATCGCCTGGTGGATTCTTTTTACTCTGGTTTTGCTCGCCTTATTCATCGGCTTTGTTTTTTTTGATATTGCCGGACGGTATGCATGAGATCGTACGCCTATGAATAGTCGCGTTACCACCACTGTTACCGCAGTCGATCAAACCTTCCTGATCACCTTCAGCCTGGCGGCCTTCTTCTTCGTGCTCATTGTCGTCTTCATGCTGGTATTTATCTACCGGTACCATCACACCAAACATCCGGAGGCTGCCGACATTCGAGGCAATACTCTGCTTGAGATTGCCTGGATTGTCATTCCATCGTTTGTAGCCCTGGGCATGTTTTATTCCGGCTGGCAGAGCTATCTCACATTGCAGAATGCGCCGAAAAACGCTCTGTCGGTATCGGTGACCGCCAAAAAGTGGGCGTGGACTTTTTCCTATCCGAATGGACGCATCAGCAATATACTCTATGTGCCGCTCAACAAACCGGTGCGCCTGTCCCTCACATCCGCCGATGTACTGCATAGTTTCTATGCCCCGGCATTCCGCATCAAACGGGATACGGTACCGAGGATGACGACCTATGCGTGGTTCCTTCCTGACAGCGAAGGCGAATTCGATGTCATGTGTGCTGAATACTGCGGTTTCGGCCATTCTGCTATGGTGACAAAAATACGAGTGCTTCCGCCCGAAACATTCTACGACTGGTATGAGCATGGAACCATCCCCGGAGAACCTCCGGGCCTTGAAGTATACGTTAAGCATGGGTGTATCGGCTGTCATCCCACCGGCGGCATGGACGGGGTGGGGCCATCGCTCCAGGGAATCTTTGGTACGCAGCAAAAAGTGGTACGAAACGGAAAGCCGATGACCGTAACAGTTGATGAATCCTACCTCAAGCGATCGATCCTGCAGCCGGACAAAGAGATTGTTGAGGGGTATTCTGCTCAGATGCCCTCATATCAAGACAAAATATCCGAAGAAGATCTTGCAGCACTCATCGCCCTGATCAAATCATTCCAGAGCGAGGGATCATGAGGACGAGCGCGATATCAATCCATTCTTCTGTCGTTCATTCTGCGGTCAGGAACACCCTGCCAGCTGGCTTCATATCGTGGGTGACCCGGGTGGGGGTGCTGTTCCGGTGGAAGCTCTCGCTGGCAGTAACCGGTACGATGCTGGCCGGCTTTCTCGTTGCGGGTGATAATGATGGTATCAGGTTGATTCTTACGTTGGCTGGGGGATTTCTCGGCTGCTCCGGGTGCAGCACGCTCAATCAGATTCAGGAACGGCAGCGAGATGCACGCATGGTCAGAACGTGCATGCGACCCCTGGTAACCGGTGAGATCTCACCATCTGCTGCGGGCACAACAGCTGTTCTGCTCTTCAGCGCCAGCGGGATACTCCTCTACCAAACTGGAGAACACATGAGCATGTGTTTGCTGATACTCATCGTTCTTCTCTATAATGGCGTATATACCCCTCTGAAGGACCGGACTGCATGGGCAATTCTTCCTGGTGCGGTTTCCGGCGCGCTGCCGCCGATCCTTGGTTCAGTCTGTGGAGGGAGCACGTTATTTCTGCCGCAGAGCTGGTTCCTCTGTCTGGTGCTCTTTCTCTGGCAGTTCCCTCATTCTGCACTTCATGCAGATGTACCCTGTGCGCACGAGAAACCGCTTCAGCAACCTTGAGGTCTCTTGTCATGCTCTGGATTCACCCCGTCATACAGATTGCTGTCCTCGGCCTCGCCCTCTATGTGCTGCGGCTTGGCTGGGTGCGCTTTGCGTTTAATCATCTCGGCCGTAAAGGGGCATTTCTTTGGAAGCGCCATGTGCTGTTCGGTAAAGCAACGGTGGTGCTGTGGATCTATGGCGCCGCCGTCGGCGCTGCTGCCGCCTGGGTAACCTGGCGCATGTTCGGCATTACCGGGTATCATTTCTGGACCGGAATAGCAGTCGTAGTACTTGCCCTCACAGGGTATACTCTTGGCTGGCATATGGATGCCCACAAGAAAAAAAGAAAGTATCTGCCGCTCGTTCATGGTGCGGCAAATCTGATCGCTATCCTGCTTTCACTCACCTCTTTGATCACCGGCCTGGAGGTCATTCAGAAGTATCTGCTGAAGCCCTGACAAGGAACTGCCAACCAGCGCCGCACCCGCGAGCACGGAGAAGGTGATGTGATCCGGAAGCCTGCATGCACAGAAACATGGTGCGCACAGCGCACCTTACAGAACTTTATTATTCCGGGCGCGCGGCGTTCTGCTGGAAGCGCTTGTTAGCCGGCAGGCATCGAGTCACGACTCGCGCCGTGTTTTTACCAGCGATTCGAGCGGATCGACGAACGCCCGCTTCCAGTATGGTAGGCCGAACGCCGAGACGAGCCACGCGTACAGCGGCTTGAGCCAGCGGTGGCGCACCGTCACGAAATAGGTGTAGTTGATACGCGTGCCATCCGGATCGTCGACGAGCAGCAGCTCCTCGTCTCCGGTGGTATCGAATGTGAGGTTGTGGGTGGTGCAGCGATAGCCTCGACCTGGAACCAGCGTGGCCGTCATCTCGATCTTGACCGCCGGAAACAGCGAGCCGAACGAGGCCGCTTCCGCTTCGAGCGTGAGCACATCGCCCTCGCGCTCGACGAGGTTCATCGAGCGAGCGACCTTTGGGAAATGCTCAGGCATGCGCTCGAAGTCCGAGACGATCGCGTAGACCGCCTCGCGGTCCGCGCGCACGAGCCAGTCGCCATGGACGGCCACTACGTCGGAATCGGTCCCCTCGTGTTCTCGCTCCGCGGCCACCCCTGGAGCCGTGGATACAGACTGTTGCTTCTTGGACATTCTAATTCCTCCTCAGGCATAAAATACCCGTTTCGTGTCCAAAAAGATTCGGCCGCGCTACACTGCGCTCCCCTGCTGTCCTACCAACGTGGGCATCAGCGGCGCGTTTTTCTGCGTCCGCTGGATTTACTTGTTGTGCGGTGCCGCAGACTTATTGAGCAACCTTTGTACCTGCTCAATCACAGTTGTCGGAAGTTCGATGTTCAAAGGTTCTGCAACACCCCTGAACAGTTCAAGGCTCCACTTCCACGATTCGTGATAGGCTGCAGATAGTGATTTCGATTCTGCACTAGCTGTGCATGCCAGGTAGCGATTATACGAGTCCGACGAGAGATCCTTTTCCAGCGCGCGAGAAGGTGTCGGCCAGTGGTCTGTCGCCCCTTCGTGGAGGCGAACCAACTTGAGCAGATTTTCATGGGCTTTGCCTAGCAAAGCCCATGCACGAGCATACTCTCCTCGATTTAGAAGATTGGCACCAGAAAGCATGAGACTGATGAGGTTCAATGCAAGCCCTTCTACCAGCGGCGCGCCTTCACGTATCGGGGGGCCACCCACGAGAGCACTCGCGTACGCAGACAGCTCACCTGACCTGTCCAGCAAAACAGCCGACTCAAGCGACGGAAACCACCCGT
>Ga0116142_10003470_pt1 | contig 15829 bp, 9 predicted proteins | sample AD_UKC033_MetaG_FD_89785 | JGI IMG/M metagenome (GOLD analysis project Ga0116142, IMG submission 89785) | Active sludge microbial communities of municipal wastewater-treating anaerobic digesters from USA - AD_UKC033_MetaG | ecosystem: Engineered > Bioreactor > Anaerobic > Digestate | place: USA... | reverse complement strand
TCATTTGGCTTTTTAATATCGTTCCTGCCCCACCGTGAATTACCAACACATACTTATCGCTTAATTTATTCTCGCTCAGCTGCGCAAAACTTTTGTTAAGAATAAAAAGCGACAGCAGCAGGATGATCGTTCTCATTGTAAATTTTTCAGGCAATTTAGGCATTCTCCCGTTTGTACTTCTCCCGGCCTGCTTTATCCTTATTATTGGTATTGAATTTGCCTTAAGGAAGCGATTACTTACTTTTACACTAAATAGCTGAGCCTGAAGCGGTTTAAAAAAATACTGAAGTGGTTCTTCCTGGGCTTACTGCTGCTTATCGTGGCTGTATATATTTTCATTCAGACACCCTTCGGCCAAAATTGGATAGCCAGGCAGGTGACCAGCCGGCTCTCTAAAGACCTGCAAACCAAAATATCCATCAATCATGTTGATTTTTCGTTGTTTAACCGGATGCACCTGGAAGGAGTACTTATTGAAGACCGGAAAGGAGACACCTTACTATATGCCGGAAATCTCAAAGTAAAAATCACCGATTGGTTCTTTTTCAAAAAAAACATAGAATTAAAATACATTGGTCTCGACAATGCTATTGTAAAATTTCAACGCAGTGATTCGATATGGCGGCAACAATTCATTTTCGATTATTTCTCTTCTTCCTCAAGCGATACAACCACAAAGAAAAAAAGTGGCGTAACACTCAACCTGAAAAAAGCAGAGCTGAGAAATGTAATTTTTATTAAAAAAGATGCCTGGCTGGGTGAAGATATGACGGTGAAAGTGGGTGCATTGAATCTTGATGCCAATAATCTTACGTTATCGGGGAATAAATACGAGATCAATTCTTTGCTCATTAAAGACCCGGTAGTGGCCTTGCACAGCTATGCAAAATTAAAACCAGCCTCCGCTTCATCAAAAAGTGCCAGAGAAGCTGATTCAACTGCTGCCTGGAATAAAGGAAAAACCATTTTTAAGATCGCCGATCTGAAGATCATTAATGGAACATTCAGTACAGATAAGGAAACTAACCGGCAAGCCTATGCACATTTTGACGGGCAACATATACTTTTTACCGATATCAATGCCAACCTGAACAATTCGACTTTCATTGGCGATACGGTTTTTGCCAAACTAAAACTGACAGCTAAAGAACGAAGCGGATTGGAGGTAAAGAACCTGTCTGCCGATATGAAAATGACACCACAGGGAATGGCGTTTAATAATCTGGATCTTAGTATTAATAAAAGCAATATCCGTCATTTCTTTTCAATGTCATACAACGATATGAGTGACCTGGGTGACTTTATTCACAAAGTAAAATTGGCTGCCACCTTTGATGATTCCTATATCGATAGTGATGACATTGCTTTCTTTGCTCCATCCCTGAAGACCTGGAAAAAAGAAATCAGGCTAAAAGGAAAGGTCAGGGGTACTATTGACGACCTCGTGGGCAGAGAAATGGTGGTTGAAGCAGGCAATAGCACGGTTCTTAACGGAGACATTACATTAACAGGCCTGCCCGATATCAACCAGACCTTTATTGATTTTAAAGCCAATGATTTCAGAACCACATACAATGATGCAGTGCAAATAGTACCTGCTGTACGTAAGATCAATAATCCTGATCTTAAGAAAATACAATATGTAGTTTTCAAAGGAAGTTTTACCGGCTTCATCAGTGATTTTGTAACGTACGGGAACATTCAGACAAACCTGGGAACAGTAAGAAGTGACCTGAATATGAAACTTCCCAAGGGGCAGGATCCTGTTTATTCTGGTACCATCGCCACCGATAATTTCAGACTGGGAGAATTTTTGGGAGATAAAAATATCGGTGTTGTATCGCTTAACGGAACAGTGAAAGGCAAAGGCTTCAGCGAAAAGACCAGGAATACACTGGTGGATGGCATCATAAACTATGCAGAATACAAAAACTACCGTTATAATAATGTAACTGTAAAAGGACGACTGGACAAAAAACTATTCGAGGGGGCAGCCAGCATTAAAGACGATAACGTAAAAATTGACCTTAACGGGATTATTGATTTTAATAGCAAAACTCCCCGCTTCAACCTGCTGGCCGATGTAACCAAAGCCAATCTGAAAAGTCTGTACCTGACAAAAGACAGTATCGAATTCAGCGGAAAACTAAACTTCAATTTTACAGGGAGTACTATTGATAATTTCCTGGGTGATGCCAGGATAACTGATGCTGAATTAAGCAAGGATGGTATCCGCCTGCCTTTTGACTCATTGATCGTTTCATCAAGCAATATTGATAGTGTAAAAAAACTAACTGCAGTATCTAACGAATTCACTGCTTCGGTAACAGGCGATTTTAGTATTAAAGACCTGCCTGATGCCTTTACTTATTTTCTGAACAGGTATTATCCGGCTTATATTAAGCCTCCGAAAAAACAGCCCCGCAAACAGGACATCAGGTTTGATATTTACACTTACTATGTTGACGAATATGTCAAAATATTTGTACCAGGAATAACCGGGCTCGATAACAGTCATTTTGAGGGAACTCTTAATCTCTCAAAAAACGAATTGAACTTCACTGCTGATATTCCGCAGCTGCATTACGGACAATACAATTTTGATAATGCAAAGATTGTAGCTACCGGAAATTTCGACAGCCTGTTGCTGGTAGGCAAAACAAATAATGTAAGAATTAATGACAGCCTCAGTATACCATTCGCAGACATCAGGGTAAGTGCCCGTAATGATTCCTCAAAAGTATCAATACATGCAGGATCAAACCAGGCAGTAGAAAGAGCCAACCTGAATGCCCTGGTACTTACGTACAATGATGGAGTGAAGATTGAAGTAGATCCTTCGTCCTTTACCATAAACGGAAAATTGTGGACGATTGATGAAACAGGAGAATTGATATTCAGAAAGAATAACCCAACGCAGGGAGAACTGGTATTATCAGAAGGTGAACAAAAAATATTATTAAAAACAAGACCATCGGATATTGGCAACTGGAGTGATTTAAAAGTACAATTAACCAATATCAACCTGAATGACTTTGCACCCTTCTTTCTTCCAAAAAACAGGCTGGAAGGTCTTTTATCGGGGAATATCCTTGTTGAGGATCCTGGCGGACACATGAAGATCACCTCTGATGATATACAGACAAAATTATTACGTCTTGATAATGATTCTATAGGCGAGCTAAAAGCAACCGCAGCCTATGACAACAAGACCAAAGAACTAAAAATAAATGGCAATACCGTAAACGAAGAAAATAGTCTTGCCTATAACCTTCATCTTTTCTTTGGTGACCCGGAAAAAGCAAAAAACAATATCATTTCATTAAAAGCAAAAACATTCCCTATTAAGGTATTAGAACGTTTTCTTGGCACTTTATTCTCGGACATGCAAGGCTACCTGACAGGTGACATTGACATAACCGGTGAGTTCAGTAACCTCGGTGTCAGTGGTAAAGGGAGATTAAAAGATGCAGGACTCAGAGTCAACTTTACACAATGCTATTATAAAATACAGGACACAGATATAGAACTGACAAAAGAAAAAATAGATCTCGATGGAATTGTTCTTACCGATACAGTAACAGGCAATCCTATATATATAACAGGCGGGATAGATCATGAGTCATTCAAAAACATGTTCTATGATCTTGATATATCTACCCGCAAACCAAGAAAACCGGGAGAAGCAGGTACCAGAGAAACACCTAATCTTCCCGTGCAATTACTAAGAACAACATACCATGACAACAAACAATTCTATGGTAATGTAAAAGGCACCGGAATATTACAATTGAGAGGGCCTCAATCTGACATGGTAATGACTATTAATGCAAATGCTTCCGATAAAGACAGCAGCTTTATCACTTTACCTTCTTCTTCAAGCAGGGAAACAGGTATTGCAGATTTCCTGGTAGAAAGAAAGTATGGACGGGAAATGACTGAAGCAGATGTAAAAGTAAACGAAACAAGCATTATATATGATGTGGAAGTGACTGCCAACCCAATGGTTACCGTAAAAGTGGTGCTTGATGAACTCACCGGTGACGAGATAAAAGGAAAAGGAACCGGCACACTCAATATCCGTTCAGGTACAGCCGAGCCGCTTACTTTGCGGGGTCGTTTTGATATTGAAGAGGGAAGCTACCTTTTCACTTTTCAGTCCTTTTTTAAAAAACCATTTGAAATAAGAAAAGGAAGCGTAAACTATATTGAATGGAATGGAAATCCATATGATGCTAATATAAAATTCGAAGCTGTATACAGGGCAGAGAAAGTAAGTTTTGCTCCCCTGGCAAACTCTCTTAACCTTACTTCTGGTATAGGCAATGCCCGTGGAGATGTATACGTAGTAGCTTCCCTTACAGACAAACTTTTTAAACCGGCGATCAATTTCGCACTCGATTTTCCAAGCAGTAGTGTAGCAGCAAATGATCCTGAGCTTGCTTTAATTGTGCAACAGATGCAAAAAAACCCCAATGAGATAAACAGGCAGGTTACCTATCTTATCGTTTTTAACAGTTTTGCGCCAAGTGAACTGGCCGGGGAAATAAGCGGCAGCGGACTGGGAGTAAGCACAATATCAGGAATGTTACTGAGTGTACTCAGCGACCAGATAAATAAATTATTAGGGAACCTGCTAAAAAGCGATAAATACAATATCAACCTGAACACATCTATTTACAACAGAAACCTGGTAAATGACAACAAAACGGCACTTAATCTTGGCAGTAATGTAAACTTTTCCATTGGCCGTTCATTCTTCAATAACCGGTTTATCATTTCTACCGGTGTGGGATTTGATGCCCCATTAAGTCAGTCGCAATCAAGTTTGCAGCAAAATATTCAATTGCTGCCTGATGTAACCATGGAATGGCTGATAAACCAAAGTGGCACTATCAGGGCTTCCTTTTTTTACCGGGAAAATACAGACTACCTGACCAATTCTTCCAATACTTCTACTGCAAGAGCAAGAAGGGCAGGCGCAAGTATTTCTTTTAAAAAGGATTTTGACAGGCTTGGCGATCTTTTCAGAAGAAAGAAAAAAGTGCAGCAACCTGCTGAAACGGAACAAAAAACAGAGGCAGAAAAAAAATCAACCGGTCAATTATAAAGTGAAATAAGTTCTTATTTCTTGTCCAGAATTTCATGCCCCAGCTTGTCTCTTTTGGTGCGGAGGTATTTTTCATTATGTTCATTAGGACAGACCTCGATCGGAATATTTTCAACAATTTCTAGCCCATACCCGATAAGCCCTACTCTCTTTTTGGGATTATTTGTCATTAGCCTGAGCCTGGTAATTCCGAGATGTCTTAATATTTGTGCACCTATACCATAATCCCGCTGATCCATCTGGAATCCAAGATGAAGATTTGCTTCCACGGTATCCATTCCCTGCTCCTGCAAGCGGTAAGCCTTTAATTTATTCAAAAGACCAATCCCCCTTCCCTCCTGGTTCATATATAAAATAGCTCCCCTACCTTCCTCTTCCACCATCTCCATTGCCTTATGCAACTGTTCACCGCAATCACAACGCAATGATCCTAATATATCACCCGTGAAACAGGAGGAATGAACTCTGACCATTACCGGCTCATCTTTTTCCCAGGTTCCTTTCAATAAAGCAAGGTGTTCATTAGAAGAATTCTTTTCTTTAAATGCCACCAGTTGAAAGTCACCAAATTGTGTAGGCATATCCACCCGTACCACTTCTTCTATAAGAGAATCAGATTTTACCCGGTATTCGATCAGGTCTTTTATGGTGATTATTTTAAAATCGAACTTTTTGGCCACTTCCAATAGTTCCGGCAGCCGGGCCATAGTTCCATCCTCATTCATTATTTCAACCAATACACCGCCAATAGGGGGACTAAATCCGGCAAGACGAGCCAGGTCAACCGCCGCTTCTGTGTGGCCAGCCCTGCGAAGAACTCCTCCCTTTTTGGCCCGCAAAGGAAAAATATGGCCTGGTCGACCCAGATCGCAGGGTGTTATTTTAGGATCTATCAGTGCCTGGATGGTTTTGGCCCTGTCCTGGGCCGAGATGCCGGTAGTACACCCATGACCGAGTAAGTCTACCGATACGGTAAATGCGGTTTCATGCAGGGCGGTATTATTATTAACCATCAGTTCAAGTCCCAGTTCATCACAGCGTTCCTCCGGCAAAGCGGCACAAATGAGGCCCCGCCCATATTTGCTCATGAAATTGATTACTTCGGGGGTCACATTCCGTGCAGCAGTTACAAAATCACCTTCATTTTCACGGTCCTCATCATCCACAACTACCACCAGTTTGCCCTGCTTAATATCCTCTATAGCACTCTCAATTGAATCAAACATTACTGTAATTTTTGCAAAAATAGAACAAAGAATCGGCCGGTAAGTTTTAAACATATGAGGGCAGCGAAAAGCGGCAGCTTTTTGTCTTTCTAAAGCGTTACATTTCAATAGTAGTTTGTTAATATTTGCCTATATTTAATTTGGAAATATTCCCTTTCTTTGCAACCGAAAACCAATCTTTATGCTTAAGAGAATAGTCTTATTGTTTGTAGTAGCCCTTGCGGCCAGTCCCTTGCTTTTTGCCCAGATAACTACCTCTGCCATTAATGGTACGGTTAAAAACAACGCTGATGAGCCCCTTGTAGGAGCAACTATCGTTGCCACACACCTGCCTTCAGGAACCAAATACACAACTGTTTCCCGTGCAGGCGGTACGTATTCTATTCAGAATATGCGGGTAGGCGGCCCTTACCTGATAGAAATAAGTTTTGTAGGTCACGAAGCAGATAAACATGAAAATGTTTACCTGCAACTGGCTGAGTCATTCTTATTAAATCCCCTTTTAACTAAAACAACAGCCTCCCTGGAGAACGTAGTGATTACTACAGGCAGAAGAAGTTCCCTGCTGAATGCCAGCAGAACCGGTTCGGTTACCAATATCGGTATCCGTCAGATCAACCAGCTTCCCACGATCAGCAGAAGTATAAACGATCTTACCCGTGCCACCCCGCAATCAAATGGCGCCTCAATCGGTGGTGGCAACTACAGGCAAAACAACTTCACAGTAGACGGCTCTGACTTTAATAACAGTTTCGGTATTGGCAGCAATCTTCCTGCAGGCGGCACTCCAATATCCCTGGATGCATTGGAAGAGATTTCTGTTAATCTTACTCCCTTTGATATTCGCCAAACAGGTTTTATTGGTAGTGCTATCAATGCCGTAACAAGATCCGGAACAAACACCTTCACTGGTTCAGTCTATACTTATTTCAGGAATGAAAAACATCGTGGCCGCAAGGTGGAGAAAACCTACTTTACAAGACCAGCAGAAGAATTTAAGCAATATGGTTTCCGTATTGGTGGCCCCATTATCAAGAATAAATTGTTTTTCTTCTTTAATTATGAAACAGAAAAACAACCAAAGACAATTCAGACACTTTCAGCAGCTACAGCAGCTGCACCTTTTGGAAGTTCTCCCAATATTGCCCGGCCTACCGCTGATTCATTAAACGCAATAAGCAACTACCTGCTGACAAATTATGGCTATGTGACAGGTCCATTCGATGGCTATACTCCTAATATTGAAAGGACAAAATACTTACTTCGTCTTGACTGGAACATCAGCTCAAGACACAGGTTCAATATTCGCTATAGCCAGGTAGAAGGTGGAGAACCCAATGGTCCAAGTTCTTCTACATCCGGAGCCGGTTTTACTTATTCTTCCGGCCTTGGTCGTACAAACAATAACTCACTGTGGTTCAAAAATTCAAATTATTTCCAGGGAGCTAATCTTTATTCTTTAGCCGCCGAATTGAATTCAACATGGGGGAGAATTGCGAACACACTCCGTGGTACTTATACATACCAGAATGATTCCCGTGAATCTGACAGCCAGACATTTCCTTTTGTTGACATCTTAAGCACAACAGGTGTATCTGCTTCTGCTCCTTATACTTCTTTTGGATATGAGCCATTTAGTTTTGGTAACCTGAGAAAAGTGAAAACTTACTCAGTAATTGATAATCTTACCTGGACCACCGGTAAACATAACTGGACAGTAGGTGGACAGTTTGACCTGAGCGAAACCATTAATGGCTTCCAGCGTTTTGCTACCAGCTATTATGTTTTTAATACCTGGGCAGATTTTGCCAGTGCACTGAACCCTAACCCGGCGCTTCGTGTAAAACCACGAGATTTCGCCATTACATACTCTCTGTCAAAGGATTTTGCGCCGGCATTCTCCTCATTTAAGTTTGCTCAATTGGCTTTTTATGGACAGGATGAAATATCATTGAACAGAAACTTCCGTTTAACTATAGGCCTGAGAGTTGACAGACCTAGCTATCCTGATGTTCCGCAGGTAGTAACCAACCCATTGGTGGCAGGGCTGACTTTTGCCGATGGCATCAAAATGAACACTGGCCTGTTACCAAAAACTAGGTTAATGTGGTCTCCGAGAATAGGCTTTAACTGGGATCTTTATGGGGATCGTTCCCTGCAAATCCGTGGAGGAACGGGAGTATTCAGCGGCAGGATTCCTTTTGTATGGATAGTTAGCCAGTCAGGTGATAATGGTATGATCCAGGTCACACAGGCATTTAACGGGCAGGCCAATACACCTGGCCCATTCAATCCTGATCCGGCTGCTTATCGTCCTGCTACTGTTCCTGCTGCAGGTACCCTTGTACCCCAATCTGTAACAGCACTGGATCCCGATTTCAAATTCCCTCAGTCATGGAAATCAACTTTGGCTATGGATGGTAAATTGCCTGGTGGCTTAGTTGCTTCTCTTGAAGCTTTATTCACCAAAGACCTCAATACAGCTTTCTTTAGCAATCCAAACCTGCAAAGCGGGTCTGCATTGAATGTTGCCGGTTATCCCGACAACAGGTCTATGTATGGTGCTACTGTACCTACAAGGTTTATCAATACACTGAATTCAGCCGGTGTACCTACCGTTGGCGGAACAACTGCATTCAACCCGATTCTGATAAAAAATGGTACAAGAGGTTATTATTTCTCATTAACTGCTAAAATTGAAAAGCCATTCAGCAAAGGATTCTATGCTTCTGTTGCTTACACAAAATCATTAGCAGGCAACCTGCATGATGGTAGTGGTGACCAGCCGCTTTCCGCATGGCAGATAACCAGTACGGTAAATGGTGCTAACTCTTCTCCAATGGGTTATACGGACTATGTATTACCAGACAGAGTAATTGGTTTGGTTTCTTACCGCAAAGAATACTTCAAACACCTGGCGACCACTATCTCTATGATCTATAATGGTGGTATTGCAGGAAGATTCTCTTATGTATATGGCGCAGACTTTAACAGGGACGGTGTTACAGGTAATGACCTGATCTACATTCCAACAGTGGCGCAGGTACAACAAATGCAGTTCGCCAGCCAAACTGTAAATGGTGTGGTGTACGATCAAACAGCACAACGCAACTTGTTTGAAGCATATATCATGCAGGATAAATACCTGAAAGCTCACCGTGGTCAATACGCTGAACGTAATGGTGCACAGATACCATGGCTAAACAGGGTTGACCTGAAGTTTATGCAGGATATTTTTGCTAAAGTTGGTAAGAACAAGAACACTATCCAGTTCACTCTTGATATCTTCAACTTTGGTAACATGATCAACCCAAGCTGGGGTAAGCTGAAGTCTATCAACGCAAGTTCAATTCTTATTCCAACCAATGCCACCTCATTAGTTCCCGGTGGTACGGTAGTTCCTCAGTTCCGCCTGGCAAATGCGCAGGGAAATATTATTACCAATACCTTCAGGGATAATGTAAGTGTGGCTTCTACTTACTCTGTACAGTTTGGTTTAAGATACCTGTTCAATTAATCACAACAGACTTCATTCAATAAAAAACCCTCGTTATAACGAGGGTTTTTTTATACTATATATCCAGGAAAGTTATTTGATTCCCCAGCCCCATTTCAAAAATACCGGCATAGCCCTGCCCCAGGTAAATACATCATGATGACCATCGGCCAGTTCCAGGTAATAAATATCTTTTTCTCTGTCATATCCTTTCGCTTCCAGTTCCTTTATCAGGTCTAGTGTATCGTCTATTGAATCAATAATGCCATTCTTGTTCCGATCCTTTATCTCATCAAGATTACCGCATTGTAAAAAAAACTTTAACCATGGCGCATACTTGCCATTGCGTATCTGCTGGTGCATGATGCGGTGCTTATCATCATCATAATACTCATCATTCTGATCAACACTTCTCCACCAGAGTGATGCAGAGAATATACCGGCTTTTGTAAATTCCCCGGGCCGGTTCCATACAATATCAAGAGCACTCAACCCACCCAAAGAAAAACCGGCAAATGCCTTTTCCTTGAATGAACTGATCGAATATTTCTGTCTTATAAAAGGAAGTAACTCATCAAAAATAAAAGAAGTGTACAATGGTGCCTTGGCGCCCCGGTCTTTATAATCCAGGTGGTTTTGTGTGCCATACTCCATCTTACGTTCTTCGCCCGCATGAATGGCCACAAATAATAAAGGCTCTATCTCTTTTTCTGAATAAAGCCTATCGAGTATTTTGTGAAAATTCATTTTTTCCATGTCCTGTCCGTCATTGATGAGCAGGAGGCTTACCGGTTCTTCGGTGGATACAGTAGCCGGAAAGAAGAAATCTATACAAACCTCCCGTTGCAGGAATTGGGACTCCAGGTAAACATTTTCAGTAAGAATGACGGATTCTTTTGCTGCCTTTTGCATGGTTTCAAAAATAAGGATTTCATAATAAACGGGGTTGCGGGTGAATAATCTGGAAAGGTCCGATAAAACAGCCCGGTTAATTTGTTTATTTGATGCCGAAAAAATAAATTTGGAGAAGCCGCTTCCCATTTATCCAAAGCCCCGGAACGGCTTACATTTTAAATCACTCAATTAAAACCAGCGTATGAAGAAAATTGGAATTCTGCATGGAAAAGAACGTTCATTTCCTGAAGCATTTGTTGCAAGAGTAAACAGTAAAAACGTACCCGGCATTATTGCTGAGCCGGTTCGCATTGACAAGGCCATGCAAGGAGTGCATAGCGGTTATGCAGTGATCATCGATCGAATTTCACAGGATGTACCTTTTTACCGCACCTGGCTGAAGAATGCGGCTGTTACCGGAACTGCAGTTATCAATAATCCTTTCTGGTGGAGTGCTGATGATAAATACTTCAATAACTGCCTGATGACAAAAGTGGATGTGCCAGTTCCAAAAACGGCTATCATTCCCTCAAGAGATCTGCCGGATGATACTTCCAATGATTCGTTCAGCAACCTGGCCTTCCCGCTCGACTGGGAATCCATTTTCAATTATGTGGGTTTCCCTGCTTATATGAAACCCTTTGCCGGCGGCGGATGGAAACATGTTTATAAACTCAACAGTGCAGAAGATTTCTTTACCAAGCATGCAGAAACCGGCCAACTGGTCATGTTGCTGCAGGAAGAAATTGTGTTTACCGAATATTATCGTTGTTATTGCATTGGTGGCAAATATGTACGCATCATGTCATACGAGCCCCGCAACCCGCATCATCTTCGCTATGTGGCAGATTTCAGCCCTTCGCCTGAACGGTTACAGCAAATGACTGAAATCGTACTTCGTATCAATAAATACCTGGGTTACGATTTTAATACGGTAGAACTGGCTGTAAGAGATGGGGTGCCCTATGCCATCGACTTCTGCAATCCTGCTCCTGATGCAGACCTGCACAGTGTAGGACAGGAAAATTTTGACTGGGTGGTGGAAACATCGGCCAACTATGCAATCGAAAAAGCATTAGAGAATAAAGAAGGCGCCGATAACCTGACATGGGGAGAATATGTGAGAAGGGGTAGTAATAAAACTCCGTTAGTATAAGAGAGGGATGTGGGATATCTGATACGGGATGCGGGATATGTGATACGGGATTCGTAACAGGTTGAAGATAACTGCTGATTCAAAACTGTTGATTTGTAAACATACATGAGTTACAGAAATCTTGAAATATGGCAACTGGCCAGGGAAGTTGTTATTGAAATTCATAAAATGACATTAACACTGCCAAAGTTTGAACAATTTGAAGAAGGCCAGCAAATCAGGAGATCATCGAAATCTGTAAAATCGACAATTGTAGAAGGTTATGGCAGGCGCAGGTATAAAAATGAGTTTATTAAATTCCTGGTTTATGCCCATGCTTCCAATGATGAGACGATTGACCACCTGGAAACTATTTTTGAAACAGGCTCAATGACCGATGAACTATTATTTAATGCTTTAAAAGAAAAACTGGATAAACCGGGACGAAAACTTAACAGCTTCATTCAATCTGTGGAAAGAGAACACATGAGTGTTAAGTAGTTTTTGCATCCCGTATCCCGAAACTCATATCACGGATCAAAAAAAAACAAATGAATCTCAACTACAAAAGCTTTACCCTCGGTGTGGAAGAAGAATACATGGTGCTTGATCCCAAGACCTATGAACTCAAAAGCCATGAACAGAAGATCGTACAGGAAGGGCAGAAAATGATAAAAGATAAAGTAAAGGCCGAAATGCACCAGGCGGTGGTGGAAGTAGGCACGGATATCTGTGCAGATATTGATGAAGCCTATACCGATGTTGCCACTTTGCGGAGAACAATTGGCGGCATCGCAGACGGGTTAGGTTTTGCCATGGGAGCAGCGGGTACCCATCCTTTCAGCCATTGGGAAAGCCAATTGATCACCGATCATATCCGCTACAATGAAATAGTGAATGAACTGCAGGAAGCAGCGAGGAGCAACCTCATCTTTGGATTACATGTGCATGTGGGAATGGAAAGCCGGGAAATGGCCAATCATATAGCCAACAGCACCCGTTATTTTCTGCCGCATGTATTTGCCCTTAGTACCAACTCTCCTTTCTGGGAAGGAAGAATGACCGGTTATAAATCTTTTCGCACCAAAGTATTTGATAAGTTTCCCCGTACAGGTATTCCGGATGCGTTTGACAGTATTGAAGCGTACGACAATTATGTGAAGCTGCTGATCAAAACCAATTGTATTGATAATGCAAAAAAGATCTGGTGGGACCTGCGGGTGCACCCTTTCTTTAACACCGTGGAGTTTCGTGTATGCGATATACCATTAACCGTGGATGAAACTATTACCCTGGCTGCTTTGTTCCAGGCCATCTGCGCCAGGATATATATGCTGCGTTCCAAGAACCTGAATTTTATACAATACTCAAGAGCCTTGCTGAATGAAAATAAATGGCGGGCCAGCCGCTATGGAGTGGATGGCTACCTGATTGATTTTGGCAAAGAAGAAGAAGTGAACACAAGGGCACTGATCTATGAGTTGCTCGATTTCCTGGACCCCGTACTGGACCATCTCGGCAGCCGCCACCGTATAGCCCATGTACATAAGATGCTGGAGAATGGCACCGGCGCCGACCGCCAGTTAGCTGTATTTGAAAAAACAAAGAACCTGACAGAGGTAGCTAAGTATATACAGGGACAGTATTTAATGGGAATTTAATACTGTATAGCTGGCATAGTTTGCTATTGATTATCAATAATAAACTATGCCAGCTATTACGACAATACAAACGTTGTGTGTCATACTAAACGACATTACCCTTCGATATAAATAATATGAGAACAAACTTACTGATAGCCGCATCCTTTCTAGCAGTTATCATTCTACAACTTATTCCACACACGGAAACCGTGGGAGACATGACGATTATATATTCAGACGGAATTCTCCCAAACCATCTTATTTTTCTGGCAATCTGCCTTTTTTTATTACTTGCTGCAATTTTGTTGACGCAGTTTAAGTACAAGCAAGCACTTCAAGGGCAATTAATAATAAAAAGGAAGGACTTGAATATAAAACAGCAGCTTGCAGGAATAGCATATTGGATTGCGTTTGTTGTGACTTCACAGCTTATTGCCAAAAATTATTTGTATTTTCTAAATGGGACATCCTCTTATTTTTTAATCATTTTAGGGACATTTATAGCTTACCAATTACTTATAAAATGGTTTGTACAAAAAAATAAACCTGACTTTTTATCAATCACTTTTGACAATATTTATTTTAAAAGCCTTTGGGGTAATGGCAAACGGAAAAAGGATAATCTGAAATCAGTAGGTTACAGCACAAATCAAAATGTAATTACATTAAACTTTCAAGAAGGGTTAGACAACATTCAATTGCATTTGACAGACTATGAAATAACCGATATTCAGAGCTTAATTAGTAGCCTAAAGCAAACAAATAGCGACACTGTACAATTTGAGGAAAGCTTCAACAAGTATTTTGCTGCTAACAATTAACTTGACAGAAGTACGAACACAACATTGGGCTTGCCAATAGTGGGGCTTGACATTGGGGCAATCAGCAGCGGTCATATTTCTGCTGTACTGTGGTTCGGGGCTTGACGAATAAAGCCCAGCTTTAGTTCTTAATATTTAACTTTATCAAAAAGCCAGGCAGCGGTTCCAGCGGACGAATTTAAAATTCCCCACCATCGGCAATACCTGCTCGTTACCTGTTATACTAGTGAAACTCCGCAAAATCATATTACCGCTCCTGTTGACAGCCCAGACAATTTACTGCTGGACTACTTTTTACAAAGCACAGTTCTTACAATATGACGACAACTACGGACTCCTTATTCACAGTTTTATTATTGCATTGGCGACATTAATAATTTTGACCATCATCTGGTTTCGTAAGCGGCAACTTATTAAGGACAACAAAGTGCCCACCATTATCTGGACAATAATCGGGTCTCCCCTAACATTTATTGTTGCAGCGTTCTTTTATGACAAAATTTTCGGGACAACACTTGCAGGTTGACAACCACTATGGAAAAAAGACACAAGACATCATATATCATATTCAGGATACTGTTAACTCCGACCGTAATTTCATTGGTCATTTTTGCCATACTTTGTTTGACTTCCTATCTGATGACAAAAGAGGGACAACATAATTTTAGAGTTGGATTTCCTAAAACATTTTATGAGCAGTTCAGGGTTAGTGGCAGCGACACAAATAATTGGGGCTGGTTTCCCATAAACTTTATTCTTGACGGACTACTCATTTGGATAATTTCTGTCGGAGGATACTTTTATTGGCTAAAAAATTTTTACAAACCAAAAGATAAATAGAAGTACAGCATGTAACAGGCAGTTTTTCAGCAGGGGACGAATAAATCCTCATCTTAGCGCTACTATCAGTTGGACCTGCCTGCTGTAGGCAGGTCCAACTGACCGAACACGGATGAGCAACAGAATATACTTTCAACTTTTGTATCTTACATCGGCTGCAGTTCCGGACGTTTTCCAAATGCCCTGCCGAATGCAAAGCCCTAACGTTGGCATCAATAATTGACACACTCAACTAAAAATGAAGTTTAAAGTTTTAGCATATACATTTTCAGTACCATTACTTTGGTTAACAATATTGCTTGTGCAACTTATTGTTTCCGATTTTGGAATATCTCGTCGCTTCTCTTCTGTTGCTCTTATTGGACTTTTAATAGGCGCATTGATAGGCCGTTTCTTTACCGACAGTAAATACCTGACCAGATTATTAGTTGACAACAAAAATCTACTGCTTATTTACCTGACTCCATTAGCCCGACAACGCCAGGTAACTATTCAGTTAGACACAATAACAAATATAAAAGTGAGAAAGAAAATATTCTTACTAAGTGATTTTACTTCCATTAAATTCTTCAGCAAAGACAATGAAATAAAATTTTATCTTTTAAATAATGACGTAAAACAAGCAGTTGAGCAACTATTAAAGAATTATCCTGAAAAATTGTTA
>Ga0116142_10003466_pt1 | contig 15839 bp, 18 predicted proteins | sample AD_UKC033_MetaG_FD_89785 | JGI IMG/M metagenome (GOLD analysis project Ga0116142, IMG submission 89785) | Active sludge microbial communities of municipal wastewater-treating anaerobic digesters from USA - AD_UKC033_MetaG | ecosystem: Engineered > Bioreactor > Anaerobic > Digestate | place: USA... | reverse complement strand
TGGGCGCTCGAGGACGGCATCGTCAAGGAAGGCGGCGCGAGCATCGAGCAGGGCGTGGGCGTGCGTGCGCTCGCCGGCGAGAAGACCGGCTTTGCGTATTCGGACGAAGTGGTGCTGCCGGCGCTCGAGGAAGCCGGCCGCGCGGCGCGTGCGATCGCCGCGGGCGGCGCGCAGCATGCGCTGCGCGTTACCCACCCGGCGTCCGGCCACAGACTGTACCTGCCCATCGATCCGGGTGCGGCGCTCACCGATCGCGACAAGGTCGGCTGCCTCGAGCGCGTGGACCGCGAGATCCGAAAATCTGATCCGCGCATCGTGCAGGTGATGGCGAGCGTGTCCTCGGTCTACGAGGTCATCCTGGTCGCGACCAGCGACGGCACGCTCGCGGCCGACGTACGCCCGCTGGTGCGTTTCAACGTCTCGGTGGTCGCCGAGCAGAACGGCCGCCGCGAACAGGGCTACGCCGGCTCCGGCGGGCGCTTCTCGCTCGCCGAACTGGTGGCCGGGGACAAGCCGATTGCGCTGGCGCGCGAGGCCGCGCGCCAGGCGCTCGTCAATCTCGAGTCGGTGCCAGCGCCGGCGGGCAGCATGACCGTGGTGCTGGGCCCGGGCTGGCCCGGCATCCTGCTGCATGAGGCGATCGGCCACGGCCTCGAGGGCGATTTCAACCGCAAGGGCACCTCCGCATTCTCGAACCGCATCGGCGAGCGTGTCGCGTCACCGGGCGTCACGGTCGTGGATGACGGCACGCTCGCGCGTCGCCGCGGTTCGCTCAACATCGACGACGAAGGCACGCCGACCCAGTGCACTACGCTGATCGAGGATGGCGTGCTGACGGGCTACCTGCAGGACAAGCTGAACGCGCGTCTGATGGGCATGCGTCCGACCGGCAACGGGCGGCGCGAGTCCTTCGCGCACATGACACTGCCGCGCATGACCAACACCTACATGCGCGCCGGTGCGCACGCGCCCGGGGAAATCATCGCCTCGGTGAAGAAGGGCGTGTACGCGGTCAATTTCGGCGGCGGCCAGGTCGATATCACCTCGGGGAAGTTCGTGTTCTCCGCGAGCGAGGCCTACCTGATCGAGAACGGTCGCATCACGGCGCCGATCAAGGGCGCCACGCTGATCGGTAACGGGCCCGACGTGCTGACGCGCGTTTCGATGGTGGGCGACGACCTCAAGCTCGACGATGGCGTCGGTACCTGTGGCAAGGATGGCCAGAGTGTGCCGGTGGGCGTTGGTCAGCCGACGCTGCGCATCGATGGCCTGACGGTCGGTGGCACTGGCTGAGCCAGGACACGAGATCTGACATAAGCGGGATCGATGGCGCTGCTGTGAGTTGGCGCACGCCGCGCGTCCGGCGCGGCCGGTACCGTGCCTGCCCATGGACAACGCGATGCACACCGATCCCGGCGCGACCGGCTCGTTCCAGCGCCTGCTGCCACCGGACCTGGTACAGGAAGTCTCGCGCACCCATGGCGGCCGGAACGACGACATGAGCGTCAGCTGGCAGCCGTCGCTGCTCGCGCGGTTCCTCGAACTGTTCGTCGGCCGCCCGCGCTGACGAAAGCTGACCGGGAGGCGCACGGCACGGTACGATCTGCCCGTGCAGATCCGCCGCCCGCACCTGAACAAGCCCCTCTACGACATGCTGCCGTGGCTGTACGGCAGCGGCGGACTCGCGCTGCTCGCGTTCAGTTATTTCCGCATTTCAGGCTGGCTGAGCGTGCTGGTCGCGCTCGCGGGACTGGGGGGCATCACCTGGGGGCTGGCGATCGGACTGCGCCGGCGGGACTTTCGCGCGATGCGCGACGAGTACGGCGGCGGCACGCTGCCGCCCGACAATCAGGACTGAGAAAGCTCGAGCCGGCCGGTATCGTTGGGCCGCGCCGCCTGCGCGACGCGATCGTCGCGGTAGGTCAGCGAATGCTGGCCGAGCATCACGATGTCGCCGTCCGACAGCACGTGGCGTCGCACGCGCTTACCGCGCACCGACATGCCGTTGGTGCTGTTGAGATCCTCGATCACGCAGCTCTCCGCGGTCGTGACGATCTGGCAGTGGTGGCGGCTCACGAAGCGGCTATCGACCTGGATGTCATTGTCGGAGGTGCGCCCGATGATCACGCGCCCGGGGCGTAACGGCACCTCGGCCAGCACCGTGTCCTCGCTGGCGAGCGTCACATGCGCGAGGATCACGTCGCTGCGGCGTGAACCGGTGTTCTCGAGCGCACGCTCGCCCGCCCGGCCGGCCCCGGTCATCGAGCGCAGCTCGCGATGGGTGCGCGAGGCGTACTCGGCCCACTGCAGTTCCTCGACGGCATTCAGGATGTCCTCGCGCGTCACGGTGTCCTGGTCGGCGGCATAGGCCCCCATCATCGCCGTATCGCACAGGGTGTTCACGAGGCGCGGGGTGCCGCCGGTGAAGCGGTAGATCTCCGGGAAGGTCTCCGGCGCGAAGATCTCCCGGCCGCCGGCGCCCGCGACTTCGAGGCGGTGCAGGACATACTGGCGGGTATCCTCCTGCGACAGCGCGGTGAGGTGGAAGCGCAGGCGCACGCGCTGCGCGAGCTGCACCAGTTCGCGCGAATCGAGCTTGTCGTTCAGCTCGGGCTGGCCGGCGAGGATGATGCGCAGCACCTTCTCGCGCGCGGTCTCGACGCCCGACAGGAGCCGTATCTCCTCGAGCACGCGCAGGCTGAGGTTCTGCGCCTCGTCCACGATCAGCAGCACCTTGCGCCCGGCCGCGTACTGCTCGATCAGGAACTGGTTGAGCGTGGCGAGCAGCTCCGCCTTCTTCATCTTGAACGGCGAGAAGCCGAACTGCACCAGCACCGCCTGCAGGAACTCGATCGCCGAGACCTGTGTCTGGTTGACCTGTGCCACCACCACGTCCTGCTCGAGTTCACGCAGGAAGGTCTCGATCAGCGTAGTCTTGCCGGAGCCGATCTCGCCCGTGATCACCACGAAACCGTCGGTGAACCAGATCGTCGACTCCATGTACGCCTTGGCCCTGGAGTGGTTCCGGCTCAGGTACAGGTACTGCGGATCCGGGCTCAGCCGAAATGGCAGGTCGCGCAGCTTGAACAGGTCGAGATACATGGCCCGACGATCTTACGGGAATCGTCAGAGGCGCGGAAACGACACGCGCACACCCGGCGCAAGCCGGGGCAATAACGCCCGGACACGGCGGTCGCGGCTCCCGGCGCTCGCCTCGACCAGCGTGCAATGGCCGACTTTCCGGCCCGGACGGGCCGATTTGCCGTAATCATGCCAGTGCAGGCCGGGTTCCGAGAGCGCCGTCGCCAGGGGCGGTAGCTCGCCGATCAGGTTCACCATGGCCGCGTGGCCGCGCGCGCGGGTGCTGCCCAGCGGCAGGCCGAGGATGGCGCGCAGGTGGTTCTCGAACTGGCTCGTCTGCGCGCCCTCGATGGTCCAGTGCCCGGAATTGTGCACGCGCGGCGCCATTTCGTTCGCGAGCAGCCGCCCATCCTTCACGAAGAACTCGATGGCCAGCACGCCGGTGTAACGGAAATGCTCGAGCACGCGCTTCAGGTAGCGCGCGGCGGCGCGTGCGAGCGCCGGGGTGCCGAACGGTGCGCGCGTGACGCGCAGGATTCCATCGACGTGCACGTTGCCGTTGAGCGGGTAGACGGCGATCTCGCCGCGCGCGCTGCGCGCACCGATGATCGACACCTCGTAGTCGAACGGCACGAACTGTTCGTAGATCAGCGGCGCTCCGCCGAGCGCGGCCCAGGCGGCGTCGAGGTCGCGCGCGCTGCGCACCCTGAACTGGCCCTTGCCGTCATAGCCGAGCCGGCGTGTCTTCAGGACGCCGGGACCAATACGCGCGAAGGCGCGGGCAAGGTCGCGCGCGCTATCGACCGCGGCACTCGCATTGGTGGGCACCGCGAGCTTCGCGAACAGGCGCTTCTCCGCCAGCCGGTCCTGCGCCGCGGCGAGCGCCGGCAGCGGCGGCGCAAGCCGCGCGCGCCCCGCCAATGCGCGCAGCGGCGCGACCGGCACGTTCTCCCAGTCGAAGGTCACGACGCGCGTACCGCGCGCGAGTCTGCGCAGCAGGGTGGAATCGGTGAACTCACCGACGAGGATCGGCGCCACCTGGCCGCCGGGCGTGTCGGCGGCGCGATCGAGGAAACGGAAATCGAGGCCGAGCGGGTAGCCCGCGAGCGCGAGCATGCGGCCGAGCTGCCCCGCGCCGACGATGCCGACGGTCATGTCCGGGCGGCGATCATGGGCCGCGCGGATCGCCCTTCTCCAGCACGGTGGCGGTCTGGCGCGCGCGGAAGTCCTTGAGGGCCGTATCGATCGCCGGATCCGAGATCGCGAGGATCGCCGCCGCCATCAGTGCCGCATTGGTCGCCCCGGCGGCACCGATCGCAAGCGTGGCGACCGGAATGCCGGCCGGCATCTGCACGATCGACAGCAGCGAATCGAGACCGCTCAGTGCTTTCGACTGCACCGGCACGCCGAGCACGGGCAGGGTGGTCTTCGCGGCAGTCATCCCCGGCAGGTGGGCCGCACCGCCGGCGCCGGCGATGATCACCTTGATGCCGCGCTGCTGCGCGCCCGCCGCATACTCGAATAACAGGTCGGGCGTGCGGTGCGCAGAGACGACGCGCACTTCGTGCGCGATGCCGAGCTGCGCGAGCGTGTCGCTGGCGGCCCGCATCGTCTCCCAGTCGGAAGACGACCCCATGATGATGCCGACGAGTGCAGTCATCGCGCCATTCTAGCAGTTGGGGTCCGCGGGGCGGCAGAGGACGGCCCGCAGCGTGCGAAACAGGCTGCGGGACGCGGTGGTGCGCGCGCCGGCACTCGCGTGCGGATTGCCCGCGGCGGCGATCAGCGAGGCGAGCTGCGCGCGGTCGACCGGGGCGTGCGCGGCGGCGAATTCGTCGAGCGCGCGATCGCCCTCCGCCAGCAGGCGCTCGCGCCAGCGCTCCGCGCTCTGCTGCAGCCGGGCATCGAGCGCGCCGGCGCCCGAGCGGGCCGCGAGCGCCGCCTCGATCGGCGCGGTGTCGATGCCGCGCATCAGCTTGCCGATGTACTGGCGCTGGCGCGCGAGCGCCGCCCGGCTCGTCAGCCGACGCGCCTCGCGCACGGCATCGAGCAACTGGTCGGGAAGCCGGAGCGCCGCGAGCTCGGGCTCCCGCAGCGCGATGAGGCGCGCGCCGAGGTCCTGGGCGGCATGCGCCGCGCGCTTGCGGGCGCTCTTGCTGGGCTTATCGTCGAAAGTCTCGTCGGACATGACTGCTACAATGCGGCCGATGCAACAGCGTGTGGATGGTACGCGAATCGCCGAACTCAAAGGCGTCATATCGAGCGCCCTCGAAGCGGCCCGCAGGGCCGGCGCGACCCAGGCCGAAGCCGATGCCAGCGTGCAGCAGGGCCTCACCGTCAACGTGCGGTTGGGCGCGGTCGACACGATCGAGTACCAGCGCGATCGCGGCCTCGGCATCACCGTCTATGTCGGCCAGCGCAAAGGTTCGGCGAGCACCGCCGACCTGGCGCCTGCGGCGGTGGCGGCGATGGTCGAGAAGGCCGTTTCGATAGCGCGCTTCACCGCCGAGGATCCGTTCGCAGGGCTCGCCGATCCGGATGAACTGGCGGTCGACATACCGGATCTCGACCTCGACCATCCGTGGGAGCTCGAACCGGGCGCAGCGGTCGAACTGGCGCGGCGCTGCGAGGCGGCGGGCCTGGACCTCGACGCGCGCATCACCAATTCCGAAGGCGCGAGCATCTCCACCCACCGGGCCGTGCACGTCTATGGCAACTCGCACGGTTTCCTCGCCGGCTACCCGAGTTCGAGCCACAGCGTCAGCTGTGCGCTGGTCGCGCAGGCCGGCAGCGACATGCAGCGCGACTACTGGTATACGGCCGCGCGCGATCCCGATGAACTCGGCGACATCGAGGCGATCGGTCGTCGTGCCGGCGAGCGTGCGCTCGGCCGCCTCGGCGCCCGTCGCCTCGGCACCCGCCGGGCGCCGGTACTGTTTGCGCCCGACATCGCGCGCGGCGTCTTCGGGCACATGGTCGGCGCGCTGCGCGGCGGAAACCAGTACCGACGCACGTCCTTTCTGCTCGATGCGGCCGGCGAGCGGATCCTGCCGACGTTCATCCACATCCACGAGCGCCCGCACCTCGCCAGGGCGCTCGCCAGCAGCCCGTTCGATGCCGAGGGTGTGGCGACACGCGATCGCGAACTCGTCACCGCCGGTGTGCTGCAGGGCTACGTGCTGAACAGCTATGCCGCCCGCAAGCTCGGCCTGCGTACCACCGGCAACGCCGGCGGCGTGCACAACCTGATCGTCGAGTCGGATCGCGATGCGCTGCCGTTCGAGGCACTGCTCGCGCGCATGGGCAGGGGTCTCGTCGTGACCGAGCTGATGGGCCAGGGCGTCAACGGCGTCACCGGCGACTACTCGCGCGGCGCCACCGGGTTCTGGGTCGAGGGGGGCGCGCCCGCCTTCCCGGTCGAGGAAGTCACGATCGCCGGCAACCTGCGCGACATGTATCTCGCGATCGACGCGGTCGGCAGCGACGTCGACACGCGCGGTGCGCTGCGCACCGGGTCGCTGCTGATCGGCGAGATGACGATCGCCGGCGAAGCCTAGGCCTCCGACCCTTCGGCCACCAGTTGCCCGAGCGTCCGGTCCTGGCAGCAGGACCGCCACGCCTCGTCGATCGCGCGCGTCAGGCGGTCTACCGGCGGCAGTGAAACATCGCGCGCCGGTGCATGCCCCATCTTCTGATTGCGTGCCGTGTCGAGGATCTCCTGCAGGCGGATGTGGCCGATGTCGCGGCCGGGCAACAGGCGCTCGTCGTCGGTTGCGAGGACCAGCCCCGCGCCCTCGAGCGTCGCGACGAGCTGCGCGACCGCGATGCCCGGCAGTCCGAGTTCACTGGCCAGCGAGCTGACGGTCCAGGTGGTGTCGCCGGTGGCGTGCGAGCGGCCCACGAGATACATGATCTTGAGCGAGACGCGCTCCACCTCGATGCTCGACAGGCGCAGTTCCCGCAGGCCGATGCGCAGGTATTCCGGGTTCTGCACGTAGAAGGAGACCTGCGCCCCGATCAGCAGGATCAGCCAGCCGAAGTAGGTCCAGAGCAGCGTCGCGATGATGATCGCGAGACCCGCGTACACGATGGTGAGGCGCGAGGAGTAGACGACGAAGGCCGTGAACAGCGTGCCCACGGCCGCCCACAGCACCCCGCCGCTGATGCCGCCGATCAGCGCCGACTGCCAGCGCACCCTGGTGTTCGGCACCAGCATGTACACGAACGTGAAGATCGCGGTGACCATCACGTAGGGCTCGATGCCGGTCGTGAAATTGACCGCGCGGCTGAGCAGCGGCAGCTGGCTGATCACCTGCCAGGATTCGCTGCGCATCGCGCGGTGGGCGAGCCCGAGGAAGGCGACCAGCAGCAGCGGGCCGACGATCAGCAGCGTCATGTACTCGGTGATGCGGCGGGCGAAGCTGCGCGGCTGCTCGACGTGCCAGACGAAGTTGAAGCTGTCCTCGACCTTCTTGATGGTGCCGACGAGGGTCCACAGAAGCAGCGCGAAGCCGACCGAGCCGACGATGCCGGTGCTCACGTTGTCCGCAAACTGCATCACCCGCGCCGTGATCTCGATGGCCGCGTCGCCGATCGGGCGGAAGAACTCGTAGACGATCGGCTCGAGGTCGCGGTGTGCGCCGAAGCCCTTCAGGATCGCGAACGCGAACGCGAGCGCCGGCACGATCGCGAGGAAGGTCGCGTAGACGAGGCCCATGGCGCGCAGGTTGAGCTGGCCCTCGGACAGGTCGCGCAGGATCGCGTACGGATAGCGCAGGATGCGCAGTGCGAGCCCGGAGGGTCGCGGCGAGAGGGAGTGCGGCCCGAACAGCCAACGGTCGAAGAAGTTCCAGGCCCGCACCCACATGCGCGCAGCATACCGCGCTTCCGCCCCGGTACCCCAGGCGCGGGCCGTATCGGAGGCGCCCCCGGAAGCGCTAGGTCGTCGCCGGGCCCGTGATGCGCGCGAGCGCCTCGCGGTACTTATCGCTGGTGCGCCGGATGATCTCGGGCGGCAGGTGCGGCGCGGGCGGCTGCTTGTTCCAGTGGATCGACTCGAGGTAGTCGCGCACGAACTGCTTGTCGAAGCTTGGCGGGCTCGTTCCCACCTGCCAGGTGTCCGCGGGCCAGAAGCGCGAAGAGTCGGGAGTGAGCGCCTCGTCGATCAGGTGCAGTGTGCCATCCGCGTCGAGGCCGAACTCGAACTTGGTGTCCGCGATGATCAGCCCGCGCGCCGCCGCGTGCTGCGCGGCATAGCCGTACAGCGCGAGGGCCGCATCGCGCACCCGCGCGGCGACGTCCGCGCCGACGAGCGTCGCGGCTTCGTCGAAGGAAATGTTGACGTCGTGCGCGCCGACCTCGGCCTTGGTGGCCGGCGTGAAGATCGGCTCCGGCAACCGCGAGGCGAGTTGCAGGCCGGGCGGCAGCGCGATGCCGCAAACGGCGCCGCCGTGCTGGTAATCCTTCCACCCCGAGCCGATCAGGTAGCCGCGCACCACCGCCTCGATCGGCAGTGCGCGCAGCCGGCGCACGATCACTGCGCGTCCGGCGAGCAGCGCGCGCTCCTCCGGATCGGCGACGACTTCCTCGACGGCGCGACCGGTCAGGTGATTCGGCACGATGTGCGTGGTGCGCGCGAACCAGTAGTTCGCGATTTCGTTCAGTACGTGGCCCTTCCACGGAATCGGGTCGGGCAGGATCACGTCGAAGGCCGACAGCCGGTCGGTCGTCACGATCAGCATCGTGTCGGCATCGATCGCGTAGATGTCGCGGACCTTGCCGCTGTGCAGCCTGGTGAGTCCCGTGAGGGCGGTGGTGTGGACGGTCGCTGGTGTCATCGGTTCGAGGGCCCGCGCGCGCAGGGCCGGGCATCTTGACCGCCGCTGCGCGATGCGGTCAAGGATCGTGTAACGTTACGGCTTCCATGGCGACTCGCTGGACGGGCAAGATCTTCGGGGGCCTGCTCGGGCTCTTCACGCTCGGCCCGTTCGGTGCCGCGCTCGGCGTCGTCCTGGGCCACCAGTACGACCAGGGCACGGCGCAGGCCGGCGGCGCGCGCAACTTCGGCGCGCAGTTCTTCACCGCCACGTTCGAGGTGATGGGGCATATCGCCAAGGCCGACGGCCGCGTCTCCGAGCGCGAAATCGCCGCCGCGCGTGCCGTGATGGCGGCGCTGCGGCTCGATGAGCCGAGCGTGCGTGCCGCGATCGCCTGTTTCCAGCGCGGCAAGCAGCCGGGTTTCGACTATGCCGGGACCGTGCAGGCGCTGCGCCGCGCATGCATCGGCCGGCCCGACCTGCTGCGCATTTTCTTCGAGATCCAGATGCGCGCGGCGCTCGATGGCACGGGCCTCGCGCCGCCGACGCGCGGCGAGGTGCGACGGCTCGCGCAGTGGCTCGGGATTTCGCCTCACGAGTTCGCGCATATCGAGGCGGCGCTGCGCTCGGGACGCGCCGGCGGCGCCCGTCCGGCTGCCGCCCCGGGCATTTCGCTCGAGGACGCCTATGCCGTGCTCGAGGTGGCGGCCGGTGCGACCGATGCCGAGGTGACGCGCGCCTACCGGCGCCAGCTCTCGCGCCACCATCCGGACAAGCTCAAGGCGAACGGCCTGCCGGACTCGATGATCGAGCACGCCAAGGAGCGCACGCAGCGGATCATCGAGGCCTGGGACCGGATACGCGCCGCGCGCGGCATCCGCAGTTAGCGCCGGCTCGCGTACACTTCGCCCCATGCGCCAGACCCCGTGGATCGCCCCGTCGATATTGTCCGCCGACTTCGCGCGGCTCGGTGAGGAAGTCGACGCGGTACTCGCCGCCGGGGCGGACATCGTGCATTTCGACGTGATGGACAACCACTACGTGCCGAACCTGACGATCGGCCCGCTCGTGTGCGAGGCGCTGCGCAAGCACGGCGTGACCGCGCCGATCGACGTGCACCTGATGGTCGAGCCGGTCGATCGCATCGTGCCGGACTTCGCCAGGGCCGGGGCCACCTACATCAGCTTTCACCCGGAGGCGAGCCGGCATGTCGATCGCACCATCGGGCTGATCCGCGAGAGCGGCGCACGTCCCGGGCTCGTGTTCAACCCCGCGACTCCGCTCGATTGGCTCGACTACACGCTCGACAGGATCGACCTCGTGCTGCTGATGTCGGTGAACCCGGGCTTCGGCGGCCAGAGCTTCATCCCTTCGGCGCTCGGCAAACTCGCCGAGGCGCGACGGCGCATCGACGCCTCGGGACGCGAGGTGCGCCTCGAGATCGACGGTGGCGTGAAGGTCGACAACATCGGCGAGATCGCGGCGGCGGGGGCCGACACCTTCGTCGCGGGTTCGGCGATCTTCGGCGCGGGTAACTACAAGGCGACCATCGCGGACATGCGCCGCGCGATCGCCGCCCGGACCTGACCGACTCGCCCAGCGAGCACGCAGGGACCGCAATGCCGTCGCGTTATCTTTCGCTGGCCCTCTACTCATTGCTCATCACACTGGTGGCCGGCGCCTGGCTGGTACATGGCCTGCGTGATGCGGGCGATTTCCCCACTGCATGGATCGCGGCGGCCAGCATCGCGGCGTGCCTCGCCATCTGGCAGTTCGGCATCCCGGTGCCGCGAGTCGGACTCACCTCGATGGAGCGCGTGCCGCAGGTGGGTCTGCTGCTCGTGTTCAGTCCGCCGGTCGCGGCGGCGTTGTGTGGTGCCGCGGCATTCCTGTGGCCGCTCCTGAATCGCAGCTACAGTCACGGATCGCCGCGCGCCGCGGTGCTGCGCGCCGTGCACAACGGCGCCATGGACACGCTGATGCTGCTGGCGGCGGGCAGCGTCTACCTCGCCGTCGGCGGCCGCCATCCGATCGCTGTGCCCGGGCCCGACGACATCGTGCCGCTCGCCGCGATGGCGCTCACGGCACAGGCCGTCAACGTCGCGCTGCTCGCCACCTACTTCCGGCTCGACGGGCGCGACGTCGGGCGGATCATCAAGCCGGTCTATTCGCTGGTCGACCTCGTGTTCGTGCCGGCCGGCGTGCTCGCGGCGGTTTTGTACAACACGGCGGCGCCGGCCACTTTCGTGCTGTTCGCGCTGCTGATGGTCGTGTTCGTGCTGAGCTTCAACGGCATCGGCAGTGCGCTCGCTGCCGCCGACGCCGACAGCAGCCCGCTCGCGCGGCTGTCGCAGGCGTGGCGCGCGCTGCGTGGCGCTCGCCGCCTCGACGACCTGGGGGATCGCATCCTCGCCGAGACGCGCGGGCTGTTTCGCTTCGACGAGTTCCTGCTCGCGTTCGTCGACCGCGAGCAGCGCACAGTCGATCTGCGCGTGCATGAACGCGGCGGCGAGCGCCTCGCCCCGCAGGCGCGTCCGCTCGACTCGGGACTGCTCGGCCGCGTTGCCGCGCGCGGCGATGCCTTGCTGGTCGAGGACTGGGCCAGCGCGCCCGACGGGCTGCGCGCGCTGGCCGACGCCAGCGAGGCGGGCTCGCTGATCATCGTCGCGCTGCGGGACGAGGGTCAGGTGATCGGCCTGCTGGGCGTGCGCCATGGCCGCCCGGGGGTGTATTCGGATGCCGACCTGCACCTGATGGAGCACCTCGCCGAGCAGGTGGCGCCGGCCATTGCCGATGCGCGCGCCTTCGAGGACCTCGAGCGCTACCGGCGACTGCTCGAGCAGCGCGTCGCGGAGCGCACGGACGAACTCGCCCGCGCCAATCGCGACAAGGAGCGGCTGATCGCGGCGCTCGATGAGCGCAGCCGTACGCTCGAGCGCGAATCGCAGGAAGACCCGCTCACCGGGATCGCGAACCGCCGCGCCTTCAGCCGGCGCCTCGCGAGCGAGATCGAAATGTCACGCGCGTCCGGGCGGCCGCTCACCCTCGCGGTCGCCGATCTCGACTTCTTCAAGCTCGTCAACGACCAGTTGGGGCATGCGGTCGGTGACGAAGTGCTGCGCCAGTGCGCGGCCGTGATGCGCCACATCTGCCGCGCGACCGATCACGTCGCGCGCATCGGCGGCGAGGAGTTCGCGATCATTTTCCCGGGCACGGACCACCGTCAGGCGCTGCACTCCTGCGAGCAGCTGAGGCGCGCCGTGGAGCAGCACGGTTGGCACTCCCTGCATGCGGACCTGCGGGTGACCCTGAGCATCGGCGTCGCCGAGTGGGATCGGGAGGCGGGCGCCGACGAGCTGCAGCACGCCGCGGATTCGCGTCTCTACGGCGCCAAGCATTCCGGGCGCAACCGGGTCGCCTGACGGGCCCCGCTGCCGGCGACTCCCTGTCGCTCAGGCCTAGTCGTCGTCCTCATCATCGTCATCGTCATCGTCGACTTGCGGCCGGCCCTGGGCGGCCGCGGCGCCGCCCTTGACGGGCACGATGACCGGGCGCGTCTTCATCTTCGGGCGCGCATTGAACACCACGATGGTCTTGCCGGTGGCGCGCAGCAGGCCCTGGTCCTCCAGCACCTTCAGCACGCGGCCCGCCATTTCGCGCGAGCAGCCGACGAGGCGCGACAGCTCCTGGCGGCTCACCTTGATCTGCATGCCCTCGGGATGCGTCATCGCATCGGGCTCGCCGCACAGGTCCATGATCGCGTGCGCCACCCGGCCCGTGACGTCGACGAACGCGAGGTCGCCGAGCTTGCGATTGGTGCGGTCGAGGCGCGTGGCGAGCTGGGTCGCGAGCTCGAACACGAGGCCCGGGCTCTCGGCGGCAATCTGGCGAAAGCGCGGGTAGGTCATTTCCGCGAGTTCGCAGGAGTTGCGCGTGCGAACCCAGGCGCTGCGCGTCGGGGTCTCGTGGAACAGGCCCATCTCGCCGAAGAACTGGCCCTTGTTGAGGTAGGCCAGCACCATTTCGTTGCCTTCCTCGTCCTCGATCATCACCTCGACCGAGCCGCTGATGATGTAGTAGAGCACGTCCGGCAGGTCGCCAGCGTGGATGATCACGGTCTTCGACGGCACCGTGCGGATTCGGCAATAGCTCAGGAAGCGATTGATCGCAGGTATGTCGCTCAACGGCTTGACGTTCTCTTCCATTTTCTCCCCCGGGACCGCGAGGCCCACGCTCGCAGCGTTTTAGTATAGATGTCGGCCCCGCTGCAAGCGCGGGGCATCAGATCCAGTAGGCGGTGCGGGTCATCACACGCGACGCATGGCGCATCAGTGCACGCACGGGCGCGGGCAGATCGACGCCGCCCGCGTCGCGGGCGCGCGCGCCATGCGCGACTTCGTCGGCGCGCATCGTCTCGAGTATCGCGCGGCTGCGCGCATCATGCGGCGGCAGGCGTTCCAGGTGATCGGTGAGATGCGACTCGACCTGGCGCTCCGTCTCGGCGACGAAGCCGAGGCTCACGCGGTCGCTGATCGCGGCAGCAGCGGCCCCGATCGCGAACGAGCCCGCATACCAGAGCGGTTTCAGCACGCTCGGCCGCGAGTCGAGTTCCCTGAGGCGCTGCTCGCACCACGCGAGGTGGTCGGCTTCCTCCCGCGCCGCATCGAGCAGCCATTCACGCGTGGCGGCATCGCGCGCCATGAGCGCCTGGCCGTGGTAGAGGGCCTGTGCGGCGATCTCGCCGGCATGATTGACGCGCATCAGGCGCGCCGCGAGCTGCCGGTCTGCCGCGGGAACCGTCTGGTCGGCTGCCGGCGCCGCGGCGGGCAGGGGTCGGGATGCGTGCGGTGCAGCAAAGACGGCCCTCAGGGCTCGGTCGGCAGCTGAAAGCAGGTTGTCGAGGGGCGAGGCGGCATGCATGGGCGGACCCATTATAAAGAGGCTTCGCCATCGGCCCGCACTCCTTTTGCAAAGCGCGGACCGCTTGAGTACACTTTCGGGCCTTTTTGGGGCCTTCCGGCTCGAGCCCGGCTGCGGGCAGTTGGAGATCATTGAAATGACTACAGTTTTTGCGAAGCCTGCGGAAGTCCGCGGCGACTGGTTCGTGATCGACGCCGAGGGCAAGACCCTGGGGCGTCTCGCGACGCAGCTCGCCCATCGCCTGCGGGGCAAGCACAAGGCCAATTACAGCCCCCACGTCGACATGGGCGACCATCTCGTCGTCGTGAATGCTGAGAAGGTCCGCGTCACCGGCAACAAGCTGGCCGACAAGATCTATTACCACCACACCGGCTACATCGGCGGCATCAAGTCGATCGCGCTCGACAAGCTCCTGAAGGAGCACCCGGAGCGTGTCATCGAGATCGCCGTCAAGGGCATGCTGCCGAAGAACACGCTCGGGCGGAACATGTTCCGCAAGCTGCATGTGTTCGCGGGCGGCAAGCACCCGCACACCGCGCAGCAGCCGAAGCCGCTCGAGATCTGAAGGAAGAGAAACGAAGATGCCCGCCACGCAGAATTACGGCACCGGCCGTCGCAAGACCGCCACCGCCCGCGTTTACCTGAAGCCCGGCACGGGCCGCATCACGGTCAACGCGCGTCCGGTCGATGAGTTCTTCGGCCGCGAGACCGGCCGCATGATCGTCCGCCAGCCGCTCGAAGTCGCGCAGCTCACCGACAAGTTCGACGTGCAGGCGCACGTGTCGGGCGGAGGCATCACCGGCCAGGCCGGCGCGATCCGCCATGGCATTACCCGCGCCCTCATCGAATATGATGAGAGCCTGCGCCGACCGCTGCGTGCCGCCGGCTTCGTCACGCGCGATGCGCGCGAGGTCGAACGCAAGAAGGTCGGCCGCCGCAAGGCCCGTCGCGGTCCGCAGTACTCGAAGCGCTAAGCGCAGCAAGCGCTACCGATCTTGGGGGATCGTCTAGCGGTAGGACAACGGACTCTGACTCCGTTTACCTAGGTTCGAATCCTAGTCCCCCAGCCAGAAGCAGGAGGCCCGTCGCAAGACGGGCCTCTTTGCGTTTATAGTAGATATATGCGCGCCCTCGCGTCCTGCGCCCCCGTGCCCGCACTCCGTTTCACTGATGAGTGCGTGACGCTCTTCCACGAGACGGGCCGCGACGCGCCCGATTCGTTGAATTCCGGCAGGGTGGCCAGGTGGGAAGGCCCCCTGAACGGTGCGCACGGCCCCTGGCGGGTCGATCCCGATGCGATCCCGGCCGCCAAACACTAGACACTGAGGAGTGATCATGTCGACACCATTTGCAGGATGGACTGCGGCCCTTGCGACGCTCGCGCTCGTTGGCGGATGCGCATCGGCCCCGCAGATCAACGTGATGTCGGACCCGGCAGCGAACATCGCCGCGTACAAGACCTTCAACTATATGAGCCCGCTCGGCACGGACCGCGGGGGCTACGAGTCGCTGGTCTCCGCGAATCTGAAGGACTCGACCACGCTCGAGCTTACCCGTCGCGGCTACCAGATGTCCGAGACGCCCGACTTCCTGGTGAATTTCTCGGGCCGGCTGGACGAAAAGCTGCGCGTATCGACCAGCCCGTCGTTCTCGCCCGGGATGGGCTACTACGGATATCGCACTGGTTTCTATGACCCGTGGTACGGCTACACCGACGTCAACGTCGACCAGTACACGCAAGGCACGCTCAACATCGACATCGTGGATGCGGCCTCGAAGCGCCTGGTCTGGGAATCCGTCGCCGCCGGCCGGGTCACCGCGAAGACGAGGGAAGACCTGCCCGGCGCGATCCGCAAGATCGTGCCCGAGATGCTGGCGAAGTTCCCGTCGGTCGGCGGTGGACCGCCGCCCACCACCGAGAAATAAGCCGCGCGCGTGATCGAAGCGGGGTCACGGTCAGACGACCGTGACCCCTTTTTCGTTGCCGATCACCAGCAGGTCGGCCGGGCGCTGGGCGAAGAG
>Ga0116142_10003463_pt1 | contig 15849 bp, 12 predicted proteins | sample AD_UKC033_MetaG_FD_89785 | JGI IMG/M metagenome (GOLD analysis project Ga0116142, IMG submission 89785) | Active sludge microbial communities of municipal wastewater-treating anaerobic digesters from USA - AD_UKC033_MetaG | ecosystem: Engineered > Bioreactor > Anaerobic > Digestate | place: USA... | reverse complement strand
GCTTCGACTTCGATACCACCATGCTGCGCATCGGCAGTATGAACATGATGATGCATGGCGTCGAAAACCCGCATATCATGTATAAAGACTCGCTTTCCGACAGCAACAAGGAAGCCGAGCAATATACGCTGATCCTGGCTAATCCACCGTTCAAGGGCAGTCTCGCCGAGAACGAAGTCTCCAAAAAGCTGCTTGAGACAGTTAAGACCAAGAAGACAGAGCTGCTGTTTCTGGCTCTGATGCTGCGCCTGTTGAAAGCTGGCGGCAGGTGTGCGGTCATCGTTCCTGATGGTGTGCTTTTCGGCTCATCAAAGGCCCACCTCGACATTAGGAAAGAGATAATCGACAATCACCGCCTCGAAGCAGTCATCTCGCTGCCGGCGGGCGTTTTCAAGCCTTACGCCGGCGTCAGCACCGGCATCATGGTTTTCACCAAAACCGGCACCGGCGGAACTGATAATGTCTGGTTCTACGACATGCAGGCCGATGGTTTCAGTCTCGATGACAAGCGAACCGAGATTTCTGACAATGATATTCCTGATGTTATCAAGCGCTGGCACGATATTGAAGGAGAACACAAGCGAAAACGAACCGACAAATCCTTCATGGTGCCTGTTGATGCGATCAGGACAGAGAAGTATGACCTGTCGATCAACCGCTACAAGCAGATCGTTTACGACGAAGTAAAATACGACAAGCCCAAAGACATCCTGGCCGAGATCATGAAGATGGAAAAAGAGATCCAAAAGGGCCTCGAAGAACTGGACGGTATGCTGGGATGAAGGGCATGATCAATTCTAATCCCCTCAATTTCGAGGGGTTAAGAAAAAATGAAAAACGACCGCCTCTTACGATGGAACCGTCAACTGACGACCCACTGGCAGCAACCACCGTCACACCCGCGAAGGCGGGTGTCCAGAGAGAAAATATGGATTCCCGCCTGCGCGGGAATGACGGAAGAGTGCGAGAGAATAACAAATCTCACCACCCTTGTGTTGCTGGCAATGAATCTACTGAAGCAGGCGGTGAAACAGTATGAGCTGGACAGTGGCAAAACTTGGTGAGGTTTGCAAGATTGTTTCAGGATCTACGCCCAGCCGCGTAAAACCAGAGCTGTGGGATGGTGGGGTATTTTGGATCACCCCAAAGGACCTGGATGAAAGCAGGATACTAGAACTGTATGAATCTCCAGAAACCATCTCAGACAAGGGATTGGCTAGTTGTTCGACACAGATTCTTCCGGTAGACTCGGTTTTGTTCAGCTCTAGAGCGCCTATTGGCCTTGTAGCGATAAACAAAGTGCCTCTTTGCACGAATCAAGGCTTTAAAAGCCTTGTTCCAGGGGAGAAGATTCATTACAAATATCTCGCATATTGGCTAAAGGCACATAAACTTCAACTGCAAGCGATGGGAAATGGGGCTACTTTTAAAGAATTGTCAAAAAGTATATTTGAGAAAGTCGAGATCCCTCTCCCGCCCTTACCAATCCAGAAGAAGATTGCGGCGGTGCTGGAGAAGGCCGATGAGTTGCGGCGCAAGCGTGAAGAGCAGATAAAGCGCCTCGATGACCTGCTGCAGGCAACCTTCCTCGACATGTTCGGTGACCCCGTCACCAACCCGAAAGGGTGGAATAAAAAGAAACTCGGGGAGCTTGGCCAGCTTGACCGCGGAAAGTCAAAGCATCGACCAAGAAATGCGCCGGAGCTTCTTGGAGGCGTACATCCTCTTATACAGACCGGAGATGTGGCCAATTCTGATTGCTACATAACTGAATACAGCAGCACTTATTCTGACATTGGATTAGCACAGAGCAAAATGTGGGAAGCAGGGGTGCTTTGCATTACCATCGCTGCAAATATTGCAAAAACCGCAATTCTGGGCATAAATGCTTGCTTCCCAGATAGTGTGGTTGGCTTCATTCCAGGTAAAGAAACTAATGTTGAGTTTATTCATACCTGGTTTTCTTTCTTTCAACAAATTTTAGAAAAAAATGCTCCAGAATCTGCGCAAAAAAACATAAACTTAGCTATTCTGCGAGACCTGGAAGTAATTACCCCTCCTGTTTATTTACATGCTAAGTTCAAATGCATTTTTGAGGGTATTTATAAGAAGATTAAAAAGATTCAGAAAGAGAACTTAGCTTTTTCTACTATTTTGTTCAATTCCCTCATGCAGCGGGCGTTCAAAGGGGAACTGGATCTGGTTTGAGGCTGATTGAGATAAATATATGACTGTTGCGCTTTGGAGTGTTTTTGATAAGATTGTTTTGAAATGGTAATGACCGGCAAGAGGTAAGAAATGAGAATAATTGAATATTCATGCAAAGACAGCCGAGATAACTGGTCTTTCGACAAGATTTCTTTCAACGGACTGAATCTTCTGGTCGGAGCATCTGCTACCGGCAAGACCAGGCTTCTCAACACCATTTCCAACCTTGCTTTGTTCATAACCGGCGCAAGAAAATCTGCTGCAACGGTCTGGTCGATCATCTTTGAAGCTGAAGGCTGCCGGTATCAATGGGATCTGGCTACTGACGACAAAACCGACATTGCCGGTAAAGTGATCAAGGAAAAACTGATCAGAACCGCCGGTGGCAAACGAAAAGTCATCATCGATCGAACCTCAGAAAAGTTTGTTTTTGACGGAAAAGAACTGCCAAAGTTGTCCGCTACCGAAAGCGGCGTCTTCCTGTTAAAAGAAGAGAGCCTGATCAAGCCGGTTTTCAATGAATTTCAATTCATTCTGAGACGAAATTTCTGGAGCGACGAACTCAAAAGCCTCGAAAATTACCACATGTCAGACCAGAAAATCGAAAAAGGCCTCGATCAGGAAGACACCCTGGAAAAGCTATTTAAAATGAAGGTCGGCCTGAGCTATCAGCTGTGGCTTTTGAAAAAGTTCCTGCCCGAAAAGTTTATCAGAATAACTGAGTATTTTAAGAACGTCTTTCCTTCTATAGAGGCGGTAAGCTTTGAAGATTTGACGAAACTTCTGCCCAATATTGCGGCTCTGAAAGAAATTCCGGCATTTTGTATCAAAGAAGCAGGAAATAATAAGCTCATTCCTCTGCACGAGCTCTCATCAGGCATGCAAAAGGTTCTGATGGTGATTACCGACCTTCTTACCCTGCCCAAAGGGGCTATCTATATGCTTGACGAGTATGAGAACTCGCTCGGCATTAATGCCATCGACTTTCTGCCAGAGCTTTTAAATGAAAATGACCTTGAGAATCAGATTTTCATTACCAGTCATCACCCTTATCTGATCAATAAAATTCCGGTCGAAAACTGGATCGTTTTTCATCGCAAAGCCGCAAAAGTTTCAGTCATGCAGGGTAAAGAGCTCGCCAGAAAGTTTGAAAAATCAAGACAGCAGGCTTTTCTGCAGCTGATCAACGAGCCCTTTTATAAAGAAGGAATCGAATGAATTTATATCTGGTAGTTGAAGGCGCAGTCGTTGAGGTCGAAGCCTACAAGAAATGGCTGACCTACGTTCGGCCGGAAATGACCCTGGTCAGCCATATCAGCGAGATCAAAGACAACAACTTCAGCATTATTTCGGGCTACGGCTACCCTCAGTATTATGAGGTAATCAAAACAGCCATCGAAGATGTTAACCGACAGGGAAACATCGATCGTCTTTTATTCATCGTCGACACTGAGAGCCTTACTGTTGCTGAAAAAGACCGCGAAATCAGAGAAAATGTCGATATTGCCAGTTGCCGGGCCGACTTCAGAGTAGTGTTTCAGCACTTCTGTATTGAAACCTGGGCACTTGCCAACCGGCGGATAACCCCAAGGCAGCCGCAAAATCAAGATCTGATCGAATTCAGACGAGCATTCGATGTTTTGCACGAAGATCCCGAAGAGTTACCCGACTTTCCCAGGCGTGGCTGGAACAGAGTCAAGTTTGCCTTTCGCTATTTAAAACTACTGCTGCAGGAGCGGGCGCGTTTGAATTACTCTAAAAGTAACCCTGAAGCCATTCTTACTGAAGATTACTTCAACGAAATATATGCCAGATTCAAAGATACTTCGCACATCAGAAGTTTTGCCACGTTTCTCGATGCAGTTTCAACACCATAACTTCACAGACCAGAAATCAGAATATTTATCATGAATAGCAATTTCAGCTTTATCGATGATGAACTGAAGCAGATCAGAGAGTTTGCGCAGAAAGCGGAACTGCGCGGGCGGCTCGACACCAGATATGCCTGCTTTCAGGCCAGGCTGACGGCTGAAACTGCCCTCAAATGGTTATTCAAGGTTGATTCTGAGCTGTCTCTGCCATATAACACCATGCTCAGCAGCCTGATCAATGATGCGGGCTTTCAGAAGCTCGCGCCGATTCAGGTTAAGCGCAGTCTCACCATTATTCAGAAATACGGCAACCTGGCCGCGCACAGCGAACATGCCATATCAGCTCAGGACTCGGTTCTTGTCGTTAAACAGCTGCACAGCGTTCTTTTCTGGCTGCATCGAACCTATTTCGATGTCGATCTGCAATCTGAATTCAACGACAAGCTTGTTCCCGATGCCGGTGATATCGCCAGAACCAGCCGCAACAAGATTCTTGAGCTCGAACAGAAACACGAAGACGAAGAAAAAAAGCTCAGAGAAGCCCTTGAGGCAGAAAAAGCCGACAAGGAAGCTTACCAGGCCAAACTGGCCGTACAGGAAGCCGAAATCGCGCAGCTGAAGGAACAGATTGCAGCAAAGAAAGCCGAAGCTGTTGCTGTTCCTGATACGCATGACTATTCTGAGGCAGAAACCCGAAAACTGCTTATCGATGTATTACTCAAAGAAGCCGGCTGGCACAAAGGCTCACCGAATCTGAAAGAAGAATACGAACTCGACGGCGTCGACAGAAACAAGAATTACACCGGCACCGGCTTTGCCGACTACGTTCTCTTAGACGACAACGGGCTGCCGCTTGCAGTTATCGAGGCAAAAAGAACTAGTAAAAACGCCCAAGATGGGAAGCAACAGGCTGTAGACTACGCCAACGCGCTTACAAAGAAGTTCAACCAGCGCCCGCTGATCTTCTATACCAACGGCTACGATATTTACATCTGGGACGACCACTTCTACCCGGAACGCAAGATTCAGGGCTTCTACAAAAAAGACGAGCTGCAGCTGGCAATAGAGCGCAGAAAATCACGAAAATCCATTCTCAACCCGACGGTCAATCGCAAGACGGTCGAGCGACCCTATCAGCATCTTGCCATACGGGCAGTTACCGAACATTTTGAGACAAAGAATCAAAGAAGAGCCCTGCTGGTTATGGCTACCGGCTCAGGCAAGACCAGGCTCACCATCGCTCTGGTCGAAGTGCTGCAGAAAGCCAACTGGACCAAGCGTGTGCTGTTTCTGTGCGATCGCGATTCGCTGGTAAAGCAGGCCAAAGGCGCGTTCACGAAATTTCTACCGAACTGCCCGGCGGCGGATTTGAGAGATGCGAAGTCTGACAATCTTTCCAGGGTCTGCCTGTCGACCTATCACACGATGATGAACCTGATCAACGAGTTCAAAGACGGCGAAAGACTGTTTTCTCCGGGCCATTTCGATCTGCTGGTCATCGACGAGGCGCACCGCAGCATCTACCAGAAGTTCGGCGCGATCTTCGATTACTTCGATTCTTACCTGGTCGGCCTGACCGCAACGCCCAGAAATGAAGTCGACAAGAACACCTACCAGATGTTCAACCTGACCAGAGAGACCGGCCCGGTGTTCGGTTATGACCTCGCCGAAGCCATAGAACAGGGCTATCTGCTGAACTATTACAAGGCCACAGTGTCAACCAAGCTCAGCCGCGAAGGCCTCACCTACTCGCAGCTCAGTGATGAAGACAAAGAAGAGTATGACAAACACTTCGTCGATGAAGTTACCGGTGAAAGGCCCGAGAAAGTCGGCAAGGAAGCGATCAACAAGTGGTTGTTCAATACCCCCACGGTCGATAATTTTCTGAAAGATCTGATGGAAAAAGGCATCAAGATCGATGGCGGCGACAAACTCGGCAAAACCATCATATTTGCGCGCAACAGCGACCATGCGAAGTTCATCGTCACCAGATTCGACGCCAATTACCCGCAACACAAGGGGCATTTCTGCGCACAGATCGACTACACCCTCGGCAAAGATGCAGAGGGCATGATCGACAAGTTCAAAAAGGCAGACGGTATGCCGCAGATAGCGGTCTCGGTCGATATGCTCGATACCGGTATCGATGTTCCTGAAGTCGTGAACCTGGTGTTTGCCAAGCCGGTGTATTCGAAAGTGAAGTTCTGGCAGATGATCGGCCGTGGCACGAGAAAGTGCGAAGACCTGTTCGGGCCCGGCGACGATAAAAAGTGCTTCTACGTATTCGATTACTGCGAGAATTTCGAATTCTTCGAAACTAACCCGGATGGTGTTGAAAGTAACGCAGTGATTCCGCTAAGCCAACAGATCTTCAGAAGCCGCCTGGTATTGGCTGAAATGCTGCAGGATGACGACAGCGAAGATTCTGCGGCGATCAGAAAAGAGTTTCTCGACAACCTGCACGAATATGTATCAGGCATGTGCGATGAGAACTTTCTGGTGCGGCCATACCTGAAAAGTGTCGCGAAGCTGAAGAACCGCGAGGCCTGGGAAAATCTCGACTCTGAGCTGAGAGCTGAAGTAGCGAAGAACATATCAGGCTTACCCAGCCAGTTCGAAGCAGACGATGAATACGCCAGGCGTTGGGACCACCTGCTGTTGAAAATCGAGCTGGCGCTGCTGGAGAAGGCTGGCGAATACGTTTCTATGATGAAAAAGATCAGAAAGATTGCAGACAAGCTCGAAGACAAGACGACGATACCTGACGTCAAGAAGCAGCTGGAATTCATTCAGGCGATAAAAACAGATGAGTTCTGGGAAGGCATGAACATCAAGGTTCTCGAAGAAATCAGAAAGCGCCTCAGACTGCTGATAAAATACATCGATCAGGCTGAGAAGAAGATCGTTTATTCGAACTTCAGCGACACCCTGACTGCGCCTGCAGTATTCGAGCCAGGCACCGAGGCATTCAAGAACGATGAGCTTGCCGCCTACCGGCAGAAAATGAGCGCCGTCATCAATGAAAACCTCGACAAAGAAGTAATCTGGAAAGTTCGCTGCAATCGCCCGCTAACTGATTCCGACCTCAGGCAGCTCGAAGAAATTCTAGATCTGAGCACAGCAGAAGATAAAGAGATGTTCAAAGAAGCGTATCGAAGCGGTTTTCAGACCAAAACCGGCAGAGACAACCCCAGTCTGGAGCTGCTGATAAGATCTATCGTCGGCCTTGACCGGGAGGCGGTAGAAAAAGAATTTGCCGACTTCATCGAGAAGTCTAACTTTTCATCACTGCAGCTTGCCTTTGTGCGCAAGATCATCGACTACTTCGTCGAAAATGGCTTTGTCAGAGACGATATTCTCTATGAACCGCCGTTCAGCGACATGTATCACGACGGCCCCGAAGGCCTGTTCGGCGACGCCGCCGAGGCTCTGTTTGCCCGCATCAAGCGCATAAACGGCGCTGCAACCGAAGCCACCCGGCCCGGCAGGTAAAAAGCCCGCATAAACGAATAACCCCGGTCTGAAAGACCGGGGTTATTGTGTTCATCGGTGCCGGGAGCGGGACTTGAACCCGCATGGCGTGAGCCACACGCCCCTCAAACGTGCGTGTCTACCAGTTCCACCATCCCGGCGGGAACGTAAGTGATATTATAGCGGAAAGCGATTTTACAGTCAAGCAAATTTTAACGAAAATTTAACCGGTTCGGGCGTCGAAACACCCCCAATCAGCGGAACGATACATTACTGGGCGCAGTACACAGCTAGCTTTGGCGTTCGTTTCTGCGGTTCAGTGAAATCAGAATAAGCAGAAAGCCCGCCGGCTATGCGGGCCGGCAGGCTTATGCTCATCAAAGAATGATTATTCGATGATCGACTTGAGGTGGTTAACGTAGTTTTCGGCACCACCTTCGATGTAGCCGGTCTTTTTGATAACCTTGCCGTCGGCATCGACGATCAGAACGGTCGGGAAACCGGTAACGCCATATTGCTGCATCAGCGCCTGATTCTGCCGTTCGAGTTCGGCAGGCTGCTGAGTGGTTCGCGGGAAGTCAGCGATAAAGGTCTGCATGTTGTCTTTGGCATAATTCTGAAAGGCTGGTTGAGACGTGATTTCGGCCTGAAACTTTTTGCACCAGCCGCACCAGTCAGAGCCTGAGAAGACCATCATGATCGGCTGATCTTTTTCTTTTGCGAGCTTTTTGGCCTCTTCGAAATTGGTGAGTTCACGATATTCATTGGCAGCAGGCGGTTCTGGCTCAGCAGGTTTTTCGGGCTCAGCAGGTTTTTCGGGCTCTGCCGGCTTCTCGGGCTCAGCAGGCTTTTCAGGTTCAGCCGGCTTGGTCGGCGGTTCTGCTGGCGGCTTTGCTGGCTGCTCAGGCTCAGGTTTCGGCTCAGGTTTTGGCTCGGGCTTCGGTTCTGGCGGTGGAACTACTTTTTTGGCCTCGACCACCTTGATTTTGACATTGATGCCGAGGAGCTTGTTCATCAGACGTGTGATCAGACGATTCAGCACGTTTTCGATGCGCTCGAGCATCGACTTGAGCTTGGCCTCAGCTGTTGGCACGCATTTTCCGTCGACACATTCCTGACCGGCCGGGCATTTTCCGGGCTCACAGGTCGTATTACACTCGTCGCCTTCACAGGTCGTCTTGCATTCATCACCTTCACAGGTGGGTTTACAATCGTCACCCTCACAGGTCGGCTTCGCGCAGTCTTCGCCAACGCACTGCTGATCTTCGGGGCAATCGACACCGGGGGTACACTGCGAATCGTCGAGATTGGCGGTTCCCTCGTCAGAGGCCTGGTAGATAGTATCAAGATAGCTTCCATTGCCCGCAAAAAGCGGGCCGGAGGCAAAAACCAGGGCACAACACAGCATCAGCACAGCAAAATATATTTTTTGCATACAACCTCCTCAAAACCTCATCTCTAATCATTATACAATTATATTACGCTGACTGGCCGTAAAATGTTTCAGAAACACAATATAATACTACGCTTCGGAGAACTGGACAAACCCGCTCGACAATGGCAGAATGAGCAAAAGCAACAAAGGCTGCAGTATGTTCGACAAATTCGAAAAATATCTCTACCAGACCGTCTTTCCGACGCGCCCGCCCGAAAACATCTTTCACTTCACCACGCAGTCAGGCATTCTCGGCATCATTCAAAGCCGCGAAATGTGGGCTACACAGGTGCATTTTCTCAATGACAAGCATGAGATCTACCTGACTTTCAAGCTTCTGGAAAAGGAGCTGAAGCGGCGGATCGGCAATGCGCAGACGCCTGCGCTTCGCAGTCTGCTCGTCGAAATTCGCAAAAACCTCAAAAGAATAGATCAAAGTCACATCTGCATCGCCTCATTCTGCGAACAGGGCGATCTGCTAAGTCAGTGGCGGGGCTATGGCAACCAGGGCAAAGGTTACGCCATGGGTTTCGACCTCGACGAACTTCGAAAAATCGCCAAACTTCAGCATTTTGTGCTGTGGCCATGCGTTTACAACGCTTCGCTGCAACTGGAACTGGTAAATTACCTTATCGAAAGCTGGCTTAAAGAGTTTTGCGACAACAGATCCAGCCACGAAAAAATGCGAAAAATTATCGACATCAGCACCGGTCAACTAGCTCCTATACTTAAAGACGAGAGCTTCTCAGAAGAGAAAGAATGGAGACTGGTGTCTTCTGTTCTGACCAGCAAATCACCCGGTTTTGCTTTCAGAGAGGGGCAATATTCACTGATACCCTATTACAAGTTTTCGATAGTCATGCCTGATGGAAAAGACTGCATCAAAAGCGTTGTCGTCGGACCATCGCCGCACACAGAGCTGGCCTGCAGCAGCCTGGCAACATTTCTCAATACGCAGAAACTGTCGCGCGTCGAAATAAAAAGCTCCAGAATCCCTTTCCGCAACTGGAAATAGAATTCTGGAGCCTTAAGGTCTATTCGGTCAATATTCCATGTCTACCGCACTCGCCATATAGCGCTTATATTCAGCGGGTGACAATACTATGTCGGGATATTCGTTGCTGACCCAGAAGCGGCGGCCATCAGGGGCGGTATGCCACTGGCCATCGCGCAGGTTTACTTCGCAACCGTAGATGTATGCTATCTTTTTACCTCTGACAGATGCCGAGGGGCCTTCTTCCATGCCCTGAATCTTATCAAGGAGTATCTGGAGATCTTTGCGATGCTCCTGACCGATTTCGAAGCGCAGACGGCTTTTAAAGCGCTCGTCGAGACCAGAACCGGTAGAAGACAGTGCTGGAACAAGTTTTTCGAGGTCTTCACCAGAGTTGATGACCGATGAGAAAAGTGCGTTCTCCCGGGCACGCAGTTCAGATTCGCGAGCGGCGGTATCAGCGACGTCCTGTTCGGCGATCTTGACCAGTTCGCGATCGATGTCGATCAATTCAGAGATATTATCGCCATAAGCCATGCCGGAAAGACAAAAACAAGCCATCCACAGGATCACAGCCAGCCTTGTAATTTTCATTTTAAGCCTCGAATATAGAAGTGTTACGCTTATGTTGCCGCAAATTGCGTACCAGTTTGCAGATAGCGGCAGACCGCGATAAATCGCAGAACTCTGGATTTAGTTGTGCAAAAGTGCTAAATTATCAGCACTTCTCTGCCAAGAAACTTACAATGAACAAGCCAAATCTCATTATCAGAATTCACAACTACAACAAAGTCAGTCTTGGCGCCATCATCGGCGCCTGCCCAGGCTCGCTGCTCAGCAATTTCAACCTGTCGACCTGGGTCAGCGACGAACCGATACCGCTGGAAGCGCTTTCTTCACGCTCTCTGCTTGTCTACTCCTTTATGCTGCCTCATATTCCACAGGTAAGGGCCGAACTCGAAAAGCTGCGGCAGGCCGACACCAGAGCAGAAACCATTGCCGGTGGTTCACAGGCAACCGCCACTCCCGAAAGCATCAGTGAACTAGGCTTTGACTATACGGTTTCAGGTGAAGGCGAAGACTTTTTTCCTCAATTTCTCAGCGAATGGCTGGCCGGAAGCGCAAAAAAGGGCATTCATCAGACCGCACGCGGCCAGGTCGATCTCAACCTTTATCCCGGCTTCAGCGAAATAACCGGTTATCTGCCACCGATCGAAATCAGTCGCGGCTGCAAATTCGGCTGCATGTTCTGCGGAGTTCCGAGGCTTTATGCCGGAACCCTGCGCCATCGAAGCCTCGCCAGCATCGAAGCGATAATCAAAGAATATTTTCGTCTCAAGCCCACCCGCAAACGCATCAAGTTCCTCTCGTCTAATGCTTTTGCCTACGGATCTGACGGCCGCCAGCCAAATCTTTCCGCTCTCAAAGACCTGCTCGAAATGCTCAAAGCCGTTGGCGTGCCCGAAATCAATCTCGGCAGCTTCCCTTCAGAAGTCCGGCCAGACTTCGTCACGCCAGAAGTAATGGAACTGGTAACCCCATATCTGTCGAACAAGACAATAGTAATGGGCGTTCAGACCGGTTCTAACAGCATGCTCAAAAAGATGAACCGCCTTCACACAAGAGAACAGTCGGTCAATGCGATTTCGCTGCTGCGCGCACACGGTTTTCAGCCACATATTGACTTCATCATCGGCAACCCTGACGAAACCGAAGATGATCAGTTCGAACTCATCGACTTCATGGAAGAAATGCTGCAAAAATACGCGGTGCGCATTCACATGCACGCTTTCGTGCCGCTTCCGGCCACACCCTGGGAGAATAAACTGCAATCCCCGATCAACGACAAGGTCAAAAGGCGCCTGCGCGAACTCGAACAGGCCGGTGTGCTCGACGGCTGGTGGGAAAACCACATCGGCTACTTCCGCACCGCCAAAGGCTGATGCCAGTAACATTGACTGCAAAAATTTGTTGACTTGGCAGGGGCATAGTGGTATCATGAGCAAACGCACTGGGGTGTCGTCTAATGGCAGGACAGCAGTCTCTGGAACTGCTTATTGGGGTTCGAGTCCCTGCACCCCAGCCGAAGCCCGCTTTCAGCGGGCATTTTCATTTATAGCCGCGAGTAAAATCGGCGGTTAAAAGGCGCCGGAGTAGCTCAGGGGTAGAGCAACGCCCTCGTAATGCGTAGGTCGCGGGTTCGATTCCCGCCTTCGGCTGTGAACAGGAGTTCAACAGAATAAAATATACTCCACAAAGCCCTGCAAATAGCAGGGTTTTTTGTTTGCCCGAATCTTAATGAATCTAACCGAACCTCGTTGACTTATACCACAAAATAGTATAACTTTATGGTATACCCATCAAGTATTCGAGAGGTGTTATACCATGTCGCTAAACCCCGCGCAGGTGAAGAATCTCAAGCCAGAGCCCGGCAAAAAAGAAACCCGCATACATGACGGTTTAGGGCTATACCTGTTCATTACCGCCAAAGGCTACAAATACTGGCGATTCAAAAGCCGCTTTCAGGGAAAAGGCATATTGCTGTCGCTTGGCACCTATCCACAGGTCAGCCTTGCAGAAGCGAGGGCCAAGACCCTTGAAATGGTAAAGCTGATAAAAAGCGGCGTGAATCCTGCTGCAAACCGCAAAGCTCAGAAGGCAGCCGGAACAGCAGCCGGCGCCAACAGCTTTGAAGTTGTTGCCCGCGAGTGGCAGTCGAAGAAGATGGCGGGATATTCTGAGCTGACCAACCACAGAATAACGGTAGGCTTTGAAAAAGATGTGTTCTCGTTTATTGGCAATAAGCCAGTTAATGAGATCGACGCAGCCGACCTGGTAAGCATTGCCAGAAGAATCGAAAGCCGGGGAGCCAGAGAAACCGCGCACCGGGTTATTGGCTACTGCTGCAATGTTCTGCTATATGCCGAATCTACCAGCAGAAGGAACGCACCCGACCCTACGTCAGCGGTCAGAAAAGCTTTGATGCCCCTGCAAAAATCACACAGGGCAGCAATAACAGACCCGGCGAAAGTCGGTAGAATCCTGCACATGATTGAAGGCTATACCGGCAGCTTTGTTGTCAGGTCAGCCCTGTTGCTTGCCCCGCTGGTTTTTGTTCGACCAGGAGAACTTAGAAAAGCTCTCTGGTCTGACATCGACTTCGAACGGGCAGAGTGGCGATTTGTAGCGAGAAAGACCGACACCCCGCATATCGTGCCACTATGCCGACAGGCTGTTGAGATATTGAAAGAGCTTCATCAGGCAACCGGGCGCGGTGAGTTCGTCTTTCCGAGTGCGACCAGCTCAACCAGAGAGATGAGCAACAATGCAATACTTGCAGCATACAGGCGCATGGGTATCGAAAAAGATGAGCTTTGTTGTCACGGCTGGAGAGCTACGGCCAGAACGCTTCTCGACGAAGAACTTAAATACCCGTTGCCGATAATAGAGATGCAGCTTGCACATTCCGTTAAAGACATGCACGGCAGAGCGTATAACAGGACTACCTTTATCAAAGACCGGCATGAGATGATGCAGACATGGGCTGACTATCTCGACAAACTGAAAGCGGCCGCCACTTCGATACCTGCCGGGAAGGTTGCGGCATGATTGAGAATGAATGCCTTGAGCAGAAGATATACCAGGCGCGCGGCCAGAGGGTTATGCTTCAATGAGAATTATCAGAATACTGAGAATTGACACGCAATGGATTTATGGATAACATTTTATTAGATGATTAGGCCCTAGACAGTAACCGCCGCCGAAAAATTCAGGCTGGTGGCGAACTCTAGGGCTTTTTATTTTCAAACTAAGGGGCGTTTTAATGACTCACCACGATACCAATAAAAGAAAGAAACGAGAGCTAGAGCCTACAGTCTGGGGGCCAGTGCCGACCGCAGTTTTAATTGACGGCGGCTTTTTTCTTAGCAGATACAGAGTCATTTATCAAGGCGGGCAGGATCATACTCCTGAACAGGTTGTAGAAAACCTGATGAAAATAGCCTGCACTCACGCCTTCCGTCACCACGGTGACCCATACCGAATTTTCTTTTATGACTGCATGCCTTTTTCTAAAAAGGCCCACAATCCCATTACAAAAAAAGCGGTGGACTTCGCAAAAACGAAGGTCGCGGAGCACAGAAACAAGATACATTTGCTGTTGAAAAAAGAAAGAAAGGTTGCCTTGAGGTTTGGAGAATTAAAAGACGGTAACGGCTGGGCCATTAAGCCCGGCGTTTTGCATGAAATTTTTTCAGGAAAGAAAGAGTTTAAAGATTTAGGCGAAAACGATGTGTATTTTGATTTTTCGCAAAAAGGCGTAGACATGAAAATCGGCGTTGACGTTGCGAGTCTCGCCTATAAAAAACTTGTGAAGAGAATAGTTCTTATATCCGGCGACTCAGATTTTGTTCCCGCCGCAAAGCTTGCTCGGCGAGAAGGCATAGATTTCATACTTGACCCCTTGTGGAGCAATATTCACGACGATCTTTACGAGCACATAGACGGTCTGCATTCAGTTGTCCCAAATCCTCATAAACACAGGAATCAGGCGCAGGAAAACAACACTGTAAAAAAAGGAGGCGTGAATGTCATAGCTGATCAATCGTAGCGGCACTTGGTATTTGCAGTGGTATGACACCGACGGTCGTCAGTGCAAATGCCCGAACGCTTTCGAGCTGGTCAACACGAACAAGGCCCACCCGCCAATCAAGGGCAACATCGACAACGCAAGACTCGAAATAAAAGGCATTCTGCTCCGAACGATCAGATGATACCCGGAGAAGAATCTTTGATGTCACAATTTGTGACTTCAAAACCGACAAGCCAGATTAAAAGGGCGTTTCAACCCCGTTTACCGATAAAATTGAACCGACTGCGTAACCGTAAAAAAGTTACTCGGGTTACTGTTTTTTGAGGGTTACTAGGGTTACTTGGGTTACTTCCGCTTTTGATGCAGATTACACAAGCAACCGGGTAAACTTGGTAACCCTGTGTTAAAATAATGTGTCGGACAACGACAATAGATAGTTAAAAATATCGAAGCGCAGGCGGCAGACGAATGAATCCGATTTTTACAGACGAACAGCACGCGGCCAGGTGGCTGGCGGAGTTCGCCTTGCCATTTGTGAACGCCACGCCTGACCAGTTGAGAGAAACGGCTTTCAACGCTTACGCTCAGAACGCATCGAAGATATGGCGCTGCGACGGCACTGACGAGGTCATAGAAAAATTTGACTTCGAGAGATACGACATTTACCGAAACGCCAAAACCGAAGAACTTGCCGCCCTGCAAAAGCTCATTCAGACGATGCTCTATATTGTGCTGTCTGGCAAGCGGCACGAAGAGTTGCCAAAAGATGTAAAACTTCAGGTGAAGGGTATTGAGAAGGCTGTTAAAGACGTATTTACCCGTGTCAAATGCCGCTACGAATGGAAAGGCAAAGGGCAGGCATCTGTTTTGAGAGAAGGAAAAGAGAGCGACGGAGTTATCTCAAGACTGGAAGAATGGCTTATTCAGGCCATAACCATGTGCCTGTATTCTGTGTCTCTTGCCCCTGCCTGCCATGAAATAGAGCCAATGAAAGGCGCAGGTTTTGACAAACTTGGCATGTGTCCGATGTGCGAAGTTTTCTTTGAAAAGATAAGAAAAAACAAAGAGTATTGTTCTGAAAAATGTCAGCAAGCCGCATTAATGCGGAGAATAAGAAGCAAAAAAAAATAATGTTAGGGTTATTGACGTCTTATCCCTAACAAAGTATTATGTTCTTGTGGTTGTTTTTTCACAAGGACGTATTTCTATAAGCAACGATAAATAGAAAAGCCCCTGTGAATAAACTGAATCACAAGGGCTTTTTGTTTTGAGAGCATGG
>Ga0116142_10003446_pt1 | contig 15909 bp, 9 predicted proteins | sample AD_UKC033_MetaG_FD_89785 | JGI IMG/M metagenome (GOLD analysis project Ga0116142, IMG submission 89785) | Active sludge microbial communities of municipal wastewater-treating anaerobic digesters from USA - AD_UKC033_MetaG | ecosystem: Engineered > Bioreactor > Anaerobic > Digestate | place: USA... | reverse complement strand
GTTTCGGTATTGGTTTTAGTCGGGTTTACAATAAATAAAGGAGGAGGAATCGCTTCGATTTCTGATACTCTTCAGGCAATAAATCCTAAACTTGTTAAATTTGTAGGCCCTCCCGGCTTCTGGTCATTGTTTTCAGTTGTATTTCTTACCAGTGTAGCTCCATTTGCGATGCCTCAACTAGTTCAAAAATTTTATGCGGTTAAGGACAGGAAGTCTATTAAAATAGGTATGGTTGCTTCTACATTTTTCGCTATTATTATTGGAGGTATAGCATATTTTCTTGGTTCAACAACCCGCGTTTTCTTAAATCCGGTAAGTAATCCTACTGCGTTTAATGAAGGTGCACCTTTGTTTGACAGGCTTATGCCGGAATTGCTAACCAGTGTAATACCGACATCATTATCTGTAATAATTTTATTGTTGATACTTTCGGCATCAATGTCCACTTTAGCCGCATTAGTTTTAATTTCAAGTTCGTCATTTGCCAAAGATTTATATGCAGGTTATATAAATAAAACGGCTTCGGATAAGAAAATTACAGGTCTGATGAGAATAATGAGCGGTGTGTTTATTTTGTTGGCAGTATTACTTGCTTTAGTCGAATTTGATGTTATTGTAGAGATACTCGGAATTTCGTGGGGAGCTATCGGAGCATTCTTTTTAGGACCATTTATTTGGGGATTGCTGTCGAAAAAGGTTAATAAATTAGGTGGTTATTCTTCGGCTTTTTTGGGCTTAGCAACATGTTTGGTTTTGTATTTTATTGGAGTAAATTTCCCTGCCGGCGAAAAAATCCCATGGTACTTCACTTCTCCCGGAGCCGGTAGTCTTGGTATGATAGTTTCGTTTGTTATAAACCCGTTGTTTAGTTTATTTGTTAAATCGAAAAGTGCGAATGAGTAATTTCACAGAGAGCACACAGAAAATATAACGCGAACTACATAGTGTTTTTGCCACTAAAACACTAAGACGATGCAAAGGGATTTTTCGCGTTGAGAAATAAACTACAATGTTATATATTTCGTGAAAAATAAAAACTCCCACCGAAGCGGGAGTACAGGATTCTTATCCTTCGGCATATAGCCTTATTGTGATAAGATGTAATTTTGGATTTTCATCCAATACAAAAATAATCTTTTTGTATGTTTTTGCAAATTATATTTATTATTTTTAAAAAATATTTCTGTAAAACCATAAACTCTATTATAATATGAGCAAAATACTTGGATTAGATTTAGGTACAAACAGTATCGGATGGGCTGTTGTGGATAAAGAGAATAACCAATTTTCTTTAGTTGATAAAGGCGTGAGGATTTTTCAAGAAGGTGTTAAAATTGAAAAAGGAATTGAAAGCTCAAAAGCGGCAGAAAGAACTAAATACAGAAGTGCCAGAAGAATAAAATACAGAAGAAAACTTAGAAAAATCCAAACATTAAAGGTTTTAAGCGAGTATGGATTTTGTCCGACACTTACCGAAAGTGATTTAAATATGTGGAGATTTAAAAAGATTTATCCAGAAAATCTAGATTTTAGAAAATGGTGGGTGACTGATGATGAGAATAATGTAAATCCTTATTACTATAGAAATCTTGCAGTTACGATAAAACTTGACATGTCTAAAAAAGAAGAGCGATTTAAGATTGGACGTGCTTTTTACCATATAACACAACGCAGAGGTTTTCTTAGTAATAGGCTAGAAACAACAAAGGAAAGTGATGGCGTTGTCACTAGCAGTATTAATGAACTTTCAGAGAAAAAAGGAGAATTAACATTAGGGCAATACTTCTATCAAAAATATCTAAATTTAGAAAAAATTAGAGATACTTATACTCATAGAGAAGCACACTACCTTGAGGAATTCGAAAAAATTTGTTCGTTCCAGGAATTACCAAACGAATTTGTTGAACAACTAAGAAAAGCTATTTTTTATCAGAGACCTTTAAAATCACAAAAGGGGTTGATAGGAAAATGTGTTTTTGAAAAGAATAAACCAAGATGTGCCGTTTCACACCCTTTGTTTGAGGAATATAGAATGCTATGTTTTATAAATAATATAAAAATTAAAACGCCAAATGAAGATAAACTAAGATTCCTGAATTCACAAGAAAGAGCCAAAGTTGTCGAAAGATTCTTCTTGAAGAGAGATAATTTTGAATTTGAGGATATTGCAAAAGTACTTGCTCCTAAAAAACAGTATAAGTTCTACAAGAATAGAAATATTAATGCTGAAGACTATTTATTTAATTATTCAATGTCAACGACTGTTGCAGGTTGTCCTGTTACTGCAAGATTTGCTGATTTGTTTGGAGACCAATTAATTTCGGATAATCACAAAATTGTAATTACAAATGATGGCTCACTGAACAAAGTAGTACATGATGCTTGGCATGCGCTTTTAACATTTGATAATGAAACTAAACTTAAAGAATTCTCATTAAATAAATTGCTGCTAGACTGTGCTAAAACTGAAGAATATATTAAAATTCGATTAAAACAAGATTTTGCATCTTTAAGTATAAAGGCCATTAAAAAAATATTACCATATTTAAGAGAAGGAATTATTTATTCTCATGCCGTTTTTCTTGCTAATATGAGTAATTGTTTACCCGCAGAGATTTGGAATTTGCCGGAAAATCAGTATGATATTTCAAATCAAATAACAACAATTATTAATACTCAAAAACAAGAGAAAGAAATAGTTGAGCTTGTAAACGGAATTATTAAAAACTGTCGTGAGAATGGAGAATGTTGGAGCCCTGAGTCTGAAGATTATTTTCTAAAAGATGTGAGAGAAGTTTTAATAAATTATTTTGGTAAAAACACATATTCTAGATTTTCTGAAACATACAAAACAGAATTGGAAAGCAAAACTTTTGAATTATTAAAAAAGCAAATGTTACTTAATAATGGGAGAGGTGAATTTGCAGTTATAGAAACTATTGATGAAAGGTTGAAGGATTTTATTTCAAAAACTTACAAAGTTGATTCGACTAAATTATTGAAGATGTACCACCCATCTGCAATTGATGTATATAAAGAACCTGAAAGAAGTGCGGATGGTTATAGATATCTAGGTTCACCAATGATATCTGCTATTAAAAATCCGATGGCGATGAGAGCTCTCCATCAGCTTAGAAAAGTTATTAATGAGTTAATCAGAAATGGAGTAATTGATCAAAATACGCGAATTAGTATTGAAATGTCAAGAGATTTAATGAATGCAAATGAGCGTAAAGCCTATCAGAGTTGGCAAAGAGACAGAGAAAAACTACGTGATACGTATAGACAAAGAATTCAAGAATATTATACCTCGCAGAATAGCACCTTAACTCCAACTGATGACGATATTCTTAAATATCAATTATGGGAGGAACAAAAGCATAAATGTTTATATACTGGTAAAGAAATATTATTAAGTGGATTTTTAGGAGCTAATCCAAGTTTCGACATTGAACATACCATCCCAAGAAGTTTGTCATTTGATAATTCACAAGTAAATAAAACATTGTGCGACAATGTTTTTAACAGAAGTGTCAAAAAGAATCGAATACCGTTTGAGTTAGAAAATCACTCTGATATTATCATTAGAATTGAGGATTGGAGAAAGAAAATCGAAGATTTTGAAATTGAGATTTCAAAAGCAGTGCGTCAATCAAAAAATGCTCCTGACAAAGAATTTAAAGACAGAGCTATACAAAAAAGACATAAACTTACATTTGAAAGAGACTATTGGTACAACAAATGCAAAAGGTTTGACATGATAGACGTTCCTGATGGTTTTAAGAATAGTCAAATTGTAGATACCGGGATTATTACAAAATATGCAAGAATGTATCTGAATACAATTTTCGAAAAAGTTTATACCGTTAAAGGCAGCACTGTGGCTGATTTTAGAAAAATTTGGGGTTTGCAGGATGAATATATAAAAAAAGAACGTAGTAACCATTTACATCATTGTATTGATGCAATAACCATTGCTTGTATTACAAAAGATAATTATGAGAATTTGGCAAAATTTTATCATGATTGGGAAGAAATGGACAGGGCGAAGATGATTAACAAGCCTATATTTGAAAAACCTTGGAGCACATTTACAGAAGATTTAAAGAATATCGAAAATGAAGTTTTAATTTCACATTATACTGCTGATGTTTTGCCAAAACAAAGTAGAATTAAACTGCGGAAACGAGGTAAAATTGTAAAAACCAATCTTGGTCAGCCTATTATTCAAAAAGGAGATACTGTTAGAGGCAGTTTGCATAAAGAAACTTTTTATGGCGCAATTGAGCGAAAAGTATTAAATAAGAAAGGTGAGGAGGAAAAACAAATTAAATATGTTGTACGAAAATCTATTTTAGATATAAAAGCACCTGATATTGATAAAATTGTTGATGATGTTGTAACTCAAAGAGTTTTAGATGCTGTTGAATCTGGAATTCTTGTTTTTACCGGAACCAATCAAAAAAATAAATTGAATGGTAAAATATGGATGTCCGAAGATAAAGGTGTTGAAATTAAAAAAGTGAGAATTTTCGTTCCTTCTGTTACAAATCCAATTCATTTAAAAGAAAATCGTGATAAAACTTTAAAAAACAGAAAACCACACAAGGAATTTACCCATGTTGCTAATGACAGCAATTACGCAATGGCAATATATGAAGGAGTTGATGAGAAAGGAAAGCTAAAGAGAGATTTTGAATTGGTAAACAACATTGAGGCAGCAAATTTTTATAAGATTTCTGTACAAAGACTACTAAATCAACAAAGTGCTGGTAACAACTCGGAGTTATTCCCAAGTTTTAAGTTGAATGGGAAAGATAGTTTAAATTTAAAAGGAGTTGTAAAAATTGGAACTTTAGTTTTATTGTATGAGAAATCCTCAAATGAGATTTGGGACTTGGAACAAAATGATTTACAAAAAAGACTTTACAAAATAACTGGATTATCAATGCAAGCTATTCAGGGAAAGTACTTCTATGGTGTAATCGTTATGAAACATCATCAAGAAGCGAGTCCTACATCGGATTTAAAGCTTTCTGATGGTACATTTAGTGTAAATGAAGCATATATTCCGTTAAGAAAAATGAATCAAAATCAGTTTAATGCTCTAATTTGTGGTATTGACTTCAAATTGACCGCTACGGGTAAAATTGTAAGATTAAATTAATATGCTCAAAAAAACACTTTCATTCTCCAATCCATATCGCTTAAGTTTAAAGAACTTACAGTTGGTTGCCGAATCAAAAGATAGCGGGGAAATTCGTACTGTTCCAATCGAAGATATTGGTTTTATTGTTCTCGACAATATGCAAATTTCGGTAAGTTTGCCATTGTTAGAAGCGTTGGTTGCAAATAATGTTGCAGTAGTTTTTTCCGATTCAAAGCACATGCCTCAATCGATGTTGCTTAATTTAGATTCTCACAGTATTCAGACCGAAATATTTAGGAATCAGATTAATGCAAGTATTCCATTACAAAAGAATTTGTGGAAGCAAACAATAGAATATAAAATTCAAAATCAGGCTAAACTATTAAAATTGCTCGATAGACCTAGTGCTGACATTTTGGCTTTAGCAAAGGATGTAAAATCAGGCGATTCAGAAAACAAGGAAGGAACTGCTGCTCGATTGTATTGGTCACGGTTATTAGGATTGAAATTTACAAGAGACAGGTTTGGCGAATTTCCTAACGAACTGTTAAATTATGGTTATATCATTTTACGAGCTGCTGTTGCTCGTTCTTTGGTGGGATCGGGATTATTGCCAACATTAGGGATTCATCACCGCAACAAATACAATGCATATTGCCTGGCAGATGATATTATGGAGCCTTACAGACCTTATGTTGACAGGAGAGTGTTTTATATGGTGAAAAAAAATTCTGATTTGTTTTCCTTGGGCAAAGAAGAGAAGGCAGAATTATTACAAGTATTGACAGATGATGTAATCATTGATAAAATGCGACGTCCTTTGATGGTGGCATTATCTATGACAACTGCATCACTGGCAAAATGTTATTCAGGAGAAGTTAAAACGATAAAATTTCCTGAATTTAAATAATGGAACAATTAAGACTAAATGCATATCATATTATGTGGCTATTTGTTTATTTCGATTTACCGACAAATACTAAAAAAGAGCGTAAGGCTGCATCGTTATTCAGAAAAGATCTGATGAAAGATGGTTTTTCGATGATGCAATTTTCGGTTTATACTAGACATTGTGCCTCAAAAGAAAGTCTAGATGTTCATGTAAAGCGTGTACAATCATTTTTACCGGAATACGGACAGGTAAGTTTATTAAAGATAACTGACAAACAGTACGGAGATATGATAAATTTCTGGGGTAAAAAACAAATTGCACAAAAAAATCAACCTGTGCAATTGGAATTATTTTAAATTTGTTCGTTCTTTGACATATTGGAATAGGATTCAAAAAATATTACATTTTGTCACTTCATAGTAGTAAATTGATTGTTTTTTCGTGATAAAAAGACTTTCGTAAGCCTTGATATTTGAGGCTTTTATGGCGCTATGTTGTGGTTTGATGTAATTTTGAAAGATATAACAACCATTTCTACATTTTGAGCAAACTCGAAGCAGTTGTGGTTTGATGTAATTTTGAAAGATATAACAACTTAGTGTCATTCTGGCACGTTACAAGTTAAGTTGTGGTTTGATGTAATTTTGAAAGATATAACAACAATTTGACAAATAAGCACCAACACAATATAGTTGTGGTTTGATGTAATTTTGAAAGATATAACAACTTTACAACATAATTATTCAAATCAGTTGCGTTGTGGTTTGATGTAATTTTGAAAGATATAACAACTCTTTTATACAAGCTTCAACGCTTTGTTGGGTTGTGGTTTGATGTAATTTTGAAAGATATAACAACAAAGATCTTTTGTATATCTTGTCTGAATAAGTTGTGGTTTGATGTAATTTTGAAAGATATAACAACCCTTTGGATTTTGTTGAGGTAAAAAAATAGTTGTGGTTTGATGTAATTTTGAAAGATATAACAACTCGGGATTATTTTTTAACTGAGTAAGTTCAGTTGTGGTTTGATGTAATTTTGAAAGATATAACAACTACCGCAAAGTTTACGCTTGACCGATTACAGTTGTGGTTTGATGTAATTTTGAAAGATATAACAACATCCGAAAGACAAAGCTAAAACCTATATAAGTTGTGGTTTGATGTAATTTTGAAAGATATAACAACGTACCTTGTCTGCTATATAGTTTATGTCCGGTTGTGGTTTGATGTAATTTTGAAAGATATAACAACGAATTGTCTTTTCCGAAGAATTTAAAAGCAGTTGTGGTTTGATGTAATTTTGAAAGATATAACAACAGACGATGCTATAAGGTCTTTAGAGATACTGTTGTGGTTTGATGTAATTTTGAAAGATATAACAACGATAGCGTGGTTACATTGACTTTTAGAGGGGTTGTGGTTTGATGTAATTTTGAAAGATATAACAACGATAGCGTGGTTACATTGACTTTTAGAGGGGTTGTGGTTTGATGTAATTTTGAAAGATATAACAACAAACAAAACTAAAAAAGAAATAAAATGTCAGTTGTGGTTTGATGTAATTTTGAAAGATATAACAACTGTTTCACTTCCGCATCTTTGCCAAGTCTTGTTGTGGTTTGATGTAATTTTGAAAGATATAACAACCATTAAAACAACTAATATTGACGCTTCTCATGTTGTGGTTTGATGTAATTTTGAAAGATATAACAACATGGGACAAACTATTAACGGACTAAACGAAGTTGTGGTTTGATGTAATTTTGAAAGATATAACAACTAATTGAATTATATTATATTATTTTGTAGAGTTGTGGTTTGATGTAATTTTGAAAGATATAACAACGTATTTATGATTTTACCAGAACAGAAACAAGTTGTGGTTTGATGTAATTTTGAAAGATATAACAACATGCACAACTACAGCAACGAAAAGAAGCAGTTGTGGTTTGATGTAATTTTGAAAGATATAACAACACCTTAATTCAATTATCTATTGCAAAGAAGTTGTGGTTTGATGTAATTTTGAAAGATATAACAACGTCCATTCGATTTTTGTACTCATATTATTAGTTGTGGTTTGATGTAATTTTGAAAGATATAACAACGGGATAGCAGAAGATACATAATCGTAAATAGTTGTGGTTTGATGTAATTTTGAAAGATATAACAACTTTTTTTATTTCCTAAAATTTATATCTTTGGTTGTGGTTTGATGTAATTTTGAAAGATATAACAACAATAAATACAATAGTATCTGTTTATTCTCCGTTGTGGTTTGATGTAATTTTGAAAGATATAACAACACACAGATTACAAGATTGCGTTACCTTCTGTTGTGGTTTGATGTAATTTTGAAAGATATAACAACTCGGGAGATGTATTTCCTGAAGCAAACTAGTTGTGGTTTGATGTAATTTTGAAAGATATAACAACTGGGTAATTTCTTAAAATGTTCTATCACTGTTGTGGTTTGATGTAATTTTGAAAGATATAACAACTATTTCTGAATCAGTTTTATTTAATTCTTCGTTGTGGTTTGATGTAATTTTGAAAGATATAACAACTACAATGCGAGAATTGCGAAGCGAAGCAAAGTTGTGGTTTGATGTAATTTTGAAAGATATAACAACAAATAGTAAAGGCGAATTAACCGATTTTGGGTTGTGGTTTGATGTAATTTTGAAAGATATAACAACCAGATAATTCGGCAGTATCATAAGCTGCAGTTGTGGTTTGATGTAATTTTGAAAGATATAACAACAATTTGATATTCCTATGTCAACTTTAAAAGGTTGTGGTTTGATGTAATTTTGAAAGATATAACAACAAGGACAAAGAATAATAAACCACTATCAGCGTTGTGGTTTGATGTAATTTTGAAAGATATAACAACTCAGCTGTTGGTTTACTGTTAGAGTCAAGGTTGTGGTTTGATGTAATTTTGAAAGATATAACAACTAATGGCGGAGATTATTTTATTTTCCTTTCGGTTGTGGTTTGATGTAATTTTGAAAGATATAACAACAGAATTTTAGAAGCAAAGGAAGGCAAGGAAGTTGTGGTTTGATGTAATTTTGAAAGATATAACAACACTAATCTTTGTGACATTGATTATTTCCCAGTTGTGGTTTGATGTAATTTTGAAAGATATAACAACCAGACATTTGGAACTTGCCTAAATATCGGGTTGTGGTTTGATGTAATTTTGAAAGATATAACAACGCGTGGTCAGCTGGTGTTTTTGGCTCATCTGTTGTGGTTTGATGTAATTTTGAAAGATATAACAACTTTTCTTGATTTTATCAAAACGAATCCTTGGTTGTGGTTTGATGTAATTTTGAAAGATATAACAACCTTGATTTTAATATTGTTCTGTGCCTGGTAGTTGTGGTTTGATGTAATTTTGAAAGATATAACAACGAAAGAGAAAAAAACGGCAACATTCACGCCGTTGTGGTTTGATGTAATTTTGAAAGATATAACAACTAGCTTATTAAACATAGACAATGACGGAAAGTTGTGGTTTGATGTAATTTTGAAAGATATAACAACTAACGCAGGTGCATAATCTGTAAGTATTAAGTTGTGGTTTGATGTAATTTTGAAAGATATAACAACGGAAGACCGATTTTAACAAGTTATTGGTAGGTTGTGGTTTGATGTAATTTTGAAAGATATAACAACCAGTCCCAATTCCTATTCTACCTGCACTTGGTTGTGGTTTGATGTAATTTTGAAAGATATAACAACCAAAGTGGTTGGCAATTATTTTAATATGGGTTGTGGTTTGATGTAATTTTGAAGGATATAACAACTAATATATATTACTATTTGCCGATAAGTCTGTTGTGGTTTGATGTAATTTGAAACTTATAACAACTTCGTGCCTTAGTGTCTTCGTGGCAAAAACGCCTAGGGTTATTCCCCCTGTTCAGTATTATTGCCTTTATAAATACTTAAAACATCTTCAACTTTATTAAAAATCCTTTTCCATGATGATGCAAATAGAATAACTGCAATAATCAGCATTACGATAAGAACCTTTTCGTGATTGCTAAAGTCTTTCAGTTTTTTCATTACTTTTCTATTCTTATTCTTGCATCAACAGCTTTGATGTATTTCATATTACCCAGCAGTGGATTTAAGTCCATTTCAAATATTTCGGGGGCAGCTTCAAGCAGGGCAGATATTTTTACGATTTGTTCGACGAATATTTCCTGATTTACACCTTCCTGACCTCTGACACCTTCGATAATTTTAAAGGATTTCAGTCTTTTTATCATACTGTCAGCCTCCTCACGCGAAACAGGTGATATTGATGTATTTACATCATGCAGAACTTCGATAAAAATACCTCCAAGACCTGCTAAAACCATGTGACCGAATTTGTCTTCACGTTTTGCCCCGATAAAAACTTCCGTGCCTTTAAGCATTTCTCCCATCAAAACAGCATAAGTATCTTTTATTTTGATGAGTCTGTCAAATTCTCTCAGCACAGTTTCTTCATCTTTTACATTTAACACTACACCACCGACATCAGATTTATGGATTGGACCAACAACTTTCATAACCAGAGGGAATCCGTGTTTGCGTGCAAAAGCAAGAGCATCTTCGGGTTTGTCAACCACCTGTTCAAAGGCTCTGTCTATACCGGCTGCGTCAAGCAACTCGAAAACTTCTGAAGGACTTAAATAGCCGTTTTGTGCATTATCAATGACTTTTCTGATTCTTGATTTATCGGTATCCGGTAGAAGTATTTTTTCGGGTTGAGGCAGAGGAGTGTTTATAACTTTGCAGAGTGCATTTCCAAAATTTACCTCGTCAGGGAAGTTTATTCTTCCTTTTTTGATAAAATATTCAATTTCGTCTTTTACATTAATAATTGATGGTAAAATCGGATAAATAGGTTTTTTGCATGATTTCATTTTCTGGTCAAGTACATCATATACATCATACACAGGGAACAAACCAGGACTTCCGAAAATTACAGCCATTGCATCAATGTTGTCAAAATCATTTTCGCAGGCATCAATAATATGACCAAGTTGCTCTGCAGTTCCTGTTGCCAAAAAATCTATAGGATTTGCAACAGAGCTTCCCGGAAATAGTTTTTCGAGCAATAATTTTGCTTTTTCGCCTTCTATATGCGGGATATTAAGACCGCCGTTGCTGAGAGAATCGGTTAACATTACTGCCGGACCGCCTGCATGTGTAATTATCGCCATATTTTTACCTTTTGGCATAGGATGCATAAATATTGAAGCTACAGTAGCAAGTTCTTCCCTTCCGTTACAGCGAACAATTCCTGCCTTGCGGAATAGTGCTTCTACAGCAACATCGGGACTGGCTAAAGCTCCTGTGTGAGAGGATGCAGCACGGCTACCTGCTTCGGAGCCTCCCGATTTTATTGCAGCTATTTTTGCTCCTTTTCTTATTAGAGAAGAAGCATGGCGATATAATTTTTGAGGTTTGTCTATATTTTCAATGTACAACAATTTAACAGGAGCCGAAATTCCGTGTTGATATGTCTCGTCAAGATATTGCAGTATTTCTTCAACACCTATCTGAGCAGAATTACCAACCGAATACACAGAAGAAAATCTAAGTCCTTTTGGAATAGCAGATTCCATAATAAAAACTGCCGTAGCGCCGGAACCGGAAATAAAATCAACACCTTTTGAATTCAGAGCTGGAATTGGAGTAGTAAAAATACCATTGTAAGTCTGGTTTAACAATCCGACACAATTGGGACCGATAAGACTCGCACCGGCATTATCAATCACACTTACAATTTTGTCTTCCAGTTCTGCACCTTCAGCATTTTCTTCGCTAAACCCGGCTGATAAAATTATAAATCCTCCTGTCCCTTTTTTCTGCGTAAGAGTTTCAACAGCCTCCAGACAAAATTTAGCAGCAATTGCCAGTATCGCACAATCAACCTGAGGCAAGTCTTTTACATCGCGATAACTTTTAATTCCCTGCACAACATCAAGTTTTGGATTAACAACATACAAGTTACCTTTAAAATTGCCATCAATTAAATTCTTCAGGATTTTACCTCCCGGCTTTTGAATATCGTCTGAACCTCCAATTACTGCAACGCTTTTCGGATTTATTAATTTATCGTTTATCATAATTATTTTGTTTTCGTTTCCTGCAAAGTTAAAATTTAATTTTTATGATAAAATGAATTGTTAGTATTTTTTAAAACACAATTAAAAACATTTTTTGGTTGATTATTCCGAGTTACTTTCGAAATAATTCTTCAGTTTTTTGTTGATGAATCAAAAAGAAAGTGTTAATTTTGAAGAATGAGATTGGGGTAAAATGAATATAAATACCCAGACAGGTTGTATAATGATGGTAAAATCGTTTTTACAAACGTTGGATAAAATAAGGATGTATATTAGCGAATTGACACGTCCTAAAATAAACGACCGTGAAATCTTTTTGAGAGCGATTGACTATTTATATTAAAATGAGGAAAATAACTGAAAAAATAAAAACAACTAAACTCAGGCAAGATTAAGTAAATGCATGGTTAAATTTTATAAAAACATTTACATTTTTATTTAATTTTGTATCGGCTTAAAACAGAAGCTTACGGTATGGGTTAATGTCAAAATAGTTGCTCATACACATATTTTTTAATACAAACATAAATGAATTATTTAATCTTGCCATTTTTTATCTTTTTCTTTGCAGTAACATCATATTGTCAAAAAGAAGATGCTGTTGCAAAATTTAATTTCGACTTTGAAACTGTTGAAGAGGGCAGTCTGGTTGGTTGGGAAATCTACGGAAGTTCAAATTATTTGATTTCTCTTGATTCAACTAACGTAGTTAGTGGGAAATATTCTGCAGTTATTGAGTTTATTGAAGGTAACCCTAGCACTAAGGCTTTAGCAATTAAAATACCCGACAGTTACGCAGGTAAGAAAATAACACTTTCAGGTTATATCAAAACCGAAAATGTTACTGACGGGTATGCAGGTCTATGGATGAGAATTGACCCGTCCGTTGCATTTGACAATATGTATAAAAATGGAGTAAAGGGTACAACTGACTGGACAAAATATGAAATAACCCTTAAGATGAACCCTGAAAAAACAGAGCAGATTTTTGTCGGAGGATTATTTGTTGGAAAAGGCAAAATGTGGTTAGACAATTTTACTGTAACTATTGATGGAAAAGATATAAATAATATAGAACCACTTGAAAGAGAGCTTTTGCCTGCCGATAGAGACAGGAACTTTGACAATGGTTCAGGAATAAATATTTCTTCAATTAGTAAAGATCAAATTGACAATCTAAAAAATCTTGGTTTGATTTGGGGCTTCCTGAAATACTATCATCCAAATATTGCAAAAGGACAATACAACTGGGATTATGAGCTTTTTAGAATTCTTCCACAAGTTCTAAATTCCGAAGATAAAAGTACTTGTGATTCCCTTTTTATAATTTGGATAGAGGGCTTAGGACAATTTTCGAAGGGTAAGGAAAAAGTAATTAAAGCATCAGATGTTAAAATTAAACCGGATTTAGACTGGATACAGAATTTTGGTTTTTCGGATGAACTAACAAACTTACTATTGCAGGTGAAAAATGCAAAGAGACCAACAATGCATTATTACATTGGATTACGTTTCTTAGTAGGTAATCCTGAATTTAAACATGAGAATGCTTATTCCTCAATGACATATCCTGATGCAGGATTTCGTCTGTTGTCTTTGTTCAGGTACTGGAACATAATTCAATATTACTTTCCATATAAAAACCTTATCGAGGAAGATTGGAACTGTGTATTAGAAGAATTTATTCCGAAATTCATTGCTGCAAAAGATGAAACAGAATACACACTCGCAGTTCTGGAGCTTATCGGACGAGTTCACGATACACACGCAAACGTTTGGGGTGGCAATCAAGTTTTAAATAATCATTTCGGACTGCGTTATACGGCAGCTGAAATTTCATTTATTGAAGGTAAACCTGTAGTAACCGGTTTTTATGATGAAAAATCAGGGCAGGAAACTGGTCTTGAAATTGGAGATATTATTTCAGTTATAAATAATCAGCCTGTAGAAGAAATTATTGCTGAGAAAATGAAATACGCACCTGCTTCGAATTACCCGACCAAGTTACGAAACATTTCTTTTGATCTTTTGAGAACAAATGATTCGATAATTAACATAGAGTTTATTAGAAATGGTAGAGCTGAAAACAAAACTTTAAAAACATATTCATACGAGGAAATAAATGTTTACAGCAAATATGAGTATTCTGATACTTGCTTTAAATTGATAAATGAAGATATAGCCTATATAAATAATGGTTCTCTGAAAAAGGAGTATCTGCCTGTTATCTGGAAAGAAATTCAGAACACAAAAGGGTTGATTATAGATATTAGAAATTACCCTTCAGATTTTCCTTTATACCAATTAAGTTGTTATTTAATGCCAAAAAAAACTCAGTTTGTTAAGTTCACAAAAGGGAGTATTAAAACTCCGGGTCTTTTTACTTACACAAAACCATTATACTCAGGAAAGAAAAACAAAAATTATTATCAGGGAAAAGTCATTATATTAATTAACGAAATTACCCAAAGTTCTGCGGAGTTTCATACAATGGCGTACAGGGTTAATCAAAACTCAATTGTTATTGGCTCTACAACAGCAGGTGCAGACGGAAATGTTTCACGATTTGACTTGCCAGGTGGAATAATCACTATGATTAGTGGAATAGGTGTTTATTATCCAGATGGACAAGAAACTCAAAGAATTGGAATTGTGCCAGATATCGAAATTAAACCTACAATTCAAGGAATTAAAGAAGGTCGTGATGAATTGTTGGAAAAAGCTATAAGTTTAATATATGAGAATTAAAAAGTAAAAGTTTTTTATAATTTTGTGTAAACGACGAATAAAATATTGTAAGATAGTTGAAATTATAAATATTGACACATGAAAATATTTTTATTACTAATAATTTGTTTGCTAATAACGACCGCAGCTTTCACTCAAGATAATATTGTAAAAGAAAACAGGTGGACTGAATGGCAGGTTGACACTACAAAAACACATCAGGGCAATATAAATGTTACAAAAAAGAGAATAAAAATCACCTCCAGTAAATGTTTAATTACAGAAGAAATTATCTATTTTCATGATGAATGTAATAATATTATCAGAAAGACAAAAATCAGATCTGACTGTAAACGTAATATAGGAGAAGGAAATATTATGTACGAAAGAAAGTATAAAAGTAAATGTGTTAACAAATAACAAAAACAGAAAAAGCCACGAAATCACAAAATCACACAAAACGGAATAAACATTTCGTGAACCTTAGTGTTTTAGTGTCTTAGTGGCAAAAAAACAAAGCAATATAAGAAACCATGAACTCGAAATCAGCAACAAAATAAACAAACAGCAATTGCAGGACAAACACTTCCTTTGGCATTTTATCAATTTAATGTTTTTATTGTACTTTGTATTAAATAATTTGAACAAAGTGTAAAAAAAATTATATTTGCACCGCAAATTAAGAATTAGAAATATGAAAAATAATGTATTAGTGTTTATAGCCATATTTATGGTGACTTTATCTTTAATTTCTTGTGGTAATAAAGAACAGAAGGTAAACAGCGAAGGTATTGACAGTAGTAAAATCACGGTGCAATCTCCAATTCTTGATGAGTATGGTAAACTTATGCCCGGATGTAAAAATTTGATTTCGGTAGAGGTCGAAGGTATTGATGTAGCCGAAGCTTTGATTTATATTGACGAAGATGCCGGTGATGCTTATATTGAAGAAACAGGTGTTAGTCTTGTTCCTTATGAAGGTGGGAAATCCGTGAAGATGAT
>Ga0116142_10003444_pt1 | contig 15912 bp, 9 predicted proteins | sample AD_UKC033_MetaG_FD_89785 | JGI IMG/M metagenome (GOLD analysis project Ga0116142, IMG submission 89785) | Active sludge microbial communities of municipal wastewater-treating anaerobic digesters from USA - AD_UKC033_MetaG | ecosystem: Engineered > Bioreactor > Anaerobic > Digestate | place: USA... | reverse complement strand
TAAGTTGATTTGGTTTGAGCCCATGGCGGTTGCTGTTAATGTTCCGGTAGCATGTCCACTTGGCTCGGTAGCAAACGTAAAATCGTTAGCGGTTTGCGGTGCGGTTAGGTTATAGTTATAAGTAGCGGCATTGGTGCCATCCCACGCAAACGGTATAATTGTATAGTAATAATCGGTACCGCTTGTTAAGCCGGTATCATTAAATGAAGTTGCAGCTCCACTTGTGATGGTGGTTATTTTATGACCCGTTCCGTCCGCGGGTGGTGCGGCTCCATCTGCCAGTGTACCCAGTGATGGCGCGCTTCCTGTATTGCGGTAAATAACGTAGCCAGCTGTTGCCCCGGTTCCAACCCAACTATTAGCTGATGGAAATGTTAAATCAATGGTGGTACTTCCGTTAGCGGTAACTGTTAATTGCCCCCCGCTTAACTGAAGGGGTTCAGTCACAAATACAGTTTCAGAGGTTGTGCCGGCATCGGCATTATTTCTGGCGTATGCCACAAAAAAGATTCGGGCTGCCGAAGGCAAACTGGTTCGGGCTTGTGTAAAAGCTCCAGCGGTTGCGGAGGCTTCTTCCAATTCATTCGAGGTACCCACGGGTGATGTGGTACTCCAACGTGTTCCTCGATGGGTTAAGGTTCCTGTTACGGTTCCGCCTAAGGTGGCGTCAGTAGTGGTTATGCCTGATACTGTTGGTGTAGTTACTATGGGGGCTTGGGAATAGGCTGTGGAAGCGAGCAACACAAAGAAGATACTACTCAATATGAGTGTTTTATTTCGTGTTGTTACCCGATGCATTAAGCCAACAAAACAATTTGTCATAAATTTTCGATCTTATTAGTCCTTCAGTTCTCCGTTACGATTAGTTTTCAAAAGAAATACAGTTGCAAAATTGCCAAGGGTGTTTGTACCGCAGATAATCAGGTCACCTTCCGGGGTCTCGCGGATTGCAGTTGGCACCTCATCCCCGGCACCACCAAATCTTCTTGTCCAAACCACATTTCCGGCAGCATCAACTTTTATTAAAACCAAATCTTTATTGTTCTGACTCTCTGCTGAACCTGCAAGTACAAAGCCACCGTCTTGCGTGGATGTAATTGCTTCACCACGATCTTCGGTGATGGACACATTCCGATCAGTAAGGAGGTCACTGTTAACACCATCAAAGTACCTAAGGCTACTTGCGTTAATGGTGCCATCATTACGAACTGTCATGAAAAAGATGTTGCCTTTGGAACCATCCTGAGTTTCACTATACGTACCAACTACTGCAAATCCAAATGCGGGTGAACTTGCTAAACAGATATCCTTCGGGACAAAGTATTGTTGCGAGTTCTGGCCGTAAACACTATAGTTTGGGTACACTGAGTTTTCTTCAATGGTAGGAATGCTTACCCATGAGTTGATAAAATCTCCGGCAACATCAGCAATAGCAGCGGCCCAGGTAATTCTACCATTACTATAATGTATTGACTTCGAGTTTTGCGAGGTGCGGCCAAGCAGGTCATATCGTTTAGTCCAGTTAAGCGTTCCATCGGCATTTAAGGCAATCAAAAAGGGTTCTGCTGGAGCTACTTGTTGAGCGGTAACTGCTTTTTTGGAGGTACCTAAGATGTAGACTTTGCCATCGGCAGCTACATCAATGGCTTCTCCAGTAAAGTCTTCTAAAATTATAGTTTCATTGATTTGGGGTGGTGCAGGTACAGGAGTCTCATCAGTAATAGTGAATGTGCGTGTTATCTCAAAGTTAGGATCCAATACGGCTCCTCGAAGCGAGGAAATACTAATGTTTGCTACAAGTGGCTCAAGAGGGTTTACGATTATCCGGTCACCCACAATAACATAGCCGCTAACATTTGCACCATTTCTAATGGCCTTTATAGATTTACCGGTTCCACCTGCAATTTCCTTGAATCCAAGGGTTTTATTTCCGGTGGTGTTTGTTTTGAAAACCACAGCCGAAGTGTAAGTCGTATCACGGATATTGTCCTCGACAAACATATTTCCAACCACTACATAGCCATCCGGTGTCAGTTCTAAACCAGTAGCAGTTATACTGTAAGGCCCTTGATAAAACTTCAGAAAAGTATTTCGTGGGCTTGGTTCAGAACCATCCAGATTACTACAGGTAATGGTAAAGAATGAAAACGTAATAAAGAGTAAAATTCTTTTCATTTGGCTTTTATCGTTCTTTTCTTCGGATTAAACATGTTTATTACGTAACTCCCACTTAAAGACAGTGACGAAATTTTATACACAGGATCCGCATAACCCTGGCCCCAGGTTGCTTGTTCATTCGCATACGATGTTTCCAACGAGTTTACATTGGTGAGCCCGTGTGTATACCATACGCGTGCTATAAAATAACCGCCCCCCATTTGAAATTTTACGCCAGCGCCTGCCTGTAAGCTAATATTGGTTTTAACGCGCTGTGGGTTCAAATTAAAAGTAGCCTCTTGAATCGATGTGGTATTGGTTCTTAGTACTTCTGATTTGATTTTGGAATTCAGGAGGTAATCAACAACAACACCTCCGGACACAAATGGATTAAATTTCTTTTCTGCTAATTTATACTCCATGCTCAATGGCAAGGATATCCAATTCTGAGTTTCCACCCCTTGAAATTGATTGGTGATAGAACCATCACCTGCCAATGAGCGGTCTGTAATCAATTCGAGATTGAATTTTTTCTGACTATAAAGTAGTTCACCATGTAGTGTTAACTTATCTGTAGGGTCAAGCGGAACATCTACCGATGCGCCAAATAAAATTGCAATTGCATACCTATACTTACTCCCCTCTGCCAACTCAACGGCTGATACCGTGTTGGTTACATTGGGTTGTGTTGCATTTACACCAAGCGTGGCACCAATGCGATAGATTTCATTTGTGCGAAAGGTGTTGTATAGGGCCACAAACTCTGCCGGATCCACGGCCGGGTTAATTTGAAAGTAATTATCTGTTTGAAGTAACTTCAGCATGGTCGCATCGGCCTTCTCCGGCTCTTCCAGGTAGATGTAGGTGAGGGTAAGCAGTTTAAGCAAGCTTACTTTTTCAGACTGCTCACAAAGGGCGTTTGGATTATTAAGGGCTTTGTTAATGATATCCTCCAGTTCGTGCAGGCGACCCTGGTCATATACCGATTGGGCCAACCTTACGGCCTGGGCACAGGATGAATTTTGTGCGTACGCACCACTTGCCGCTATGGAAATCAGGATAACAAGATAAAGTTTCTTCATACTCATTTGCCCGGTTTCTTATTCGTATTTATTCCCGATTGAATGCCCGGATAACTTTCGCAGGTTTTTTGCCACGGGTAATCCTGAAGATTGCCAACGTAAATAATCCATTCTTCTTCTGTTAGATTTCGTTTTACTTTATCACATAATAAAGAAGCCATACCATTAAAATCAGTTGGGTAGGCGTGTATGGTTTGATTGGTTTGGTTTGTTCCGGTTCTGGTTACGGTTTCTTGCGTACTATGGATACCGGCAAATAGTTGAGAATCGTCAGGTGAAAACGTTACACTCCAAACCCAATCGTGATCGCTTACTGTAATAGGCTGCTCATTCAGGTTTCTGAAATTCCACAAACGCACCGTTAAGTCTTTGCTGGCAGAGGCCATAAATTTTCCCGAATGGTTGAACTTTATATCCTCAATTTCAGAAGAGTGACCAGGTAAATCGCGAATAATGATTCCATTATTGATTATTCGTAATAAACCATTGCGACTTCCGGTAATAATCTGGCGACCATCGGGGGCAAAACATACTGCAGTAAGTCCGTTTGATATTTTGATTTTGGTAACAGCATAATTTTTACCGATGTCCCACACATACAGATTGCCGTTATCGCCTGCACCGGCTAACAGCGTTCCATTTTCATTTAAGTCTAATGAAACAATTTTTTCGTCAGATGTTATTACCTCTTTGGCAGAGGAAAGGTCTGAGTACTTAATGCTATGCCCGGAATTATCGCGTGCATAGAAGCCTTTGCCATCGGGGGTAAAGTGAATATTCTCAATATCTGATTTGAAACCCGGAATCTTTTTGGCAGGAGCTGAAGGATTCTGTAAATCATAAAGTTCAGCATAATTTGCATCGCGGTTGGTAGGGAAGAGGCCTCCGGCTGCAAGCCAGTTTCCATCCGGGCTGGTATCTAATGAATAAACCAGGTATGGTTCTGTGCGTTTTGCCTCATCCACTAGAATTTCGGCAACCCAACCATTATTAACATAGTTCCACTGGATAATCCGGCCATCGCTGCCTCCGGAATAAATGTGATTACCTTTTCCTGATGTTTCCAGGGCGCGGGCGGCACCATTTTTATGGGCTTCCAGGCTTCGGGTTAGTGGTTCATCCCAATTTTTTAAGGCGGTGTATAAACCACTATACACATCGCTGTTGTATTCGTAGCCGCCATACTTTTTGTTAAACAAATAAGCTTGTTGTGCTACTAATCCTTCCAGGGAAAGGTCGTTGCCCAATTCTTTCGATTTAATGGCCATAGCTTTAGCGGCTGCGAGGTATTTTTCACGTTCGGCACGCTCAGCATTAAGAATTGCTAATTTTTCGTTCGCAATTGCTTCACCTTCGGCTTTACGGGCAGCAATTGCATTCTTATCGGCCTGTTCTTTTTGCCGTTTAGCTTCTGCTTCAGCAAGTTCGGCTTGTATTCTTCTTTTCTCAGCCTCTGCGCGTTGAATAGCTTCCGCAGCCTGGGCTGCTTCCGCAGCAATCTTTGCTTTTTCGGCCGCTTCCTGGGCGATTCGTGCTTTGTCTCTTTCATCCTCGGCAACTTTCTGTGCTTCCACCGCCCTTGCCTCGTTAGCCTTTGCTAGGTCAGCTTGCCTTTTTGCCTCAGCCTGTTGCATAAAGGCATACACAAAGGCAACCAACGCAATAGCAGCCAAGGTACCAAACACAATTGCGGTAACACGGGCGCGTTGCAACTTGCGCTTGGCCTCCAGTTCTTTAATGCGTTGTTCGGTATCAAATTCTTTCTTGGAATATTCCAGAAAGATCATGGTGCGCTCAAAGGCTGGATGGTAGCGTTGTCCCCAAACTAAAGTAGGTTTGTGTTTGGCTTGCCAGTTGAGCGCTAATTGCAAATCGGGTGGGCGCCATAAGCCGGCTTTGCCTACCTGGTATTGCCCTGCTGCTTCGGCCAAACGCAAATACATTTGTACGGCTTCGCTTTCATCGTCAACCCAGTTTTTCAAGCGCACCCAAATGCGCATCAAACTTTCGTGCGATATGTCGATCATCGACTTGGAGCCTAACTCAATGCCATAAGCCGGTGTTAATAAGGAACGACCGGGTTCGCGGAATTTTTCAAGCACGGCTACCACATCGGCTTCCGATACATCGGCAATGGAGGCAATTTCATTTAACCGCGTGGGTCTACGAATACCAAAGTTCTCACCTCGTTTTTCAGTAATAGCCTTGAATAGAATTTCGCAGATGCGTTGTTGTTCTTCGTCCAGTTCGTCATAGGCTTCGTTGGCATGCATCGAAAGCGCTTCAGACATGGTACCGATCGCCTCATAATGTTTCAGGTCAACGGGCTCATCTTCATAGTCGCGGTATTTGGCCCAGTAACTCCAGGTGCGCATCAAGGCGTGTTGCAGAATGGGCAACTGATCGGGGTTATCGCCCAAATCATTAAGAAGTTGTTGCGTTAAACGCGGAGTAATCTTTGCGTTACCCACCGCTACCGGTCCTTCAATAGCCCTGCGTTTCTGATCGCGCGTCATTTGCGGAATCAGGTAGTGGCTATCGTTAATCTTACGCGTTAATTCCGGAAACTGGGCGCACTCACCAATAAAATCGGAGCGCATGGTAATGGCTACGTAGATGGGGGCATCTTCATAGTTTACAGCTTCCATCAGCAGGTTGATGAAAGCAAGCGATTCGTTTACAGAATTCGGATCGGTACTATCCTTGAAGCGGAAGAGTTCTTCAAACTGATCGACCAGGATAAGGTAGTTGATATCTTCTTTTCTGCGCGATTGCTGAATGGCTTCTACCAGGCCAAGCGAACTGCTTCGCAACAAAGTAGAAACAATGGTGCGCTTGATTTTTTTGTCTTCCGCATCGGCCGTGTTGTAGTCTTTTACGGTTTTTAAAAGCGACTCGGCCAGGTTATCGATGGGGCCGGCACCGGGGCGCGTAACAACAACTTCCCAGTTAGGGCTTGCATCGGTAAGGAAGCCTCCGTACAAAATGGGCAGCACACCACAATAAATAAAAGATGACTTACCACTTCCGGAAGGACCGATAATACCTACAAACCGGCTCTTGGAAAGTTTGAGCAGCACTTCATCGCTTTGGCCTTCGCGGCCAAAGAACAAATGGCTCTCTTCAATTTTGAACGGACGCAGACCGGGGAAGGGATTAATCGTTCCTACCCGTGTGCCGTGTTCATCTACCGTCTGGCTCATAGTTTTATGAGTTTATTTCTTGTAAAAAGTTTTTAAGATTTTCCAGCGAGCGATTGGAATCGCCCGATATCAACGTAAGATTTTGATTCTTGAATCCGTCTAACGTAGCACCGGTTGCAGCCACAATGGCTTTACCCTGAATGGGTTTCTTCCGTCCAAAGCCAGGCGCTTTCAACAAGTCGAGCACTTTCATGCGCACCCACTGATCGTTTACTTTTCCTTTAAAGATGATGGCGCCATCGAAGTTGCGCAGGTTGTCGATGTGTTGCTTGCGCACTTCCAGTAAATCGCCTTCGAAGGCCGGGGTAAGCACTTTAAAGCCTGATTTTTCGATGGCTTCGCGGAAGGGGCGTACTTCGGTATCATCAATTTTATCGTGTACCAGGTAAATAGATTTGCCGCCCGATTCTTCCGTGCTCTTGCGCTCCTGCGATTCGAGCAACTCTTCGCGCATTATATTTTTGAAATCTTCCAATGGGTTTTGCAAAATCTCGGCACCTTCCTGTGCTTCGGTATCGCGCTTCAGCGTATCAATAAAAGCCCGTTGTTTATCGCTTGCATTTTTCAGGTTTTGCGAAATCCAGATTAGTCGCGAAAACTCTTGTTTGTTTTGTTTTTTCTTCAGGGCTACTTCGGCTGCAACTTGATTTTGGATATCTACAATGGAGCGATCGCCTCCTTCAGGTATTTCGCCATAGGCATTACCTACCAGGTGAACCGAGAGTGCGCACTCTTCCACATCTTTCCGAACCACGTTTATTACTTCGTTTGCCTGTGCAGGAAGTGTTTTTTTAGGAAGCACAATGTAGCCATGGCGTTGAAGTTCGCGCTTGATGATGTTGCGTTGCACGGATAAATCGTGGCCGGTTTCGGCTAAGTAAATAGACTTTCGTTTATAGATATTTTTTACAGATGATTTGGCATCCCCTTCGTTCAAAATCATGAGCGCATCGTGAATATCATAAGCCAGATCGACCAACTTCATCCAGTATTGTTTTTCTGCTTCCTGGCTAAAAAGATCTGAATACTCTTTTTGAAGCCCGGTTTCTGCATCGAGTTGATACATTTCGTACCCCAGCAAATCGCGCAGGCGGGGTGGTTGTTCGGCTGTTGAAAGCGGAGTTTTCATTACTTTGAAGACCCGATTAATTTTTGAAGCCTCTGTATTTTTATAAAATGTTTCGAGGTTATCGAGGCAGCGGCCCGAAAGTGTAAACTCTTTGGTAAGAATCGGAACCAGTATTGCGGCATTGTTCAAAGCAGGAGCCGTAGCCGAATCAAACTCTGATTTTAAGATGACGTTTGGTTTTGAACCCTGCACCTGCACCAGTATAAGCTCCAGAAATTTTTTGAATTGGGTAACCCAACCTATTTCGCTTTTTTGTGCGGTTTCATTGTCCTTTTCGGCAAAGGTGATTAGTACATCAATTTCAAAAGCCATAGTTTAAAAAATTTAGTTAGCAGGATGTTTTTCAGGTTGTTCAGTAATGTTATGTATCAGGCCCTGGGCCAGCTCGTGGTGGTTTGCCAACACGAAGTAGAAATCGATAAGACTTATTTTGAAGATTACGCTTCGTTCGCTCGCAACAACTTCGGTTATGGGAATTGTAGGACCTTCCTGAAACAAATCGCCATACACTTGGCCAGGTTTTAGTTCCAATACAGGATTGCCATCATAGTTTAGTTGAGTTTTTCCGTGTGCTATAATGAGTATTGGCAACTCTTCTGTTTTTGGAATATTGATTTTTTCGTTTGGTTTTAGGGTAATGGGTTGAATTTTGTCTGCCAGATCGCTCAATACTTTTCCCTGAATGTGATAGAATGCCGGGATGGATTTAATGAGCATGATCATTTCGATATAGAGGAAGAAACCGTCATCCAGGCCATCCAGCAGTTGGTTGTTCTCAATAGAAGAATCGAGAAATTTTTTGTCTTTGTAGGGAAGGCGTTCGGAAATGGATTGATAGGCGGCTTTATCTTTATTGTAAATAACCCAGGCAGTAGTTTCCTGCAACAGTTTATCGTTGTTAAACATCTGGCTGATGAGCCCCCGGCTTACGCGGAAGTTAGGAATGTAGGCACAGGCATGTACGGCACATACTTTTGTCCACCGGTTGTTGTAGTTAAAGTCGCGGTTAAGAATGTAGTTAATTACCTGGATGGGATTATAGCTTTCGCGTGGGAAGTACGTTTGCAACAATTCTAATTTCTTAGTGGTTGTGGAATCGTCCAACAACGGAATTAATTTTGGTTTCAAATCCTGATCTACGAAGAGATCTAACAACTCGAGTGCATATTGGATGCTATCGGGTGTTCCCAACTCAACATTTTCCTTCACCAGTTGCACTGATTCCGGATCATACAGTAAGGAAAGCAGTAGGCTAAGATGATCGTAATTATCGCGTACTTCTTCGCGCAAGGCTTCGTGCAGGTAATGATAAATCGGTTCGTTTGGTAATTCGTGCAGAGCTGCCAGGTTCCAGAGTGTTTTACTCATTTCGGCATCCAGCAAATCTTTTACAGCCAATGCTTCGCGCCCGGTAGCCTGGTAGTTGATGTAGCGAAGCGAATACAGGATTTGTTTAACGATGCGTTTATCCGGATAGTCAATTTTTTTCCAGAGAAGTTGCAGACTCTCCTGGCCAGGAATGTGCCCGATTATCTGAATGATTTTGAGCATGACCAGATCTTTCTGTCCGGACTTGTGAAATGCGGTTTCCAAAACAGGAAGCGCAGCAACTCCGGCTTCTTTCAAGGCCGAAGCGGCCTGGTGTGCATACCGGGGCGAAGCGAGTAGTTCGATTAATACATTCCAGGTTTCGGGGCGTTTTACCTTGCGGGCCGTAAGCAGCGCCTCGGTGCGTACTCTTGGATCGGCATCGCGCATTAACTCCAACAAGATGAAGATGGTTTTCTGGTTGGTGAGCTTGCGCATTAACTTGGCAGCCAGTAACCGATCGGCTTGCTTTACCGATTTGCTCAGTTTCATCAGTTTTTCTACCGGGATCGAAAGCAGGTCACTATCTTCGGCCATACCAGCCGCCTGCGAGGCAAGGCCTTTAATTTCATTTTCTGCAGTTAGGATTCCCAGCTCTTCAATTTTTTTGCGGGCAAATTGCGACACCTTTTTGGAAGGGCTATCAGCCAATTGCAGGAGGGAGGTTTCGAACAGAGCCGGTTCGAGTTTTTCCATTAACTTCAATCCGTAAATAATTTTTTCTTCGGCTGTGCTGCGTACTTCTTTTTCCAGTACGCTATCTAAGGTGTATTCTTTTACCAGGTTTTTCTTTACTGCCGATTTATTTTTTACTAGTGAATTTTGCAGCGTATCGCGATAGCCTTTATACATTCGGTTGGTAATAAAATACCATAAAACCAGTACCGGTACGGTAAAAATGGTGATGGAGAATACGTTGAAGACATCGAACGAGTTGATTAATACGATAATACCCCCGGCAATGGCTGTGGCCAGGGCGGTAACGGTTCCTTCAATTTTTGTTTGCGCATCAATGCTGATGGAACGATCGATCGGTACATAGAAAAATTTGAAGGTGGGTTCATCCAGTGCTTCGCGCAATGAGTTAATAAAGAGTTTACTCATGGCTACGGCAATAAAGAAGAAGGCAATGGTGCTCTTTTCGCCCGTGGTTAAATCATATCCAAAGTAAGAGCCCAACGCAATGGCTGCTCCGGTAAAAATGAGCAGGACGATGGGGTTAATGAGTAATGAAACCCGCAAACCATAGTCCTGATTGAGGCGATCGGTAACAAACGTGGTGAATAAGAAGCTGAAAATAACAACGGTGGCCTCAAATAAACTGAGGAATGTAGCCAACTGGGTGTCATCCATTTCATTATTCTCATTTGTATATTGAATAGTGGTGGCGTTAAAGAAAGCGTAATCCACAAACTGAAGGGCTACCAACGAGATTACAATAAAGAGCGAAAGGGTAACAATGTATTTGTTTCCTAAGAACTGTCCTATTGAAAGTTTTTTGATTTCGGCTTCACTTTTAATGGCAGACTTACCACCAACCAGGTATTTTCTGGATAGCAGCAGAAATAAAATCAGGAAGCCGGTAATACTTACCAACCCGATGGAATAAAGCGATTCGGGTTTTATACCATAGCTAAGTAAAATAGGGATAGAGAAAAATGCAAAAACGGCAGCTATATCGGTACCCACATCCACGCTTCCGATCAGGCGTTTTGAATCCCTCACATTAAACATCCTGTTAAAGGAGCCCCAGAAAACAAGTTGGGTTATAAAGGTAAAGGGCAGGATAAGCGTAAAACCGAAGTAGAACAACAGGTTGGTATCCTGTACGTATGGTTCGCCAAACTCGATAAAAGCAGTAAGTGCAATAACCAATAGCAGGTTAAAAACAGTAAGAGCCGTAAAGGGTATCCGGCCCTGCAGAAAATTATAAAGGAGGGTTATCAGCACACCAATGCCCCCCGAAATAGCAAACGCCCGGGGCAGATCAACCCGTTCGTCAAAGTGCGAAAGAAACAGGGTTTGAGAAGCAACCGCAACAGCGGCAAGGAACAGGCCCATGAAAAAACTCATGAGCAGAAGTAAAGATACCTGGCCGGTTTCGTCAGGCTCTACGTCAAGCACTTTCCAAAGCCTGTGGAGCATAGGTTGGATTTTAACCTTTAAATTTGGTACAATTCATCGAAAAATCCTATTCAATTAATAGTTGATTTGAATAAGGTTATAGTTTGATTTATAGGAAGTTGTTGAATTTATAGGATTGTACAATTTTCATTCTACCGACAATTCCTTTTTAAGGTATATTCTTTCGCAGAACGAACTGGTAAGCAATAAGTTTAAACTGATTGCACGAATAGCAACGAACTGTCGCCATAACTGAGAAAGCGATAGTTACCGGCCAAAGCAGCATCATAAATTTTTCGCCAGTCAGTACCGGTAATGGCAGCCACAAGCAGGATAAGCGTGGAGCCGGGTTGGTGAAAATTGGTAATTAAAGCATGTATGGTTCTAAAGGTGTAACCGGGCACAATATAAATGGATGTTTCGCCCAAAAGGGTATTAAGGGAGTTGCGATTCATATAATCCAAAACTTGCTTCAGGGCTTGTTGCGTTGAAATATGTTGTGGTAGTGTATAGGCATCGTGTTGGGCGATGCGAAAGGTGCTTTCGGGGTTGCCTGCCAGCTTAACTCCAAACCAATACAAACTTTCCATAGAGCGAACCGAAGTTGTACCGATGGCTACTGAAAAGTTACTGGATAGCATTGCCTCGATATTGCTTCGGGTAACAACAAGCTGCTCCTGGTGCATCTCATGCTCCAACGCGTTATCAACCTTTACCGGCTGAAACGTTCCGGCACTTACGTGAAGGGTTAAGTATTCTTTTTTTATACCGACACGTTCCAACTTATTTAAGAGAGATTCTGTAAAGTGAAGGCCTGCAGTAGGTGCGGCAACCGCTCCATCATGTTTAGAATATACAGTTTGGTAAGATTCTTTATCAGCTTCTTCTGATGGCCGGTTCAGATAAGGCGGAAGGGGTACATCTCCGCTGCGGGTAACTACTTCGGCAAAAGAAAGGGGTGTATTCCAGGTAAACTCCACCACGCCTTCGGCTCGGCTTATCAACCGGGCGGTAAGTTGAAAGGAAGGGTGAATGAAATGAAGCGCTTTATTATCAGGCCAACGCTTCAGGTTGCCAATGGTACATTGCCATTGACACTGGCTAGTTGCTTCCATAGCCTGCTGCACAATGGTTGATGGTGCCACCGGGTGTAACAGAAATATTTCAATGGTAGCCCCGGTATCTTTTTTAAACCGAAGGCGGGCAGGAATTACGCGTGTGTTGTTAAAAAACAATGTACTGTGCGGGGGCAGGTGGGTAACCAGGTTTTGAAACTGATCATGTACTATGTTTCCATGGCGGTACACAAGCAGTTTGGACTGATCGCGCTGCGGTAACGGAAAACGGGCAATGCGATCGTCCGGCAGCACATAGGTATAATCCTGAATCGATATTACTTTGTTGGGAAGCATAAATTCAGGGTAAAGTTATTTAAACATCGATTGCTATCTGTAAATAATTAATCATCTTTAACTATGATTGCCCTGATTAATTTGATTTCGTTGAATTCTTTTTAAGACTTACCTGTATGCTAACGGCCGGGTTACAAAAAAAAACTTTTGAATTTTCGTTTAATGCGCGCACCTCGCGGGGTGCCATGAAAGATAAGGCATCGTGGTTTTTAAAGGTAAAAGATTCTGCTTCCGGTGTGGTGGGCATTGGGGAATGTGGACCGTTGCCGGGGTTGAGCCCGGAGTTAACACCCGATTTTGAAGAGAAGTTGAATCTTTTGGTGGCCGATATCAATCAGCAACACCTTCCGTTGCCGGCCAAACCTGATCTAACCGAAATCAGTTCATGGATTCAGCAACACGTTCGCGATCAGCCACTAAGTTCGTCTGTTTTATTTGCACTGGAAACCGCTTTGCTTGATCTGGCAAACGGAGGAGAGAAACGTTTATTCAAAAACCCGTTTACCGCGGGCACACCTATTCCAATAAACGGTTTGATTTGGATGGGCGGGTTGGATTTTATGTTGCAACAGATCGAGATTAAAATCCGCGATGGTTTTACTTGTCTTAAGTTAAAGGTAGGCAGTCATAATTTTGAGAAAGAGTGCGATGTGTTGCAGTACATCCGCAGAAAATACTTTCGCGAAAACATTACGATCCGGTTAGATGCCAACGGAGCTTTTAAACCTGAAGAAGCATTGGATAAACTGAACCAGTTAGCCCGATTTGATATTCACTCCATTGAACAGCCCCTTAAACCCGGTCATGAGTTTTTGCCCGGGTTGTGCCGGCAATCGCCCATACCCATTGCGTTGGATGAAGAGTTGATTGGAGTGGAAGGCGCACATAATAAGATGGATTTACTGAATCGCATTCAACCTGCCTTCATAATTCTGAAGCCCACGTTGCATGGAGGGTTGGCCTCGTGTGCCGAATGGATTGAATTGGCCAATAAAACAAACTGTGGCTGGTGGATAACCTCAGCTTTGGAAAGTAATATTGGGTTAAATGCTATTGCCCAGTTTACTGCGAACTACCCAATCTCAACACCGCAAGGTTTAGGCACTGGTATGATATATAATAATAATATAGCCGGGCCGCTGCTGGTTGAAAAGGGGCAACTGGTTTACCAAAATGGCCTTAATTGGGCCGATTTGTAGCCTTCTGATTAGAAAACTAATTTTTTTAGCTTAAATCTTGCTAATCCGATTTACATTGCCTTAATTAGCTAAAATTATTAGCCAATGAGCGATTTTAAGCTAAAAATAGAAACAAAAAAGCTTCAGTCAGGGCGGTTTCAGGTTAATTTCAGTACTGGTTATGATGGCGGGTATTATGGCTACCTGTTGGCCGAACCGCAGACAGCGGTAAGTGAGATCATTTCAAAAATCAACCGGCATCTGTCAGCTTTCGATAATTCGGAAAGATATTTTCAACGCAATCTGTTTTCTATCGGAAACCGGAAAGCAACAACGGGTAGAATCTTAATCTTTAAACGATAACAACCATGGTTAAACTGAACGAAAACATTCGCATTCTGCGCAGGCGGTTGTCGCTTACGCAAGATCAGTTTGCGCAAAAGCTTGGTATTAAGCGCTCACTCGTGGGTGCCTATGAAGAAGGCAGGGCAGAGCCCAGGCTGGAGCTGATGCAAAAGATGGCTGAGATTTTTTCAATGTCGGTAGATCAGTTGATTGGTCAGGATTTTTCTGCTGGCGCGCAACCGGTGGTGAAATCCTATGAGCGTGGTAAAGAAGTGGTGGTAGTTACGGTAGATGCCAATCAGAAGCAAAACATAGAATTTGTTCCGGTTAAGGCAGCAGCCGGATACCTGAATGGCTATGCAGATGTTGAATATGTAAAAGAACTTCCGCTTTTTAGTTTACCCAACCTGCGCCAGGGAACTTATCGTGCGTTTGAGATTAGTGGAGATTCCATGCTGCCCCTTATGCCTGGTTCTATTGTAGTGGGGGAGTATGTAGAGAATCTAAGGCATATCAAAAATGGTAAGACTTACATTTTGGTAACAGAACGCGAGGGCATTGTGTATAAGCGTGTTTTTAATTACCTGGATGAAAATGGCAGCCTGTTTCTGGTTTCTGACAATCGCCAATATTCACCTTATCAATTACGGGGTGAGGAGGTGTTAGAGGCCTGGGCCGCAAAAGCCTATATCAGTGTGCAGTTTCCTGATGTTTCCGAAAAACAAGAAGTAACGGTTGATCAGTTGGCGAGTGTAGTGCTTGATCTGCAAAAGGAAATACTCGATTTGAAATCAAAGAAATAAAACTTAGCGGTTTACTTTGCCCGACCTTTCCTTACCTGTTTAAGGAGAGGCGGGTAGAAGGTTTTGCTCCTGGCAGGAGAAGGAGATTTGTATCTGAAGATCGCTTGACACCAAACCTGTAAGCACTTCTAATTTTTAACGCTGGTTTCAAGAACCAAAGAAATTGTTTGGGGCCGGTTAATCTTTCCGGTGCGGGTTTCTACAAACCGATCTACTAAGTAAAATGATTTTGGGTTTTCGTAACGTGTCAGGGTTTGACCAAGCGTTTGTTTTAATGATTCAGTTTGTGCTTTCGTAATGGTACCCTCTATTATCAAAGCTACCGATTCGCCTAATTGTGCGTGTGGTAACCCGGCAATAATAAACCGATTAGGTATTTGAAGGTTTTTAAATGAGAGGGCAATGACTGATTCAATTTTTTCGGGAATAATTTTTATACCCCCTGTGTTTATAACACCATCAATCCGGCCGAGCCATTTAAACTGGTCATTGCCAATCAATTCAACAAGATCGTTCGTAACAATGGGTTCGCTGCCCAGGTGTGCAGCCTGAATGGACAGGCACCCTCTATCGTCTTTTTCAATTTTAAAACCGGGCAGAACATGGAATGTATCTTCGGTATGCCCGGAGAGTTTTTGCATAGCTATGTGCGTAAGGGTTTCGGTCATGCCATAGGTGGCATACGTATTATTTGTAAAAGCTTTTAATTCGACTTTGGTTTGCGCAGGTAGCGGGGCTCCGCCAATAATTACATTCGTTATGGTATTCAATTTTTTACGCTGTGGCGATTTTAAGATGGCCTCCACCTGGTAAGGCACAAGAGCAGCAAAGTCAACCGGTATTTCATCTGCAAGAACTTGTAGCGGGTTCGCTTCCGGTGGGGTAACAATTATATTCATGCCCACTTCCAGGGCACGTACCAACATCATCCGTCCGGCAATAAACGTAATGTCCAGGCAAACCAATGCAGTTTGTTCCGGCTTCAGGTTCAGATAGTGTGCTGTAATGCGGGCACTTGCTTTCAACTGTTCGCGTGTAGCGCGAATTTGTTTGGGGATTCCGGTTGAGCCGGATGTTTGCAATTGAAAATCAGTTTTTCCGTTTAGCCATT
>Ga0116142_10003442_pt1 | contig 15916 bp, 29 predicted proteins | sample AD_UKC033_MetaG_FD_89785 | JGI IMG/M metagenome (GOLD analysis project Ga0116142, IMG submission 89785) | Active sludge microbial communities of municipal wastewater-treating anaerobic digesters from USA - AD_UKC033_MetaG | ecosystem: Engineered > Bioreactor > Anaerobic > Digestate | place: USA... | reverse complement strand
TGAGTTTATACCGGAGCCGGTGCGAGAGATAGACAAGCCATTTTTGATGTCGATAGAGGATATATTTTCGATAACAGGACGTGGGACAGTGGTAACGGGGAGGATAGAGCGCGGGGTGGTGAAGGTAGGGGACGAGGTCGAGATAGTAGGATTTGGGGAGACGAAGAAGACGGTGGTGACAGGGATAGAGATGTTCCGGAAGATACTGGATCAGGGACAGGCTGGAGACAATGTAGGATGTTTGTTGAGGGGGATAGGTAAGGATGAAGTGGAGAGGGGACAGGTTTTAGCGAAGCCCGGGACGATCACACCGCACAAGAGATTTAAGGCGCAGATATATGCGTTGACGAAGGATGAAGGTGGTAGGCACACGCCGTTTTTCAATGGTTATCGTCCGCAGTTTTATTTTCGGACGACTGACGTGACGGGGTCAGTGAAGCTACCGGCTGGAGTAGAGATGGTGATGCCAGGAGACAATGCGGAGGTAGAGGTGGAACTGATCACGACGGTGGCGATGGAGAAGGGGCTGAGATTTGCTATCAGAGAGGGCGGACGGACGGTTGGCGCTGGTACCGTCACCGAAATCCTGGAATAGAGTGAAGGAAGGGCTTTTTATGGAGAACGAGGAACGAACATGGAAAAGATAAGAATCAAACTGCAGTCATTTGACCACAGGCTTTTAGATCAATCGGTGAAGGATATCGTTATTAAGGCCAGAAGAACAGGAGCCAAAATCTCCGGTCCAATCCCGCTGCCGACTAAAATTCAGCGGTTTTGCGTTCTTCGTTCACCGCATGTCGATAAAAGATCCAGAGAGCATTTTGAGATGAGAGTTCATAAGAGGGTGATCGATATAAGCGAATACAGCAATGAAACAATAGAAGAGTTGCAGAAACTCGACCTGCCGGCTGGTATTGATGTGGAAATTAAAGCCTTTGGGGCAGGAGAATGAAGATGATTGAAGGACTTATCGGTAAAAAAATTGGAATGACTCAGATCTTTGACGAAGCCGGAAATGTTATTCCGGTTACTGTCATCAAGGCTGGCCCCTGTACGGTTATCCAGAAAAAGACCAGAGAAAAAGATGGTTACGAGGCCTTACAGCTTGGCCTGGTTGAAGAAAAAACCAGGAAGAATCCCAATAAAGCTGAAACCGGCCATTTTAAAAAATCAGGTGGCCCTGTTCTTAAAGTTTTAAAAGAGGTGAAATATCAGGGTAGCGAAGATATTAAAGAGGGTGACCAGCTGCTGGTTGATATGTTTGAAGTCGGCGAAAAAGTTCAGGTTACCGGCCTCAGTAAGGGAAAAGGTTTTCAGGGAGTCATGCGGCGTCACGGCTTTGCCGGTGGCGAAGCAGCTCACGGATCTATGTTCCATCGGGCTCCAGGTTCCATTGGTGCTTCTTCTTACCCATCACGGGTCATCAAGGGCATGAGAATGGCTGGCCGGATGGGACAGGACAGGATCTCAGTAAAGAATCTGAAGATCGTTCAGATAGATAAAGAGAACAACCTGATTCTGGTCAAAGGAGCTATTCCCGGGGCTTGTGGCGGTTTGGTCCTGATCAAAAAGGGTTCCTATAAAGGCAAGAATTCATGAATAAAGAGTGTGCCATGAAAGTACAAGTTTTGGATCAAAGCGGAAAGCCGGTGGAAGAGATGAGCGTACCGGAAGAGGTTTTTAATTACCCGGTAAAAAGCCATCTGGTTTATGAAACTGTAGTCAATTACCTGGCCAACCAACGACAGGGCACGGCTTCCACCAAGACCAGGGCTGAAGTCAGTGGCGGTGGTCGTAAACCCTGGAGACAGAAAGGAACGGGCCGGGCCAGAGCGGGCAGTAATCGTTCGCCACTCTGGCGGCACGGAGGCACGACCTTCGGGCCAAAACCGAGAGACTATAGTTACGAGCTTCCCAGGAAGGCGAAAAAAAATGCTTTAAAATCGGCACTGGCTGCTAAACTGGCCGATAATCTTCTACTGGTGGTCAACGAGATTAGCATTTCTCAGCCGAAGACTAAAGAAGCTGTTGCCTGGCTGAAGAATATGAAGATTGACTCGGCTCTGATTATTGATTCAAAAGAAAACAATAATCTTTTCCTGGCGGTCAGAAATATTCCAAAGATTAAGGCAGTTGAAGGTGAAAAACTTAATACCTATGATGTGCTGAGATATAAATGGCTGGTGTTCAGTCAGCAGGCCTTCAGCTCACTTGTGGAGAGATTGAAATGACCAAACAAGCCAAGCAAATAATCCTCCGTCCAGTAATAACTGAGAAAACTACCAGACTGAGAGACGCCAATCATGAAGTTTGTTTTGAAGTCGCGCCCGACGCTAACAAGATAGAAGTTAAGAAAGCAGTTGAAGAACTTTTTAAGACCAACGTGGAAAGTGTAACCATCGTCCAGTTGAAGGGTAAGGTTAAAAGATTGGGGCGCAGCCAGGGGCGGACCAAAGACCGGAAAAAAGCTTATGTCAAGCTGAAAAAAGGCGAGAAAATGATTGAATATTTTGAGGCAGTGTAACCATGGGTATTAAAATTTATAAACCTGTTACTTCAAGCCTGCGGCACCGAACCGGTTTAAGCCATGAAGAGGTGACGAGCGAAAAGCCATACAAGCCGCTGCTGGTCTCTTTGCCGAAAAGCGGTGGTCGGAACAATAAGGGCCATCTGGCTACCCGTCACCGTGGAGGTGGTCATAAAAGGCTCTACCGCCAGATCGATTTCAAGCGCGACAAGATAGGTATTAATGGTGTGGTCGAGACCATCGAATATGATCCTAACCGTTCTGCCTATATTTCACTTATCAAATATCAGGATGGCGAACGGCGTTATATTCTAACTCCTGTTAATTTAAAGGTGGGAGACACCATTGTTTCTTCTGCTCAGCAAGTTGATATCTTACCCGGGAATTGTCTGCCACTCAAATATATCCCGGTTGGCACCATCGTTCATAATGTCGAGCTGACCATCGGCAAAGGCGGACAGATAGCCAGGGGAGCGGGAGCTGGTGTTCAGATTTTAGGCAAAGAAGGCAATTATGCTCAGTTGAGGCTGCCTTCATCAGAAATCAGAAAGGTCCATATTAATTGCCGGGCTACCATCGGTCAGGTTGCCAATCTTGATCATCAGAATATCAGTATTGGAAAAGCTGGGCGGACCCGCTGGCTGGGGATCCGGCCACATGTTCGGGGAACTGCTATGAACCCCATTGACCATCCACATGGCGGAGGTGAGGGCAGGACGAAAGGCGGCAGGCATCCGGTCAGCCCGGAAGGTATTCCGACCAAGGGTTATAAAACCAGGAAAAATAAAAGAACGCAGGCTTTTATTATCAGAAGAAGGAGTAAATAACTATGGGCAGGTCGATTCGCAAAGGCCCCTATGTTGAGCCAAAATTAATGGAAAAGGTTCAGGCGGCACAGGCAGCCAAGGAAAAGCGTCAGATTATCAGGACCTGGTCGAGGCGTTCTATTATTACACCAGAAATGGTCGGGCTGACTTTCGGAGTTCATAACGGCAGGAAGTTTATCCCGGTTTTTGTGACCGAGCAGATGGTTGGTCATAAATTGGGTGAGTTTGCGCCGACCAGGACTTTCAAGGGCCATACTTCTAAGACTGCTCGTCAGCTTAAAGTGGGTAAATAGCCATGGAAAAAGAAACTTATCTATCACAGGCTAGTGCTCGTTATGTCAGGATGAGCCCCCGGAAGGGGCGCCTGGTAGCCGATTTAATCAGGAATAGACTGGTCGGAGAAGCGCTGACCATCCTGAAATTCAACGAGCGAAAAAAGATCAGTGGTATCCTGGAGAAAGTTTTACGATCGGCCATAGCCAATGCCCAGCAGAAGTCACCGAATGTCGATGTTGATAATCTTTACATAGCCAAGATTCAGATCGAACAGGGACCGGCCATGAAGAGAATCAGGCCAGCCCCTCAGGGCAGAGCTTACCGCATCTTGAAGAGGATGAGCCACGTAAAAATCTATTTAGACGAAAAGAAAGGGAGATAGACCTTGGGACAGAAGACGCATCCAATCGGTTTTCGCTTAGGCTTTAATAAACAATGGACTTCCCGCTGGTTTGCCAAGGGCAAAGATTATGCCCGTTTGATTCATGAAGACATACAGATGAAGCAGGCAGTCAGAGACAAATATGCTCATGCTGGAATAGCCAGTGTTGATGTGGAGAGGGTAGGGCCGAAGGTCAGGGTGATTATTCATACAGCCAGGCCCGGAATTATTATTGGTCGTGGTGGGAAAGAAATTGAGAATTTGAAAAACATGCTGGAAGGAATAGTTAAAAGGGAAGTTTATGTGGATATAAGAGAAGTTGATAAGCCTGAGCTCAATGCTGCTCTGGTGGGAGATGGCATAGCTACCCAGCTGGAGAAAAGAATAGCCTATCGAAGAGCCATGAGAAGAGCAGTTGAAAATGCGCTTAAGATGGGTGCGCGAGGTATTAAGGTTATGTGTTCAGGACGGCTGGGCGGTGTGGAAATTGCGAGAACAGAATGGTACCTGAAGGGTCAACTTCCTCTGCAAACCCTCAAAGCTGACATTGATTATGCTTTTACTGAAGCTTTTACCACTTATGGTCAGATCGGGATCAAAGTCTGGATATACCGGGGAGACGTGGAAAAGGCCAGAGTCTCTTCTCAAATTATCGAATCAGAGGAGATTTAACTATGTTGATGCCCAAAAAAGTTAAATACCGCAAGCAGCATCGAGGCCGGATGCGCGGTCGAGCCGAGCGTGGAGCTGAGCTGGCTTTTGGAGAGTATGGACTGCAGGCTCTTGAACCGTGCTGGCTGACAGCCAGACAGATTGAAGCTGGACGGGTAACCATCACCAGGTTTCTGAAGAAGCGCGGAAAGATGTGGGTCAGGGTTTTCCCCTGGAAGCCGGTTACCAAGAAGCCAACTGAAACCAGAATGGGCCGTGGTAAAGGCGATCCTGAGTTCTGGGTAGATGTCATCAGACCGGGCAGGATTATCTTTGAAGTGGAAGGAATTGATTTTACAACTGCTCAAGAATGCATGCGCCTGGCTGGACATAAATTGCCGATCAAGACGAGATTAATCTCCAGAGAACACAGGGAGCTAAGATGAGAATAAGAGAAATAAGAGAGCTATCGGCTGATGATTTAAGGCAGAGAATAGTTGATCTTAAAGATCAGCTGTCCAGGCTCCGTTTTCAAAAAGCCATGGGGCAGCTGGATAATCCAATGAAAATCAGGAATATCAGAAAAGATATCGCCAGAATAAATACTGTTTTACAGGAAATTCAGAAAAAAGAGGCAAAGTAAAAAATGGAAGCTAAACAGAAAAAAAGAGTGACAACTAAAGTGGGCACAGTAGTGGCTAAAAAGTCGCCTAAAACCGTCAAGGTTCTGGTCAAAACTCTAGAGAAGCATCCGCTTTACAAAAAAACAATTAGAACAAAAAAGATATTTTTAGCTCATGATGAGCTGGACAGATGTCAGGTCGGAGATGTGGTCAGAATTGCAGAATCCAGACCAATAAGTAAGCTGAAGAGATGGCGGGTGGCCGAGATTGTTGGTTTAGCTTCCAAAGGCATAGAATCTGAAATTAAGGATGAACTATCATGATTCAGATGAGAACCAAGCTCAAGGTGGCCGATAACTCGGGTGCCAGGAAGATCATGGCCATTACCCCCCTGGGCGGAGGTGTTGGCCAGGTGGCAACTATTGGTGATGTCATTTCTGCTTCCGTCAAAGAAGCTGATCCGGACAGCAAAATTCAAAAAGGGAAAGTGGTCAGAGCAGTCATCGTCAGAACCAGGAAGGAAGTCAGAAGAAAAGACGGTTCTTATATTCGCTTTGATGATAATGCGGCAGTGATTATTGATAAGTCTGGCGAGCCACTTGGCACGCGCGTCTTTGGCCCGGTAGGCAGGGAACTAAGAGAAAAGAAATTCATGAAGATTATCTCTCTGGCTCCGGAGGTACTCTGATGGCCAAATTTCCTTTGAAGAAAAATGATCTGGTTATCGTCAGAAGCGGTAAAGATAGGGGAAAAACCGGGAAAGTTCTTAAGGTTCTACCCGAGGACAAGAAGGTGGTGGTGGAAAAGGTTAATTTTGTTAAGATTTTCGTCCGCCCTGACCGCAGTCAGAATATCCAGGGTGGGATAATGGAAAAAGAAGCTCCACTGCCAGTGTCGCGGGTCATGCTTTATTGCCAGGATTGTGGCCGCGGAGTCAGAGTAAGATATAAAATTTTGGAGGACGGGACTAAAATCAGGGTTTGCAGCCGATGTCAGACCAATCTGGAAAAGTCCTGAGAGGTTAGAAGATGAGCAGGCTATTAGAACGTTATAAAACCGAGATTATTAAAGATTTACAACAAGAGCTGAAGATTGATAACATCATGGCTGTCCCTAAACTGGAGAAAATTGTCATCAATGTGGGGGCAGGTGATGCTATTCAGAATATAAAGCTGCTGGATGCAGCCAAGGTTGAATTGAGCTTGATCACCGGCCAATACCCGGCTATCGGGCGGGCCAAGAAATCTATCTCAGCCTTTAAACTGAGGAAGGGCCAGCCAATTGCCTGTTATGTAACCTTAAGGCGGGCGCGGATGTATGAATTTTTTGACCGTCTGGTCAATATCGTCCTGCCCCGTGTCAGAGATTTCCGGGGAGTCTCCTCCTCTCGTTTTGATGGACGAGGGAATTATACTCTTGGCCTGAGAGATCAGCTGGTTTTCCCCGAGATTGATTATACCAAGGTAGAAAGGCCGCGCGGCATGAATATAACCATTGTCACCACGGCCAGAAATGATCAGGAAGCCTATGCCCTGCTGAAAAAGCTGGGCATGCCTTTCCGTGAATCCTGATGAAAGGAAGGATAAAAAGTGGCGACCACTGCGAAGATTTATAAGGATTTATCAAAGCCAAAATACTCTATTCGCCATCGTAACCGGTGCCGTCTCTGCGGCCGGCCGAGAGGCTATTATCGTCAGTTTGATCTGTGTCGTCTATGTTTCAGAAAGCTGGCTTTAAAGGGTGAAATTCCCGGTATCACCAAGGCTTCCTGGTAAAATTGTGTGAAAGGATGAAGTCATGAGCGCGACTGACCCGATTGCTGATATGCTAACAAGAATCCGGAATGCCGTCAGGGCAAAAAAGAAAGAGGTTAATCTACCTTCTTCCCAGCTAAAAGTTGAAATTGCTCGTATTCTAAAGGAAGAAGGCTATATAAAAAATTACAGGCTAATAGAGGATAATAAGCAAGGCGTTTTAAATATTTCTTTAAAATATGCTGATGATAACCAGAGTGCCATTACCGGACTTCGCCGGGTTAGCAAACCAGGCTGCCGGATTTATTGCAGCCAGGATTCAATTCCAAAGGTCCTGGGTGGTCTGGGCCTGGTCATTATTTCTACTTCCAAAGGAGTAATGACAGGCCAGAAATGCGAAGAACTTGGTCTGGGTGGTGAGGTTTTGTGCGAAATCTGGTAAAACCAGGGCGTGAGGTAAGAACATGTCAAGAGTAGGAAAGAAACCGATAGAAATACCGAGTGGGGTGAAGGTGACCATATTCCCTGATCGGCTGGAGTTTGAAGGGAAATTGGGAAAATTGTCTTCGCCTCTTTATGCTGGTCTCAGGGCCAGAATAGAAGGTAATATACTGCTACTGGAAAGGGACAGTGAAGAGCAGCGAGTCAGGCAATTCCACGGCCTCTGCCGGTCTCTGGCTCACAATGCGGTAGTTGGTGTCACTCAGGGATATGTCAAACAGCTGGAAATCACCGGGGTTGGCTATCGAGCCAGGGTTGAAAAAAACAAACTCGAACTAAATGTTGGCTATTCCCGTCCGATTATTTATGAAATCCCTGAAGGCATAGAAATTATTGCTGAAAAGCCAACGTTGCTGACCGTTAAGGGAATAGACAAGCAAAAAGTTGGCCACGTAGCAGATACAATTAAAAGATTCAGACGGCCTGATCCATACAAACAAAAGGGAATCAGGCTGGTTGGAGAAACACTAGTCAAGAAAGAGAGAAAAGCGGGGGTGGCCAGTGCTTAAGTCAAAGTCAGAAGTTAAAAAAGTTAGAAAAGAAAGAATAAGAAAAAGAATAAAAAAAGAATTAAAAGGTACACCTTCAAGGCCGCGACTGATTGTCATCAGGTCTAATCGCTATATCTATGCTCAGGTGGTAGATGATCTGTCAGGGAGGATTCTGGTTTCGGCTTCTACTCTGGAAAAAGAGCTTCGGGAAAAAGTCAAGAAGACCAAAGGTAAAGAAGCCAGCCAGCAGCTTGGTTCTGTTCTGGGTAAAAGATTGAAAGAAAAGAATTTGGAGACAATCGTCTTTGACCGCAGAATTTATCCATACCACGGCCGGGTAAAAGCTTTAGCTGAAGCCCTGAGGGCGGAAGGAATCTCTTTTTGAGTGAGTGTCTAAGGAGGAATTAGCGTGGAACACGAAGATTTTGAAAAGCTTGATGAGCTACTGAATCCAGAGATTGAATTAAAAGACCAGGTTATCTCGATCAGAAGAGTTACCAAAGTCGTTAAAGGCGGAAAAAATCTCAGCTTCTCTGCCCTGGTGGCCGTTGGCGACGAGAAAGGAAAAGTTGGTGTCGGCCTCGGTAAGGCACGGGAAGTACCTCAGGCTATAGCTAAGGCGGTCGAAGATGCCAAAAAAAATATGATAGACGTACCACTGAACGGAACGACCATTCCTCATCAGGTCAAAGGTGAGGCCGATGCTGGTTTAGTCGTGCTGAGACCTGCCTCCCGAGGAACCGGGGTCATCGCGGGCGGTGCGGTCAGAGTTATTCTTCAGCTGGCTGGCGTTAAGGATATCCTGACCAAGTCAATCAGGAGTAATAATCCCATCACTGTGGCTCAAGCCACTATGGATGCCCTGAAAAAGTTAAAGAAACCGGAAGAAGTCATCAAATTGAGAGGTAAGGAAAGCGAACAAATTCAGGCTTAGAGTGAGGTCAATATGCAGAAGAAAAAGTATCTTAAAATAAAGCTGGTTCGCAGTTTAATCGGACGTCCTGAGAAACAGCAACTGGTGGCCCGAGGGCTGGGACTGAAGAAGCTAAACTCAGAGGTCGTCAGAGAAGATCGCCCTGAAATAAGAGGGATGGTCAGAAAGATTTCTCATCTGGTCAAAGTAGAGGAGATTGAACAGCCATGAACCTTAGTAAACTAAATCCAGCTAAAGGTGCCAAAAAAAGCAATAAGAGGCGGGGGAGAGGCCCTGGTTCAGGCCTGGGTAAAACTGCCGGTCGCGGTCATAAAGGTCAATTATCAGGTGCTGGTTATAAAAGAAAATGGGGCTTTGAAGGCGGTCAGATGCCACTTCATCGCCGTCTTCCCAAGCGAGGATTTAATAATAAATTCAGAGTTGAATTTACTGAAGTTAATCTTGATCAACTGGATAAACTTCCTCTGACTGAAATTGGATTAAAGGAAATGGTTGAGTACCGACTTATTCATAGCGAAGGTGAGCGAGTTAAGGTTCTGGCCAGAGGCCGTTTATCATCAGCTAAGACCATACAGGCTCAGGCTTTCTCTCAATCAGCGGTTAAAAAGATTGAAGAAAGCGGTGGAAAAGCGATCGTTATCGGGAAGGAATAATGTTAGAAAGTATCCGCAACATCTTCAGCATTCCTGATTTAAGGAAAAGGGTCATCTTTACTCTTCTGCTGCTGGCTGTCTACCGCATTGGTTGTCAGATTCCAAATCCGGGCATCAGCGCTTCAGCCCTAGCTGAATTCTGGGAAAGTCAGCGTGGTTCGATCCTTGGTTTTTATGACCTTTTCTCCGGACGGGCTATGTCGAGAATGACCATTTTTGCTCTTGGCATCATGCCTTATATCAGCGCCTCAATTATACTTCAGCTGTTGACCGTGGTTTGGCCTTATCTCGAACGCTTATCGAAGGAAGGCGAACTGGGGCGGAGGAAAATTACTCAGTATACCAGGTATGGAACTTTAATAATCTGCTTTATTCAAGCTTTTGGTATCTCCATCTTTCTGGAGAATTTGACCAGTCCAACCGGGGCCAGGATTGTGCCCAGTCCTGGTTGGGGTTTCAGGCTATTGACAATTCTGACCCTGACTACCGGCACCACTCTTATTATGTGGCTTGGTGAGCAAATATCAGAGAGAGGAATAGGCAACGGCATCTCTCTTATCATTTTTGCCGGCATTGTGGCCGGGCTGCCTCAGGGCATTAATAGCCTGATTACTGGTCTTAGAACAGGCAGTCTTGATCCCCTTCGAATTATTTTTCTGGTTGTTTTTATGCTGGCGGTCATTGCCTTTATTGTCTTTGTCGAGAGGGGCCAAAGGCGGATCCCGGTCTCCTATGCTAAACGGGTGGTGGGAAGGAAGGTTTATGGCGGTCAGAGCACTCATCTGCCCCTGAGAGTTAATACTGGCGGAGTTATTCCTATTATTTTTGCTGCTTCGATTATTACTATCCCCTCAACTCTGGCTACTCTTTCCAAGGCACCTATCTTTCAGACCATTGCCAGACAATTTGGTCCAGGCATGCCTTTATATGTTCTAATTTATGTTGCGGCTATCATTTTCTTTACCTATTTTTATGTTTCCATCATCTTTAACCCCAATGATGTGGCTGATAACTTAAGAAAATATGGTGGATTTATACCAGGGATCAGACCGGGCAAAAATACCGCCGATTATATCGATCAGGTGCTGACGCGGATTACGCTGGTAGGTGCTATCTATCTGGCCGCTATTGCTATTCTGCCTGAATTTCTGATGACTGGTTTTAAGTTCGGTTCCTTGCCATTAATTGGTAATTTTCTGGAAGCCAATCTTCCCAGGTGGATTACCCAGGGATTGAACATTGATTTTTACTTTGGTGGAACTTCTCTGTTGATTGTAGTCGGGGTGGCCATGGATACCATGCAGCAGATTGAAGCCCAGCTGGTCATGCGGCATTATGATGGCTTTATGAGGAGCACCCGGCTAAGAGGGAGAAGAGGATGAGGGTGATTCTTCTCGGCCCGCCTGGTAGCGGTAAAGGAACCCAGGCTGATCTGATTTACCAGAACTATGGCTTTCCTAAAATTTCTACCGGTGATTTGTTGAGGAAAGAAGTGGAGATTGGAACTGACTTAGGAAAAAAGGTCAGCCAGGAGATGAAGGCTGGCCGTCTGGTCTCAGACGAGTTGGTCCTGGAACTGGTGGAAAAGCGGATAGCCAGCGACGATTGCCGGCGAGGATATGTCCTGGATGGCTTTCCGCGGACGCTTAATCAGGCTTGCTTGCTGGAGAAGCTCGAAGCTAACCGGCAAGAGACGGCTTTTGAATTTAAGATAAGTGAACAGGAAATTTTGCGGCGTTTATCGGGTAGGATGGTTTGCCTTCAGTGTGGAGCCGTGTATAATATAAGCAATAATCGGCCTCAGGCCGATGGGTTGTGCGATTTCTGTGGTTCGAAGCTGGTAGTCAGGGAAGATGACCGCCCAGAGGTGATAAAAGAAAGGATAAGATTATATTTCGAGACCATAGCGCCCCTTATCGATTACTATTACAGTACGAATGTCTTATTTGAGATTAATGCCGAGGATACAACAGAAAATATATTCAGATCGATTAAAACAGTGCTTGATCGCCGGTTGACAGAAGGCAAGGAGCATTGAACTTAAGATGATAGTTTTGAAATCCGAAGCCGAGATAGCCATGATGAAAGAAAGTGGCCGTCGAGTTGGTCGGATTTTGATGGAACTCAGAGAAATGATTAAACCAGGTGTGGAGACCAGAGAACTTGACCGTTATGCCGAGAAGAGAACCTTAGAGCTGGGGGCTGTTCCGGCTTTTAAGGGCTATAATGGGTATCCGGCTTCTCTGTGTGTTTCTATCAATGAAGAAATTGTTCATGGTATTCCGTCCAGCCGGCGGTTGAAGGAAGGCGACCTGGTCAGCCTTGATTTTGGTGTCATTTATGGCGGTTTTTATGGTGATGCGGCTATTACAGTTCCGGTCGGGGAAGTTTCGGAAGAAGCAAGAAGATTAATGGAAGTGGCAGAAAGAAGTTTTTACCGAGGTCTCGAACAGTTAAAAGAAGGCAATCACCTGTCTGATATTTCAGCCGCTATTCAGGCTGAGGTGGAAAAAGCAGGTTTTTCGGTAATCAGAGATTTTGTCGGCCATGGAATCGGACGGGAATTGCATGAAGGCCCGCAGATTCCCAACTTTGGCCAGCCGGGCCACGGCCCGAAGTTGAAAAAGGGCATGACCCTGGCCATAGAACCGATGATTGCGGCCGGCCATTATGAAGTGGCCATCCTGAGTGATGATTGGACGGCGGTGACCAGAGATGGCAGTCTCACCGCTCATTTTGAACATACGGTCGCCTTGACTGAGTCTGGCGTGGAAATACTAACGGCAGATGATCAAGGCTGGCAGCCTTAAATCGGGAGTCAGGTGAATGCCCAAGCAAGATGTGTTTGAAATGGAAGGCGTAGTCCTTGAGACTCTGCCTAATGCCATGTTTAAAGTTGAGCTGTCTAATAAGCATATTATTCTGGCCCATATCTCGGGTCGGATGAGGAAAAATTTTATCAGGATTCTGCCTGGCGATAGGATAAGGGTAGAGATTTCGCCTTATGATTTGACTAAAGGGCGGATCGTTTACCGCTATAAATGAGGTGAAAAATGAAGGTCAGAGCGTCAGTCAAGAAAATTTGTCGTAACTGCAAGATAGTCCGCAGAAAGAACGTGGTTAGAGTTATATGCTCTAATCCGAAGCATAAACAAAGACAAGGATAGAAAGAGGAGAACATGGCAAGAATAGCAGGTATTACACTCCCACCGGAAAAGAAGATTGAGATCGGTTTGACCTACATCTATGGTATTGGCAGGTCAAAAGCTAATAAGATTCTGGACGAGGCCAGGATTGATAAAAATAAGAAGGCTAAAGACCTGACCGAGGACGAGATCAACAAAATCCGCCAGATTATTGAGAAGAGAGAAAAAATCGAAGGTGAGCTGCGGAAAGAGGTTTCGGCCAATATCAAGCGCTTAATTGATATCAGCTGCTACCGCGGCTTGAGGCACAAACGCAATTTGCCGGTTCACGGACAGAGAACGAAAACCAATGCCAGGACAAGGAAAGGACCTCGCGGTCATACGATCAAGAAGCTAAAAGAGAAAAAAGCTTAAATTGTATATAATGGAGAAAATTCATGCCTAAAGCTAAAGCCAAGAAAAAAAAGGTAAAGAGAGAAGTCTCATACGGAGTAGTTCATATTCAATCGACTTTTAACAACACAATTATTACTATTGCTGATCAGCAGGGCAACACGATTTGCTGGGCCAGTTCTGGCACGTCCGGTTTTAAGGGGGCCAGAAAAGGGACACCATTTGCTGCCCAGCTGGCTGCTAAAGATGTGGCCGGTAAAGCAAGAGAATATGGTGTTCGCTATGTTGATGTTAGGGTAAAGGGCCCTGGTGCCGGACGGGAATCATCCATCAGAGCTCTGCAGGCAGCTGGGCTGGAAATAAAATCAATCAGGGATGTGACCCCCATACCTCACAATGGTTGTCGGGTGAGAAGGAAAAGAAGGGTCTAAGAGAATGAAGGTTAAAGGAGATTAGCTATGGCCAGGTATCAAAAGCCAGATTGTCGTCTTTGCCGGACGGAAAAAACAAAGCTGTTTATTAAAGGCAACAAATGTTTAACCGATAAATGCCCGCTGGAGAGAAGGTCTTTTGCTCCCGGTCAGCATGGCCGGCTGCGGAAAAGAGTTCTTGGTTATGCTATTCAGTTAAGAGAAAAACAAAAGCTAAAAAGATATTATGCCATGTCTGAAAAACAGTTCCGTCTGTTTTTCGAGAAGGCAGAACGGCAAAAAGGTGTGACCGGTGAGAACCTGCTGATCATGCTGGAAAGAAGGCTGGACAACGTACTTTTTATGCTGGGATTTTCTCTTTCCAGAGCACAGGCGCGCCAGCTGATCACTCACGGGCATGTGCGGGTGAATGACCGGAAAGTCACTATCCCTTCTTATCTGGTAAAAGAGGGAGATCTCATCAGCTTAAAAGAAAAAACAGCTCAAAATGAAAATTTCAAAGCAATAATTGAGGCTAATAAAGGCAAGTCTGTTCCAGGCTGGCTGCAGCCTGACTGGGATAATTTTCAGGCCAGAGTAGCCTCGTTGCCAACCAGACAGGATGTTACCATCCCGGTTGAAGAGCATCTGGTGGTAGAGCTTTATTCAAAATAACAGGGAAGGCTGCCTGATAATCAGCTTCCTTAAAAAGGAGGAACCATGACTGAGCTTGGTTTCCAGAAGCCAAGATATTTAGAATGCGATTATGAAACTTTAACCAATACTTATGGTCGCTTTAAAGCTCAGCCCTTTGAACGCGGCTACGGAATTACCATTGGCAACTCGTTACGCCGGGTGTTATTGTCATCCATCACTGGGGCAGCCATTACCGCTGTAAAAATAACTGGTGTGCTTCACGAGTTCTCCTCTATTCCCGGGGTAGTCGAAGATGTGACTCACATCCTCCTCAACTTAAAAACAGTTCCTTTGAAGCTAAAAGTCAACGAGCCAAAGAGGATGACCCTGAAAATATCCGGCCCGGCTGAGGTTAAAGCCGGTGATCTGGTTCATGATTCAGATGTAGAAATATTAAATCCTGATATCCATATTGCCAGTCTGGATGCTGACGGTAAGCTGGAAATGGAAGTGGTGGTTAAGAATAATCGTGGATACCAGAGTGCTGACCAGAACTTCAGTGATGATTTAAGTGTTGACTATATACCTCTGGACTCTTCTCATTCTCCAGTTATCAGGGTCAATTATACGGTTGAGCCAGCTCGGGTTGGGAAGAGAATTGATTATGAGAGCTTAACCCTGGAAGTCTGGACTAATGGAGCTATTAAACCTGGAGATGCCATTTCGCAGGCAGCTAAAATTTTAAGAGAACATCTCAGCATTTTCCTTAACATCGTTGATGAGCCAATGCCAAAGGAAGCAGCTACTGCTACAAAGGAAATACCATATGCTGATCTGGTTGATATCTTAGCTAATAGTATAGATCATCTGGAATTGTCAGTCAGAGCCAATAATTGTTTGCGAGCGGCCGGTATCAGTTATGTTTATGAATTGGTCCAGAAGACTGAAGAAGAGTTGCTAAAAACTAAAAATTTTGGCCGCAAATCACTGATGGAAATAAAAGAAACCCTGGCTAATCTTGGACTGGGCTTAAACCTTGAGCTCCACCCCAAACTGCTCGAGCAGATCCAGACCATAATAAAAGAGAGAAAGACTGATAAGGAGCTGGAAGCATGAGGCATCAGGTTAAACGCTATCAACTCAGACGCAATACATCTCATCGTCGGGCTTTGCTGCGCAATCTGGTCACCTCTCTACTGGAGAAGGAGAGAGTTAAAACCACCCTGGCTAAAGCCAAAGCAACCAGGCCGGTAGCCGAAAAGATGATTACTCTGGGAAGACAAAATACACTGGCCGCCAGAAGGCGGGCACTTGGTTATATCACCAAAGAATCAGTCGTCCAGAAATTATTTACCGAACTTGGCCCGAGATTTAAAGAGCGTCCAGGAGGCTATACCAGGATAGTTAAACTGGGATTGCGCTCCGGTGATGGAGCTCAGATGGCCATGATTGAGCTGCTAGGGGCGGAATATAAAAAGAAAGCAAAAAAGAAGGAAAAACCCACTCCCCCTGGCGCCAAATAAAAGCTTCCTTATTTTTTAGCCTGATATCAGGCTAAGTTAGCCAATTGCGGATATCAGCTTTTTCTCCTGAGTTTTTCGACCTATGCTTATTGCGATCTGCCCAGTTTTTTTATCTTTTTTCTCAACGAGGGGCTCGCCGACAGCCATGATAAATCCGCTGCCAGTAGGCGTCACGCAGGTCTGAAATCT
>Ga0116142_10003434_pt1 | contig 15944 bp, 23 predicted proteins | sample AD_UKC033_MetaG_FD_89785 | JGI IMG/M metagenome (GOLD analysis project Ga0116142, IMG submission 89785) | Active sludge microbial communities of municipal wastewater-treating anaerobic digesters from USA - AD_UKC033_MetaG | ecosystem: Engineered > Bioreactor > Anaerobic > Digestate | place: USA... | reverse complement strand
GGCTTCAATCCCCAGCTTCCGTTCCGCCGGGATCGTGTCGTCCAGCACTTCGGGCTGGGTGTAAAGCAGGTGCGATGCGAAGGGTGCTTCTCCACGCATCAGGCAGTCGTGCATTGCCAGCCGGGCATATCGAACATTCTGTTGCAGGTCGTGTTCGTTGTCGGCTGCATAAGGCGTTTCAAGCTGAACCATCATGTCGGTCTTCCTTGTGTTCTGGGCGGCGTAACCACACCCACCCGTTGCGGACGAAGTAGCGCATCTGGTGCATTGCCATCCGCCGATATTGGCCGATGGTGTTGCGTCTGTCAGGGTCGTCCATCACCTTCCAGTCGCGGATCGTCTTGCCATGATACTTGTGCAGCACCAGCAGGTTCCACAGCACCCACGTGTCGCTGCCGGGCTTGCATGGGTTGTCCGTGGACTTCACTTCGATGATCAGGTCATCAGGCCATCGCTGTCCAGCCATGTCGGGGATCGGTGCCCAGTAGCCGTGATCATGAACCACCGGCACCCAGTACACTTCGCGGTCTTCGGGCAGCGGCATGGCGTTGTTCGCCAGCCTGTAGGACGTGTGGTAGGTGCGATGCACCGTGCGTCCACGCGGGCGGCGTCCACCGCGCCGTGGCACCCGTCCGGCTTCGATCCTGCGCCGGACGATTTCCTTGCCGTCCACGCTGTCGAATTCCAGCATCAGGTTCCACAGGTCATCGCGGGTGCTGTAGCGCCACGCCTGCTTGGTCAGGGTGTCGCACATCACGCCGATCATGGTGCGGATCGTGCCCGGCGGGAAGTCATCCAGCGACTTGCGGGTCAGCGGATGGCCGCCGACCACCACAGTTCGTTCAGACATTGAATTGTGCATCCAGTCCAGCGATTTCATACTTGCGATCTATCGCCCGCATGGCGTTGCGCCAGCCCAGCCCTTCGTTGTAGACGGGATCACCAACTGCGTGATCCAGCATGTCGTAAACCATGCCTGCCATGGTGTTGCCGTCCACCAGTTCGTTCATCAGGCAAACTTCATCACGGTTGTCTGCCTTGAAGATAGCGACCATGCCGCCGTCCGGTCTGTCTTGGAAGATACGCGCCATCAGGTCGGTGATGATGTCCTGTATCTGTTCGACGGTATTGCCGGGGAACAGGTTGTCGTTGTCCGGTCCCCAGACTTCAGCGATACAGTCCGGCACTTCCATCCGGTGCTTCAGGACTTGCGCCTGCTTGGCTGTGAAGATGATGGTGGTCAGCATGACTTGGCCGCCTGCGCTTGTTCGTGGCTGACACCACCGAAGGTTCCCCAGCCCATCAGGGTCATGGCGACAGTGACGGGAATGCCGTCTTCCTTGGCACGCTGGCACGCCGATGCAATGCGGCTGCGTTCCGGGCCGGGACAGACTGCCTTGACTTCCTTCACGGTACTGCCGATCCGGTCGCCGTTGACGTAGTAGACCAGCGTGGGTGCGTATCGCGGCGCGGGTCCGATTTCGTTGTGGACTTCGATTGTGTACATGGTCAGTTCTCCTGTTCGGGGTGGGTGGGCCGAAGCCCACCCGGTTGACTTAGATGGCGATGGCCTGCGCCAGATGGCGGAAGAAGTGCAGGCAGTCACCGTTCAGGAAGTCGATCTTGACCAGCGTGGCCTTGATCTTGGCCTGTTCGTGGGCCGGTGCGGACTTCATGGCAGACACCACGACTTCGTAGTTCATGTGGTTGGTGCCGGACGGTCCTTCGACTTCGAAGCCGCGTTCCATGTCGAAGCCCTTTTCTTCGCAGAAGGTGTCGATCCAGTTGGTGAAGGTCATTGGTCAGTTCCTTGTTCGTGTTTCGATGAACTCACCATAGCAGGAACCCGGCAGGCTGCAACACCTGCCGGGTCCGATGGTTAACGAACCGTTACCGTTCGATGATCGTGGCCATGGCCGCGTGGTCGGCCAGCAGGGCGATCAGTGCATCGCGTGGGATCGCCACCTTCTTAGTGGTCGGCGCGGATCGATTCACGATGTCCCACACTTCGTCCAGTGTGTCGGTCGTGGTCTTGAAGTGCACGGGCGGCACGTTCGTGATTGGCTTCATATGTCAGTTCTCCTGTTATCGAACCCAGACGCGCCAGACGCGCCAAGGCTTCTTACGTGGTCCCATCATGCCACTGGACATGCGGGCTTCAACACCTTCCGCACGCAAGTCATCGCGGCAGCGTTCCGCTTCTGATTCGGAACGGAAGGATCGGTGTGGCTGCCAAGGGTTGTTGGCAACGTGCGCCATGGCGCGGTTCGGGTTAGCCATTGGTCAGTTCTCCTACTGTGGCCGCTTACGCGCGGCCACTGGTGATGGTCATTTGGCAGACCTTGTGCAGTTCGCGGAAGCCGCGTTCCTTGGTGTCTGCCATGGCGAAGGCGTGGGCTTCGGTCGGGCTGGTGAAGTCCGCGACACGGCTGCCGGTGCGCCATGTTTCCACGCGCCAGAACTGGCAGGGATGGTCGGAACCGCAGCGGCCAAGGTGGTCAAGGTGAAGTCTCATGGTCAGTTCTCCTGTTCGTTTGGTGAAGTCAGGATAGCAGAAGCCCGGCGTCTTGCAACGCCGGGCTGATCTTGTGGTTAACAAAGGGTTACTTCTTCATGGTCTATTCCTTCCCTGTAGCGATGTCGAAGCCCTTGCCGTAGGAAGCCTTCTGGGCTTCCGTGAAGGCCGACAGGTCGCGGTTGTTGACGCCATTGCGGCCATCGTTGTAGCCCAGCTGGAAGGGTGTGTATTTGCCTGCGATCATTGGTCAGTTCTCCTGTTAGTGGATCGACGTGGTGGAAGTGTGGGTGGCCGAAGGGATCACGGCGGCATACTTGGGCTTGCCCGTTCCATCCACACCGTTCTGAACCAGCAGGCCACGCTTGACGGCAGCGCGGATGGCGGCAGACACATGGTTGCTGCGACCGAAGACAGGCTGGAAGAACGCCGGGATGACATCGCTGCCAGTGCGGGCGTGGGCAACCATTTCGGTGATCAGGGCTTCGGTGCGGGTGTTGGTCATTGGTCAGTTCCTTTCTGTTCGATGTAGTCATCATACCAAAACACCCGGCAGCTGCAACAGCCACCGGGTGTCAGGGTTAACAGGCGGTTAAGACCGTGGGATGTGGAAGCGGTCCCAGAAGTCTGGCGGCAGCGGCATCGCACCACACGCCGGTCGGTCTTCATGTCGTCCGAAAATCACCGCCACGTTGTTCACGAACATGGTCACGGTCTTCATTCGCATTCCCTTCTGCCCGTCACCGGGTCAATGTAGCAGGTCTGCCCGCTGGCAGCTTCTTCCTGCGGTGTCTGTGGTTCCGGTTCGTCGGCGGAAGTCAGGATCGCTTCACGCTTGCCGCCTGCGCGGTACGTGGTGCAGCCCTTGGCACCGCCTTCAAAGGCGCGGATGTACACGTCCTTGAACTGTTCCCAGCCCACGTCCTTGGGCAAGTTGCAGGTCTTCGACACACTGCTGTCCACGTACTGCTGGGCGGTCGTCAGAACGGCAAGGTGTTCGTCCACAGTCACATCTGCGGATCGCTTGCCCTTCATGCCCAAGAACTTCACGCCGTAGTCATAGCAGCGTTCCGACATCGGGCCATCGTCCAGCAGGATCGTCCGGTCGGCTTCATAGGCGAAGACAGGTTCGATGCCCGAAGACACGTTGTCCGCTGTCAGGCTGATGGTGCCGGTCGGCGCAATGCTGGTCAGGTGGCTGTTGCGGATGCCGTGCTTGGCGATCTTCGCCCGGATGTCTTCGGGCAGCGTCTGGATGTACATGCCATCCAGATATTGCTTCTTGTCCAGCGCCGGGAACGATCCCTTCTGCTTCGCCCGCTCCACGCTGGCGCTGTACAGCACGTCCCGCTGCCGCGCCAGAATGTAGCGCAGGTGGTCAAGGAAGGTGTCTTCCCCGTAGCAGGCGTTGCCGACCACGGCTTCGATGGCGTTGGCGGTGCCGGTGATCCCGATGCCCACGCGGCGCTTCTTCTTGGCTTCCACTTCCTGCTGCGGCAGTGGGTAGGTGGACTTGTCGATCACGTTGTCCATGGCACGATAGAAGCAGATCAGGTCTTCTTCGAACTTGATCATGTCCCAGTCGAAGCTGCCGTCAGCACGCTTAACCAGATACTTCACAAGGTTCTGCGATCCCAGCAGGCACGCACCATAAGGCGGCAGCGGCTGTTCACCGCACGGGTTTGTGGCGCTGATCGTCTCGCAGTAGTGCAGGTTGTTCATGTCGTTGATGCGGTCCATGAACAGCACGCCGGGTTCTGCCCAGTCGTAGGTGGAACGCATCAGCATGTTCCACAGGTTTTCCGCGTTCACGGTCCTGTACACCTGCCCACCGAACTGAAGCGGGAACAGGCGGCCAGTCTTCAGGCAGTCCATGAATTCGTTGGTGATCCCCACGGAAATGTTGAAGCCGGTCAGCTTGTCCTGATTCTGCTTCATGTGGATGAACTTTTCGATGTCCGGGTGCCAGATCGGCATGACACCCATTTGGGCACCGCGCCGGTTGCCAGCTGATGCAGTCGCCCGGCAGACTTCGTTGAATATGCCCATGAACATGATCGGGCCGGACGATCTGCTGCCCAGCTTGCGGATCAGGTCGCCTTCAGGACGCAGGGTGCCGAAGCCGTAGCCGATGCCACCGCCCATGCGCATGGTCGTCGCCGCTTCCTTGGCGCGATCCATAATGCCGCCATCATCCACGAAGCTGTCTTCGATGTCGCCGGACACAAAGCAGTTGAACATGGTGATGTTCCGCAGGCTGCCAGCCGCTGCCTGCACGCGACCAGCTGGCATGGTGGATTGCTCCATCAGGCGCATTCTGAACTGGTGGTAGTGGGCCGGATCATCGGACAGGGCGAAGGACACGCGGTTGGCGAATTCTTCGAAACTCTCCTGCGGGCCACGGTACTTCTGGCCGTGCAGGTTCATAGACAATGGACTGGCTGGTCCAATTTGCATTGGCTTCTTCCTTCAGGTTTGGGGATGACAGAACCCGGCAGCGTAGCACGCTGATCAGGAACCGCCACCGGGTTGTCATCTGGTGGAACTGATCTTGCTGCGGATCAGATCAATTTCTTCTGTCAAGGTGTCACAGACGGTGGCCAGCTGCGATCTGGACGCAGTGCGCTTGATCAACATAAATCCGATTTGTTGAACACAGCCGCATAGCGCCTTGTGGAACCGCTTCAGGTCGCCTTCCATGGCGTTAAGTCCGGGCGATGGTCAGGCGTTCAGCTGCCCGCGTCACGGCTGTGTACAGCCACTTGCTTCGGTCCTGTCGGAATGCCCAGCTTTCATCCATCACCAGCACGTTGTCCCACTGGCTGCCCTGCGACATGTGGCCGGTGATTGCGTAGCCGTAAGCGAACTCCTGCGCCTGCTTGCGCTCCCATGGGCCAAGTTCGTCTTCGCGGTCCTGCATCCAGTGCATGTGTGTCGTGACCATCAGTGGCCGGGCGTTCCGGTCTTCTTCGGGCACGATTCGGATGATCGACTGGTCTGGTCCCAAGCTGTCAACGTGGGTGATATACCAGATCGTTCCATTCAACAGTCCCATGTCGTGATCGTTCCGGCGGCAGACCAGCTTGTCGCCCACCACCGGGTGTCCGGCTGGGTGGCCCAAGGTCAGGCGGAATCGCTTGTTCAGGATGCGCCGGGTCTTGTTGGTGCCGCAGATGATCTGGTCGGCGGCCATGTAGTCTTCACGCTTCAGGTCGCCAGCATCGACCACGCGGGCGTCACCGTAGTCACCGGCAGTGATCCCCTTGCCTTCACGGATGTCCGTGGCCAGCCGCAGGATCGCGCTTTCCGTCGCCTGCCTGTGCACCTGCGTCAGCAGGAAGTCGGGCCGCTTGTCGTTGGTGAAATAGCCGGTGTCCATGACTGGCGGCAGCTGGTAGGGATCGCCCAGTGCAAGGATCGGCACACCGAAGCTGCACAGGTCTTCGCCTTCGCGCTGGCCGATCATGGACGCTTCGTCCACCACCACCAGTGCGGCATCACTCACCGTGCTTTGTTCGTTCAGCTGGAACGATGGCCGGGCCACCGCCTTGCGTTCTTCGCGGATGGCTTCGCGCAGCTTGTCCGCCTTCTTGTCCTTGTTCGGGTCTGATCCCTTCAGCAGTTCGATCAGTTCCGATTCCAGTTCCTTCAGCTTCAGCCGCGACTTGTCCTTCGCGCTGTAGATCAGGCTGTGAATTGTGGTGGCGTTCGGCCAGCCCTTGCGGCGCAGGACTGACGAAGCCTTGCCGGTGTAGGCGCAGCTGATCACCGATCCTTCGACTTCTCCCACCAGCGCCTTGGCCAGTGTCGTCTTGCCCGTGCCTGCTGGGCCGAACAGCCGGAAGATCAACTTGTCGTTTGGGTTGTGCAGCCACTTGCGAACTGCTGCGATGGCGCGTTCCTGTTCGTCTGTCCACATGGTTCCGTTCCTGAAGGTGGGAAGCCCGGCGGTGACGGAATGCCACCGCCGGACAGTCGCGCAAGTTCTAGGGGTGCACTGGCCTAGAACGGCACTTCTTCGTCGCCAGCCGCCGAACCTGCGCCCGTGGTCTGGGTTTCTTCAGCAGCCTTCAGCGTGCCCTGCATGAACCCGTTCAGGACTTCTTCGGCTTCCGCCATCAGATGGCCCTGCGGTCCGTTCGGTGCAATCAGCGACTTCTTCACGTCACGGTCAATCGAAGGTTCGATCAACACACGGAAGAAGTCGTAGCCGTCCTTCTTGTCCGCCATCGAAGTCAGCTTGATCCGGTGCGCGAACAGCGGTGGCTTGATCTTCGATCCATCGGTCCGGGTGATGGTGGTCTTCTTCAGCGAATACATCGCCTTCTTGTAGGCACCAATACCCATGGACTTGAACGACAGGATGCACGCTTCGCCCGTGGTGGCGTTCGGGTCGGTGCCCAGCAAGATGCCGTACATGTAGAAGGTTTCGATCAACTCGTTACCTTCCGGCGTCGGTATCTTGCCCACACGGCTGCCAGCAGCCTTCATGCAGTCTTCCACGAAACGGCTGCCGACTTCATGCCGGGCAGCGATGCCACCACCCTTTTCACGCGGCACCCACTCCACGAATTCGTGGGCGGTCAGGGCCGGGATGAAGTGCACGCCGTCCTTGCCGCTGAACAGTTCGTTGGACGCGCTGTTCAGGAACTTGCCGGGCCGGGCGTCGGGCATGCTTTCGTCCGAACACTGCGGGCTGTTGGACTGCAACAGGTTCAGGAAGGGAACCGCGATGTCATCGCTGTCCGTGTTCTCATAGCCGGTTGCGCCATAGTTGCCGTAATCGTAGGTGGCCACTTCCGTGGATGCCTTGGTCACGACTTCCTTGCTTTCTGCTGCTTCTTCGTTTTTCGCCATTGTCTGAATTCCTTCACTGGCTGGTTTGCTTCACTGTTTGGTGCCAGTTAACAGCCGACACCAGCTGACCATGGACTACTTGTCCGTGATTTCGGTGCTGCGGTGCCGGATGATGTGCACGCAGTCTGGCGGCGTCTTGCCTTCCGTGATCTTGTTTTCGATGTACTTGTTGAAGGTGGCCGGGTGGATGCTGCGCTTCACCGTCACGTCCAGCGGCTTCTTCCGCTGTTGCAGATCGCGCCAGAACTTGGCCGCCCACTTTTCTTCTTCCTTCGGGAACACGATGTTGAATTCCCGCTTGATCAGGTCGCCGTTGCCTTCGTCTTCCACCCACTGGTGCACGCGGTCTGTGTCCGCCTTGTTGGCGCTGGCGACAAACTTTTCCTTGATCTTCACCACCTGCCCAGATGACAGGCTGAAGCTGGTCATGTCCAGTTCATCCAGCAGCGCCGGGAAGCGTTCGGTCTTGATCGTCTTCAGGTCGGCTTCTGCTTCGGCCAGTTCCTTCTTCAGCTGTTCCACCTTCAGTTCGGCGGCAATCTGTTCTTCGGCCAGCGCAGACAATGCGTGCAGGCTGTTGTCGCCCGCGTTGGCACTGGTCGGGTGGTCCTTGAACTGGCTGTAGTCATAATCGTTGGTTGTCATTGATCGTTCTCCTGTTCGTCGTCTCCAAAGAAAGGATTGGCGGCCACGACTTCGTAAGCCTGAAACTTCTTCGACCACTTCAGCACCTGCACGTTGCCACCAAGATCATGCAGGATATGGGCAGCCACGCTGTAGGCAATGCCAATCAGCACGGGATCGCCCATCAGTACCAGATAGTCCTGCGGCGTCATACGCGACAGAACGTCCCATGCTGTTTCGATGATGGCGTCGATGTCTTCGTGGGATCGGGCGGTCGGTTCGAAAATATAGACAAGTTCGCCGTAAGCCAGCGCAGGCTCCATGTCCACCTTCGGCACCAGTTCGCCAGTCTGCCGATCACGGAAGTGCTGGTTCTGTATTGCGTAGACCTTGGGCGTCATATCCATTCCTTCGCTTCGTCGCCTGTTACCTGATCCGCCACGTCCTGTTTGTTGCGCAGGGCTGTGACAATGGTTTCGTCAATGGGTGCGTCGGACATCATGTCGATATAAAGCACCGGGTGTTCGTCCATGCCGCCACGGTGCGCCCGGTCTTCCGATTGCAGACGGTCGCGCAGCTTGAAGCTGTTGTTGTAGTAGATCACGGTCTTGGCCGCGTGCAAGGTCAGCCCACGGGATGCGGCTGCCGGGTTCGCCACGAAGGCCACCGGGCCGCCATCCTTGATTGCCACCTTCTGGAACTTCACCTTGGCAGCTTCACGGTCGTCTTCGTCCACCTGCCCGTCATAGCGGACGGCGCTGATGCCATCCTTGGCGAACCGCTCCATGATCAAGTTGATGTCGGCAGTGAACCGCGACCAGATGATCACCTTGCCGGTGATCTTCTCCACCAGCTTCATCAGTTCTTCAAGCCGCACATTGGTGCTGCCGATCAGCCGCAGGTGCGGGTCTTCGTCCGCTGGGCTGTAGCCTGCCGACACTTGCTGCTTGCGCATCATGCAGACGATTGGAAGTTCTGCCGTGATGTTCAGGTCCGACACCATGCCGCGCCCGGCGCAAGCATCGCACGCCTTCCAGTAGTCGCCTGCGTCCACCTTGCCGGTGCCGTCGCACTCCGGGCACTTTTGCACATCACCCAGCATGGCGTGCTGTTGCTTGTCCAGATCGTTGTAGACGCGCCACTGTTCAGCCGACATTTCGAAGCGGTGCTTCTGGAAGACCTTTGGCGGCAGGTCCATCACGTCCTTCTTCAGCACGCGGCTGACATGCGGCAGCAGGTATTCACGCAGGGCGTCCACCTGCTTGTAGCCGACCACCTTGTCCACCGTCACCACCCGATTGCCAGCGTTCACAGTGATCGGCTGGAAGATGCCGTGCTTCTGCTTGAAGGCATCGTAGTCGGCGCAGTTGTAGTCATGCCAGAAGGCTTTGTGCAGGAAGCACATCGGCGCGTAAATGTCGAAGGGTGCTTGCGTGACTGGCGTGCCTTCCAGAATGCGCCGGGTCTTGGCGTAGCGTGCCGATGCCCGCAGTGTCTTGGTGCGCGCCGCGCCGGGGTTCTTGATTTCGCTGGCTTCGTCTAGCGTGTACATGCAGGTGCGTTCGGTCAGGAACTTCTTCGCCCACTTCTTGCCGTCGCCGGTCATGAAGTTGCTGTAGGACATGCACAGGATGGCGAAGCCCTTGTGGTCCAGCAGCTTCTGGATGTCAGCCTTGAAGGATTTGTTCTTCGCCTTCTTCGTCTGGTAGGCGAAGGTCTTGGTCACACGGCGCAGTGCGTCCGGCAGGTGTTCCGGCACTTCAGTGTTCGACCAGTTCAGGTGCACGCCGTCTGGTGCCACGATCAGCAGGCCGTCGATCAGCCCGTTCATGTACTGCAAGCACGCGGTGTCCAGCGCCGCCTTGGTCTTGCCGGTTCCCTGTTCCCACAGCAGGGCGAAGTATTCACGGTCCCATGTCTGTTCCAGCAGTTCGCGCTGGTGCTTCCATGGCTGTTGCTTGTGTGGGTAGGTTTCGGGTGTCACGTTCAGGTCCGTTCCGTTGTTCGGTCGCTATATGCCCAGATCGTGGGGTGGCTGGCAAGGCGTTGAAGGTTGACAGTTTGTCGCAGTTTCAAGGGATGGTGGATGAAGTTGTTGGAACTGTTTGAAGAATTAAGTTGCTGCCAAGTCAAAATAAAGAATGATAACACATTATCTTCTTGATCCCTTTGGGCTTTCTTCCCTACTGCCAAGAATTGAACTTATCTCACGTACACATACGCACGCACACACGCGCGTGCGCACATGGACCAGAACTTCGTTGGCAGCTAGTCACTGGGCTGGAAAGTCTTTATTGTTCAGTTGGTTTGGGTGTTATCACACCGCTGCCATCGGCTGACAAGGCTGGCAATATTCTCCACTTGCCGTTGCGGATCGTTACCATGCTGCGCTTCCCGCTTGCATAGTCGATGCCGAAGGTGTGCGACCAGCTGGACGGTCCCACGTTATAGCCGACATCCATTTGCGTGAAAGTTCCGACCGTATGCACGCCATCATATATGCTTGCGGAATGCTCATGTGCCCGTGTCACCTTGCGGCCAAGGCGTGCAAAGTTGCGAACTCCACCACGTGCACCGTCCGGTCCAAGGTCGCCGTGCATCCCGTGTTCAATGCCGCGCCCTGATCCCTTGACGCAGGTCAGGAACGATTCATCAGGCCGCAGGAACTTGATCCCCTTCGCACAGCCTGCGTCCGTCAGCGCCCATTCAAGCAGGTGGAAGTTGGTGTCGCCTTCGGCCAAGGCTTCGTACATTGCCGACTGGGCTTTCAGGTAGTATTGCGCATTGACGGGATCACGCCGGAAGTCTGCTTCCAGCAGCCACCGCGACAGCGCCCGGTCGTGGTTGCTGTCCACTATGATGGTCTTGCACCATGGTCGTGAAGCCCAGTGGGTGAACTCGGCCACCCGTGCGACTTCGGACTTCAGGCACTCCATGCCGCGTGCCCACTTGGCGAACATTTTGTGGTGGTTGCCGATGTCGTGATGGTTCCGGCTGCGCTGGTCTAGTATGTCGTGCATGAACTGGAACTTGGGGTGCAGGGTGTCCAGAACACCGCCTTCGCCCCAGAACACTTCTGCCACGGTCCTGTCCACCACATCCCAGTGGATGTCTCCCGGCGTCAGTGATTCGACAGGGTTGCCAGTCGTCACGACACCACGATCCACGATCACGTCAAGGTCTTGCAGACGCCACTTGCCGTCCGCGTCCAATGGCCGGATGAACCAGTCGCCTTCCCAGTCCACTTCAACCACCAGTCCACCATAGGTGTGGTGGAACTCTGCCTTCTGGCCTGCCTTCTTGGCGATGTAGTTGCGCTTGGTGACAGTGCCGGTTGACCAGTTGAACTTGGTCGGTTCCGTCTTGCCGGTAGGGATGCTGTCCATGCGTATCTTCGAAGCCGGGAAGATCGCACTGTCGATGCCGGTCAGGGTTTCAAAGCCGGACAAGGGATTGGCTGCGGTCGGGATGATGTTGGCGTCTCCCACCCAGATCAGGCCGGGTGCCAGTTCACGCCGCACGTCCGTGATGAAGGGTTCCAACTTGGGATCAAACCACACTTCCTGCACGAAGCCACCACCTTGTTCGAAGGCACCCTTGGCCGCCCTGTCACGGTTGGCTGCGTGGATGCTATAGGTGAAGGTGCCGACGATCACTTCTGCGTTGTAGTGTTCCGCCAGCGCGTGGATGTTCTCCCACAAGGGTTCAATCACGTCCGTGTTGTTCTGGGCTGCTGTGACGATGTAGCGGCGCGTCTCACCCTTCTTCAGCTTGGGTGCGCGGATCAGTTTGGTGGGTGCGATCTTGCCTGTGGACTTGACACCTGTGGCCTTCCGAAGATGCCGGTGCAGGGTTCCGATGCTGATGCCCAGATCGCGGGCGGTGGCAGTCCCGTTCTTGCTGTTAGCCAGATATGCTTCGATGACTTCAGAAGTCACCAAGTTCTTGGACTGGTTGCTTGTCATGTCGGGATTCCTGCTTGCTACGGGAAGTCGCGCCTCCCTACTTCATGCCGCTGTTCACGAACAAGGGTGCCGATGTACATGGTGGTGCGGGTGCCCCACCAGCCGTGGCATTCATGCACCACGTCGATCTGAAACTGGTCAGTTTTGGCTGTCTCCCATGGGACATCCACTTCCCACCAGTCTGTCCAGTTCAGCCCAAGGTCGCGGCTCACCAGCCGTCCTTCGTCTTGCCCAAGCCAGCGGTTGCCGATCAGGTTCTGGCTGTTGTCCGACAGCAGGAAACGGATGACGATGACTTCTTCAGGATCGCAGCGCCGGACCTTTATGAACTCAAGGCGCAGGTGTGTTTTCTTGCCGTCACTGGAAGGTTTCGAATCAATGATCGTGGTGCCGGTGGTGACGGGGAACAGGTTTCCTTCCAAGTCGTCCATGTCTTCATGGAAAGCCAGCCAGATGGCCAGAAGTCCAAGCCAGCTTAACAGGACAGCGATGTGCACGATGTCCTTCAAGATTTTCCAGATAGCGCCGAAGGTCATTGTTTTCCACCACGTGCAACGAATTCAGCAAGAAACTGTGCAAGTCCGTCGCTGAACACGTTCCACAGAAACACCAGAACTGACAGCATAGCAGCTGGAAGGACAACTGTGAACAAGGACTTCTTCACCATCCGCCCGGCTTCTTCTTCGGTCAGCCTGCGCTTTTCAGCGTGTTCCCACGTCTTGCGGAAGTCGGTTCGCTTGTCCGCATTGGTCACGTCCAGACCAAGCAGATGGAAAGTGCTTTCCACCGCCTTCTGGGCGGCAAGGTCGGCAATGTCCTGTGCTTCGGCACGTGTGATCATGTCGTTCTTTTCTGCCGGGCTTGCCATCAGATAAACCGTCTGCCTATTTCCTTCGCCGCCGCCACGGCACCAGTTGCGCCAATGAAGACTTGCAGGATTGTGTCCGCAGCGTCTTCGAACCTGTCGGGTGCCTTGTCCACATCGTAGAAGTCGAAGTGGAACAGGCTGTCCATGTACACTGCGCCATTGTACATCGCAGGCGGCAGCACGATCATGTAGATGATCATGCGATAGCTGAAGTGGGACCACAAGGCTATTCTCTCACGCGAAGCCACTTCCCGCGCCTTTACTTCCGCCGACAGGGCTGTGCCGAACATGCCAGCCATCATGCCCATGCGTTCGGTGCGCTGAACGTCCTTGCTGTTAAGCCGTTCCAGAACAGCCGTGGCGAAGCCCGGACCAAGGAAGGCCGCGCCCTTGGCCAGCACGGCAAGGATGAACGTCAACATGTCAGGATTCCTTCTTGAACAGGTTCCACAAGCTGAAGGCAAGGCCGCCGACAATCAAGGCCAGAAGCACTGCGTGCAGCACAGGGCTGTCCAGCACGTAGGTCAATCCAGACACTTGGTCCGTGGTCTGCTTGATCACTTCCGTGGCCGCCGTGCCTGCGGTGCCGCCAGCTGATGCCGCGCCGCCAGCCTTGGCGTTCCGGTCCCGCTGGGCGTTCCGCTTCTCCATCAGGGCTTCCGCGATTTCGTCGCGGGTCATCGGTCCATATTTGCCGTCCGCCACGATGCCGCGATCCATCTGGAACTTCGTGATGGCCTGCCGGGTCTGGCGTCCCTTGATCCCGTCAATCGGTCCCTTGTAGTAGCCAAGGGTCTTCAGGTCGCGCTGGTAGCCTTCCACTGTCGGGCTGGACACAGACATCGTGGTTCCGCTGTAGCGGGCATACGCACGGGCCATCTTCGTGTCATACTGGAACTTGCGGTAGTTCTTGCCGTTGTAGCCGTAGGCGAAGCCAGCCCAGTCCTTCTGGCGCAGTTCGTCAGACAGGCCGAACTTGATCACATAGCGCAGCATGATGTCCACCTGCTGTGCCACACCCTGCTTGGCATAGTCGAACATAGCCTTGGCAGACGGGAAGCCCAGACGGCTGGCGTGTTCACCCATGACTTGGCCGATGCCAATGCTGATCGACTTGTAAGCGGCTTCGCTGTCCAGCTTCACCATCTTCCAGAACTTGGCATATCGTTCAGCGTAGGATCGCGGGTTCTTGATTGCCTGCGGTGCCGGGCTGGCCAGCCGCTGGTTCGCGGCAGCCGTTCGCTTGCCCGCTGGCAGGTTGCGCCAGAAGTAGTGGCCTTCGATCCTGATGGCAGGAAGTTGATCACCATTGACGTTCCAGAAGGGAACGCCAGCCGATTCAACTTCAGCAATGGCCATCACCGCAGCGGCATCAAAATTGTACTTTGCCGACAGCTGACCAATCGCGTGCCGGGTGCGTGTATCAAACATGGCTTTGATCCCTACAAGGTGATGATCGTCGTGACCACGCCAGCGCCGCCAGAAGAAGCAGGTGGGGTTCCTGCGAAGTTGTAGGCGTCTTCCGTGTCCGGCACAATGTAGGTCGATCCAGTAAAGCGTGCCACACCTTTCGTGATGCGGAAGCCATCCATGTAGAACGGCAGATCATCTTTAGTGGCACCAGTGCCAGATCGGACTGCACCAATGGCAGGCGGGGTTACACCGCCGTCCGCTGCGAAGTCAAACTGCGAACCGGACAAGGCCGCTGCGTTGATCACGTTCCAGCCGTTGAAGCCGATGATCAGGTCACTGCCGTTGCGGGTCAGGTGCAGGTGGTTCCACCGGGCCACCATGGCAGCCGGTCCAGTCCCAGCACCCGCTGTGTCAAGGTCGAAGGTGGCCTGAACAGGTCCGACCGTTCCGTCCCCTACTTGGAAATATCCTGTAAAGGCGTTCGGTGATGCACTATAGAACATTCCCCATGGCGTTTTGTCCGGTGATGTGGCCACATTTCCGAAGCTGAACAGGTAGTTGTCCAGACCAGATTCTGCTGGCATATACAGCCAGAAGTCGATGGTCCAGTCACCACTGCCGAAGTTCCAGTCTGCGCTGCTTACATCCCCAACATTCAGGCGTCCATTCTTCACGTGGTGCAGTGACAGCGAACCAAACTTCGCTTGATCTGTGCTGGTGGTGTCTCCACCTGTCACGGTGATGACGTGTTCGCTGTTGGACAGGTCTTCAAAGGTGGTGCCATCGTTGGTGCCTTCGAAGTTCAGCAGCAGAACAACATCACTGAAGTTCGGGTCTGTCGTCGGCAGGAAGTCGTCTTCTTCGTGGGCCGCCACGGGCGGGGTGAAGTCGGTGCCCGGCGTGTAGCGGGCGACACCCTTGGTGATGCGGAATTCATCAAAGCTGCCCGCGAAGTCACCAGTGATGGTTCCGGTTGCGCCAACACCACCAAGCAGCAGTGAAGTCTTGCCGCTTGCTGAAGACGCACGCAGCGTTGGATTGGTGGTGTCCACACCAGAACCCACCTGCCCGTCCACATGCAGGTAAATGTTCGAACCACTGCGGATCACTGCGATGTGGTGGAAGTTGCCGTCGAAGAAGGTGGCGACATCCACGCCATCTGTGCCCAGTTCGAAGTAGGCGTTGCTGATGGTGTTTGATCCGGTCGTGGAATAGTCGAAGAAGACACGGTTGGTGGTCGGGTCGTAGCGCAGCTTCCACACCCGGTCATTGAATCCGGTGTTCCAGATGCCACACATATCCACAGAACCACCCGGTTCGGATGCGCCGCCGTTCACTTCGAATTCGACAGTGAAGGCACCTGCTGCAAAGTCGAAGCCCGGCTGCCACTTCACTTCGAAAGCATCGTCCACACCATCGGTCAGCAGCGAAGCCGTGCCAAACTTCTTCAACGCCGTGTCCAGCTGGGCATTACCAGCGAAGGTCAGGATGTTGAACCGCTTGGAGTTGTCCACGGTCGTGGTTGCTCCATCTGCACCATCGAAGTGCAGCAGCAGTTCCACGTTGTCGAAGTTTGCGTCAGCCATTTGTGTGTTCTCCTATTAACCCAGCCGCGATCCCAAGAAGGTCGCTTGGATGTTTTCGCTGCCGTTCAGGGTGGCGGCAGCCACGATGTCAATGCGGTCGCCTACTGCCCAGCTGG
>Ga0116142_10003433_pt1 | contig 15945 bp, 14 predicted proteins | sample AD_UKC033_MetaG_FD_89785 | JGI IMG/M metagenome (GOLD analysis project Ga0116142, IMG submission 89785) | Active sludge microbial communities of municipal wastewater-treating anaerobic digesters from USA - AD_UKC033_MetaG | ecosystem: Engineered > Bioreactor > Anaerobic > Digestate | place: USA... | reverse complement strand
TAAACGGAAAATCCCGCCCATCGAGCTCTTCCATCTTGGCATAGAACCGTTGAAAATGTATATTTTTATCAAACTGGCGCTGGGTTGCCACTTTGTCGGCAGGATTCATCGACCCGCACAACTCGATCAACGATGTTGCCCTAAGCAACAACCGGTCCACATGCTGGGGATAATAAACTGCATACAGCATCGCCAAAGACCCACCCCATGACCCGCCGGAAACATTGACTTGTTTGTCGGGCCAGAACGCATGACGCACCGCCTCGACATCTTCAATCAGGTGAGGAATGGTGTTGTACCCGCTTTCATTTTCGATTTTGCGCAGATAGTAAGAGCGCATGTCTTCAGGAGAAGCTCCCTCGTCAGGCTTTTGCGGATTGCCGTCACGCCAAGACTCACCGCATCCGCGCTGGGAGAAAAAGACAACATCATAAACCGCCGGATCATAAAGCCCCATATCAGGAGCCATCTGCCCACCGGGACCGCCATGCAGGACGATCACGGGAATCCCACCACGCTTGCCCATTCTCTTGTAATGAAGATGATGACCGTTACCGACTTCGATAAACCCGCTGTCTTCCCCTGTAGCGGCAAATGTATCTGAAATTTGAAAGTTTCCGGCCATTCTACAATCTAACTACACTTTACTTAATTAATATTTAACCCGTATCCATCAATCTTGCGGCCGCCGCTCTGGCTTCCCCCGTAATTTCGGCGCCCGAGAGCATCCTCGCGATCTCCTCCTGTCTGGTTTTCCCTTCCAGTGAAATAACCTCGGTCACCCCACCGGTCTTGGACACCATCCAGTGATGGCGAGCCTGAGCAGCGACTTGCGGCGAATGCGTCACAACCATCACCTGATGCTTCTCGGCCAGTTTTGCCAAACGCTCCCCGACGGCACTGGCGGTGGCCCCGCCGATACCGGTGTCGATCTCGTCAAAGACAAAGACCCCTGAACCGGGCATGGAATCGGCCAAAACGACCTTCAGCGCGAGCATAAAGCGCGCCATTTCCCCACCCGAAGCAATTTTGTTGAGAGGCCCGAAAACCGGACCCAGATCAGATGATGCATTGGTTGCGACCAGAAACCGGACATCGTCAAAGCCCTGAACTCCCCATGCATTTTCAGAATGACACAGTTCAACCGAAGTTTCAAACACAGATTTGCCTAATTTAAGAGGTTTTAATTCAGAATTGACAATCTTATCAAGCTGTTGCGCTGCGACCTTGCGTTTTTTATGAAGCTCTTCGGCGCAAAGCCTGTATTTCTCTTTTGATTCACGAACTTTGCGCTCAAGTTTTTCCAGCACATCATCTTGCCGATCCACAAGATCCAGCTTGCCGCGAAACTCGTCCAAACGCTGCGATAACTCGTCAACCGCGCAATGATGTTTCCGCGCGCACGCCCGCAGCGCATAAAGACGATCTTCGATACTCTCCAAATCCAGCCCGCCAACATCCAAAGAATGAACCAAACGATCCAACTGGCGATGAGCCTCCTGAATCGTTTCAGACGCTTGTGTCATAGTCTCAAGAAGCTCTTGCGCCCCGTCACCGATTTTGTCGAGATTGCGGGAAAGTATCCGGCACGCCTGCCCGATCTGCATATCGGCCCCCGCCTCCCCGCCGAGTGCCTCCGCAATAAAGGAAAAACATTCACGAAGTGCATCAACATGTTGAATCTTTTTCTTTTTTTCAACCAGCTCGGTTTCCTCACCCTCAGCGGGAGCCAGACTTTCCAGTTCCTCACAACAGGCCCGCACATACTCTTCATCCCGTAAAGCAAGCTCTGCCTCGGCGCGTGCCGCAAGCAAAGCCCCCTCTTCATCCTTCCACTGTCGGAAAGCCGCAGAAGTCTTTGAAACCAAATCATGATTTCCGGCATATTGATCCAAAACGATACGATGCGTTGCTGGATTTAAAAGGCCATAAGTCTCGAACTGACCATGAATATCGACCAGAGTCTCCCCAACCGTCTTCAAAAATCCGGCACTGACATTTTCATCATTGATAAAAGCACGACTGCGCCCATCCGCCGCCAGCGTCCGGCGTAAAATCAACTCGTCTCCAACTGAAATTCCCTGCTCTTCGAGTAACGCCCGAACCGGATGGGACGGAGGCAAATCAAACTCTGCTGAAACACTCGCCTGATCGGACCCGCGCCGCACCAACGATGTTTCCGCCCGCGCGCCCAGTGCCAATCCCAAGGAATCAAGAAGAATGGACTTCCCCGCCCCGGTCTCCCCCGTCAAAGCCGATAGGCCGTCAGAGAACGAAAGCGATAAGTGCTCGATCAGAACGACATTTTTGATGTGGAGCGCATTCAGCATTCTCCATAATCCTCAGGATTTTAGTCAGGCGTCAAGAGGGAATCCATCGTCCGGCTTACCCACGATCGTTTATCATCCAGTTTTCGCCGCTGCGCAGGATCGAGGAGCGCATAGGAATCCTCATACCACTGGCTGCCGGGAAAATTATGCCCCAGAACTGCCGCAACATGAGTTGCCTCGTCTTTCAGACCCAACACCATGTAGCTCTCGACCAGACGGTGCAACGCTTCGGGAACATGAGTTGTGGTTTGATACTCTTTGACGACCATCAGGAAGCGGTTGATGGCGGCATTATATTCATTCTTTTTCACGTAATAACGGCCGACTTCCATTTCCTTGCCCGCAAGGTGATCGAGAACCAGATCACGCTTCAGCTCGGCATCCCGCGCATACTTGCTGTCCGGAAAACGGTTGATAACCGTATCCAAAGCTTCAAGCGCAAACTTGGTCATGCCCTGATCCCGCGCCACATCGGTCATCTGTTCGTAATAACACATCGCCATCATGTAATAAGCGTAAGGAACCTGATCGTGCCCGGGGTGCAATTCTACAAACCGCTCAAGCGCAATGACCGCATCATCATATTTTAAAGCCGAATAAGCAGCTTCGGCCTGACGCAACTGGGACAAGGTTGCGTAATCGGAATACGGATGCTGCCGCTCGACCTCGGAATAAAGAACAGACGCTTTTTTGTAGTTGCCTTCTTTTTCGGCCGCGTCTGCTTCCTTGAAAATCTGGTCAGCCGGACGATCAACGGTTAGCGGATCCTGCTTCTCTTCAGACGAACATCCGCTCAGAATCCCGACGGACAGAACGGACGTGACCAGTAAACGGGCAATGAATTTTTGCATGCAAATTCCTCTGTGATAGACCTATCTTTTCTACCACCAAGGAGGGAAGAGACCAAGAGCTTTTATGGGGTTTAAACGGCCACAGCCGCCTGAACGGTTTTCTGGAAGGGCACGACGCCGCTTTCGGGCACATGATCCATATACAGATCAACCCAGACAAACGCATCCGGACGGGAGAACAATTCGCGCAAAACCAGATTGTTCATATTGTGACCGGGTTTCGAAGCTTCGAACACACCGACAATCGGACCGCCCGCGATATAGATATCGCCGACCGCGTCCAGAACCTTGTGGCACGCAAATTCATTGGGCGAACGCAATCCTTCGGGATTCATGATGGAATCCTTGTCAAGAACGATGGCATTGTCCAACGATCCACCCAATGCCAAACCCATCGCGCGTAAGGCATTCACCTCATGCAAAAACCCGAATGTCCGCGCTTCAGCAATCCGGTCGATAAATTCCTCGCCGAACATATCGACTTCAGCCATTTGACGACCGATTTCGGGATGAGGGAAATCAATTTCAATTTTGTATTTCGATCCGACACCGGGTTTCAGGGTTGCAACCTTGTCACCATCACGAACTGAAACTTCCTTGAGGATTTTCAGGGCACGACGCGGTGCCGTCTGAGTTTTAAGACCGACATCAAGAATCGCTTCAATAAACGGAGCCGAAGAGCCATCCATAATTGGCACTTCCGGACCGTCCAGCTCAATGACAGCATTATCAACACCACAAGCTGCCAGTGCCGCCATCAAATGTTCGATGGTCCCAACCGTAACCCCGTCCTTGTTGCCGACAACCGTGCAAAGGCGCGTATCGACCACATGGTCCCAGCGGGCGGGAATGACGTTATCTTTTCCCGCGACATCAACACGAACGAACGACAAACCGGCAGAAGCCTCGGCAGGCCTGATGTGCAAAACCGTCTCGGCCCCCGAATGAAGCCCGACGCCGGAAAGAGTGACAATGTTCTGAAGAGTGTGTTGCATAGAAATAAAAGAGCGTTTTGAATGGGTTAACCTAGCCTGAAAGATAGGCTACCGCCCCCCATACGTCCAATCACGCTCTATTGCGCTGTGTTACAAATGTAACAAATTGAAAATAAATGAAAATTTAGCAACACGCCTTACCCTTACAAACCTCCGCCAACCCCTTCCAGTCTTCGATGTCCTGATCGGGTTTCTCGGCGCGGTATTTGGAATAAAGAGCGATTCCTTGCAGGTCTTCCAGAATATCGACCTGAACGCCTTTGGAACGGATCATATCTTCATTCCCCGACGCACTGGTCACATCACCCACCACCACACGGGCGAACTGGCGCATATAAATCAAGGTCGCACACACATCACAGGGCGAAAGCGTGGTAAAAATCGTCGTCTTGCTGAAATCAATCCGCCCCGCATCGCGAATGGCCGAAGTCTCACCGTGGTTATAGGGGTGGCTTTCCTGAACCAGCGTGTTATGCCCCTTGCCCATAATCTTGCGACTTTTATTGTCGATCACCACGCCACCAATCGGACATCCACCCTCGTCATAGCCCTTTTGCGCGAGCAGCACCGCAATCCGCATAAAATCGGCATCCGAGAGTTTTTGAAAGAATCCATCCTCGACCGTGGCCGCCAGACTTGTCGTTGGCAAATGGGCAATCACATTCAAAACCGCATCACTGACGGGGGTATCTTTGGTAATAAAAAGGGTCATAATCTTGGCTCTCCTGTTCTACACAACACCCGTAAAGGGTGGTAACGGACTCAAACCACCCTTCTAATAGCATTTGCTAGCCAATTGAAGTTTATATTGCGAATCACATAAAACAGTGTTGACATAATGGAAAATTTAACTATAAACACGGAAAATTCCAAAGTAATAGTTAAAAAAGAAAAAACTTATGAAAAGATATAACAACAAAGCACCTGCCGAAGTCAGAACGGCACTGGCAAAACTGAAGAACGGCGAAACGACAACATTGTTTGTCGAACCCGAAATTGCATGGGGAACGTCATGGAATGTATTGGAGCGGTGCAGACAAAATCGTGAAGCCTTTCAGCATGCCGCACAAATAGTCAGACAAGAAATGAGCAAACTTGGCATCAACCTCATGCCGGAAATGGACCGGGATTTCAGGATAGCCTCCGTCGGAACGAACGAACAGTTTAAGGAACTCTCGGCTAATCCGCAGGTCAAGAAGTTTCACCTTCGTGCAATGGATTACCACCCTGCCAAATAATAACCTCACTGATTCATGGTACGGACACTTGAATCCTGATACCATGAACTCATGAAACTCCCAGACAAAGATTCGGTTTTGAAACTCCTCGAACAATTCGGGGTGGCCATGACCAAGCGCGATTTGATTACGGCCTTTGGCATCAAGGGTGAACCTGCCCGCATTGCCTTTAAAAAACTTTTAAAAGACCTCGAACAAGACGGCCTGATTATAAAAGATCAAGGTAAATCCTATAAAATTGCCGACTCGCTCCCACCTGTCTGCGTGGTCGAGATTACCGAGATCGACATTGACGGCGACCTGCTCGCGACCCCCGCCGAATGGCAAGAAGATTTACAAGGAAAGCCGCCGCGCATCGAAATCATGCCCGACCGCAAGGGCCACCCGTCCTTGACCGTGGGCGACCGCGCGCTGGTCCGCGTCCGCAAAGCCGGACACAATATCTTCGAAGCTCAACTCCTCAAAAAAGTTGATGCCGCCACCGCCCGCGTTGTCGGCTTTATCAAACAGGTGAAAGGTGGCTACCTTCTCTCCCCCATCGACCGCCGCGCAAAGCATGATTTTGATATCCCGTCGACCGAACTAAACGGCGCGGAGCCTAATCAAGTCGTCGTTGCAGAAATTCAACCCTCGCGTTCTGCCCTTCGTAAAAAAGTCCGCGTGGTGGAAGTGATCGGCGAAGCCGACGACCCGAAAGCCATCAGCCTGATGGCTCTTTTTGAGGCGGGTCTTCGCCCGTACTTCCCCGAAGAAGTAATTCTTGAAACAGAAGATATGGTGATCCCGCCGCTGGGCAACCGCACAGACCTGCGCGATTTCCCGTTGGTTACGATTGACGGCAAAGACGCCCGCGATTTTGATGACGCGGTTTTCGCCGAACCCGACACGGACAAAAACAACGAAGGCGGATATCATCTGATTGTGGCCATTGCCGACGTTGCCCATTATGTGACGCACGGATCAAAACTCGATAAGGAAGCCTATCTGCGCGGTAACTCGACCTATTTCCCCGACCGTGTCTTGCCGATGCTGCCTGAAAAACTCTCGAACGACCTCTGTTCGCTCCGCCCGCATGAACCGCGTGCCACCTTGGCCGTTCATATGTGGATCAACGCGGACGGAAAACTTCTCCGTCATAAATTCGTGCGCGGCCTGATGATGTCGCGCGCGCGCCTGACCTATGAACAGGTGCAAGACGCGGTGAACGGGAACACCGACGACACCACCGCGCCGCTCATGAATAATGTTATCAAACCGCTCTACGAAGCGTGGAAAATTCTGGATGCCGCCCGCGTCAAACGTGGCGCGCTCGACCTCGACATTCCCGAACGCAAAATCGTGGTCAATGACGCAGGCGAGATGACAGGCGTTGCCGTGCGCGAACGCCTCGACTCCCATAAGGTCATCGAAGAATTTATGATCTTGGCCAACGTTGCGGCCGCCGAAGCGTTAGAGGCCAAACAAGCCCCATGCATGTACCGCATTCACGACCGCCCGACGGGTGAGAAATTGATGTCCGCCTCGACCTTCCTCGATGCGTTCGGATTGACGCTTCCCAAAAGTGGCGTCGCAGGCCCCGCGCAACTCAACAGCCTCTTGGAAAAAGCAAAAAAAATGCCGATGGGCTTTCTCATTTCTGAAATCATTCTGCGCTCACAAGCCCAAGCCGTGTACGACCCCGAAAATATCGGCCACTTCGGTCTGGCCCTCCAACGCTACGCCCACTTTACCTCGCCCATTCGCCGTTATGCCGATTTGATGGTCCACCGCTCGCTCATTCGCTCTTACAAATTAGGTGATGGTGAACTCACCGACCACGAAACGGTCAAGATGTCCGAAATCGCCGAACATATTTCATCGACAGAAAGAACATCCGCCGAAGCCGAACGCAATTCGGTTGACCGCTTCACCGCCGCCTATTTGAAAGACAAAATCGGCGTGGAATTCGAAGGCCGGATCAGCGGCGTCACGCGCTTTGGCCTCTTTATCAAACTCACCGCCACGGGGGCCGATGGTCTCGTCCCCATCCGCTCACTGCCGAGCGATTATTACATCCACGACGAAGCCCACCACGCCTTGGTGGGACGCAGGACAGGCCGCATCTTCCGTTTGGGAGCCCCCGTGTTGGTCAGGATTGTCGAAGCCGACCCGTTGACAGGAAGCACCGTCTTCGAACTGGTCGGCGCCGACGCAGGGGCCGAAGTCGATGGGTATAAATCAAGCGGCAAACCATCCGCCCCCAGACGCCATTTCGAAAAACGCTCCTCAGGACCTAAATCCAAAGGCAAACACCCTTCTAAGAAGAGTGGCAAAAAAGATGACAAAAAATCCGGTGAAAAACGCGACCAAAAACCAAAAGAACAAGGGAAAAGTGGCAAATCCCCGTCAAAAAGCGGGTTTAAAGGTCCAAAACGCGATCGGGACTAGGTAAAAAACACCCCAATTTTCCTTGACACCGCGCCAAAAATCCTTATGGTGACGCCCTGAATTCCACTTAAAAGGTTAAGAAAATGGCTAAAAAAGGCGCAATTGTTAAGGTTCGTTTGGTGAGCACGGGGAAAAACGTCAAGGGCAACCCGACCGGCTTCACCTATTATATTTTGAAAAACCCGAAGAACATCACGGAAAAAATGGCATTCCGCAAGTACGACCCACGGGCCATCAACCCTGAAACCGGCAAGCTCGGCTGCCACGTTCTTTTCGAAGAAAAGAAAATGCCCCCGCACAAGAAATAGGTTTTAAGAGCTTCACGCTTCTTCCGAGGCGTGTTGGTTGCAAGAAACTTCAAAACCCGCTCGATATTTCTGAGCGGGTTTTTTTGATTCATCAAAACTCTGTCATTCTGAGGGAGTAAAACGACCGAAGAATCTCTCTTGTTTCAGGGAGATTCTTCGCTGCGCTCAGAATGACAAAAAAGAAATGTTAAAGTCTTCCTTTGCCTTCGAAGTAGACACAATTCCGCCCATTATGCTTGGCTTCATAAAGCTGTACATCTGCACGCTGGATCACATCGGGAACCGCAACGCGGTTCAGCTCTTCACCCTGTAATACTACACCACCGAATGACGATGTCACCGTCAAAACCCCGCCCTCGGCGCTGCATGGAAACGGCGTATCGGCCACCACCTTGCGCAGACGTTCGGCAACGGCATAGGCGACATCCGGTGTCGTATCCGGCAGGATCGCCACGAACTCTTCCCCACCCAGACGGGCAACAAGGTCAAACGAACGCAGAGCATCTTTGACCCGCGCAGCAAAGCCCTTGAGGATTTCATCCCCGACTTGGTGACCATGCGTATCGTTGACCGATTTGAAATGGTCGATGTCCATATAAAGGAACCCGAGCGGCTTGTGATTTTCCCGCGCCGATTGCAACATTTTCTGCATGTGGACTTCGAAATAACGGCGGTTGTAAAGCCCTGTGAGAGCATCGGTCAACGCCATCGACAGCGAAATCTCGTAATTGGCGCGAAGCTTGTCCTGAAAGCGTTTGCGGCGAATTTGGGTCCGGCATCGCGCCAGCATCTCATTCTTGTCAAGCGGACGAAGCAGATAATCATACGCCCCGATCTCAAGTCCGTGGGCAATCCTCTCCATATCGTCTTCATTGCCGATCAAGATCACAGGAATGGCGCGGCTGCGCTCGTTGGAACGCAAATGCGAACAGAAGCGAATACCATCTTCGTTTTTAAGATTGAGCGACAGGAAAATCAGGTCGAAATCATTGGCCGAGATTTCCTTCATCGCTTCCATACCGGTTTGAACAACCGTCGTCGTATTCTGGTCACGCAACATCGTATCGCGGATCTTGTCTGATTCAAACGCCATATCCTCCAGAATCAGAATACGGGCATGATCGACCGGCTGCTGCATCACCGATGATGCCCCGTCCGCGACACCCAACTGCGACGCCGTACTCTCACGTGCCTTCCACTCATCGACCGTCATTTTAAGACGGACCAGAGAACGCACCCGCGCCATCAACGCCACATCATTGACCGGTTTGGACAGAAAATCATCCGCCCCGCTCTCAAGGCCACGCACACGGTCTTCGACATCGGTCAGCGCCGTCACCATAACCACGGGAACATGGGCAGTAACCGGATTATCCTTGATCTTCCGGCAGACCTCGAAACCGTCCATACCGGGCATCATCACGTCAAGCAACACCACATCAGGGTTATTTTCCGCAACCTTTTTGAGCGCCTCGGGACCATTGAGCGCCGTCACAACCTCATAATACTCGGCCATCAATTTGGCTTCGAGCAATTTGACGTTGGGCAAAATATCATCAACTACAAGGACACGCGCTGTCATACCGACCTATTACTTCTTTCTTTTGATTTGTCTTACGCCGCACCGGTTTCAGAATCGGGTTCGGAAGATTCCGAAGACTCATTCTCCTTCACCAGAAATTTCTGAACCATCTCGATAAACTTCACCACGGAAATAGGCTTGGAAATATAATCCTCGCATCCACCCTCGCGAATTTTCTGCTCGTCACCCTTCATCGCAAAGGCCGTCACTGCCACCACCGGAATCGTTTTCAACTCGTCATCTTCCTTGAGCCATTTGGTGACATCCAGCCCCGAGACTTCCGGCAACTGGATATCCATCAAAATCAGATCGGGCTTGTTTTCACGGGCCAACACCAGAACGTTTTTGCCGTCCCGTGCCTGCACCGTCTCGACACCATGAGCTTCAAGCAAATCATGAAACAATTTCATGTTCAGCTCGTTATCCTCGACAATCAGGACCTTTTTGCCACGCATCGGAGACTCTTGCATAAAACTCTATTCCTTACATTCTTCGGGAGGCACGGATTTAAGTGCCACCAATTTTTGCGATATCGAGAAATCATGATAATCAACGTTCATGTCCCGCACAATTCCATTTTCAAGAACATCCATACTCAGCTCGTAATCCGCCAGAGAACTGCTGGAATCCATGGGAAAAACCGCCAATTGCATCGGCCAATACGGAGCCTTTAAAAGCTCCCCGTCAACAAATTTGGACGAACCGCGCGAATCGTCCCTATTCACCTTCTGCTTGCCGATCACAGCATTGATTTCAACCGGCCCCTGATCATCGCTGCCGTCGAACACCACTTCATTCACAACCCGTTTGCCTTGCCGCGCCGAATCGATCAACTTGTAAGTATGAGCCATCGGAAACAAAGTGGCTCCTTGCAAATCGTAACGCAAATTCTTGGGCATTGAGTAAAGCACAAAATTATCTTTGGAAACCGCTTCGCCGATACGGGCCTTGCCGCGCACTTCTTCGTAAATCTCACCATTGCGGCTGCGCGACGATGAAAAATCCATCACCTGTCCGTCATAGCTTTCAAAACTGGCAAAACGGGTTTCGACCTGAATGGCCGGCGCATCACTATATTCATAGGACATGGTGAAGCGGTGATCCGTGATCCAGCCGACACAGGATTTCTTGAGCGAATAAAGCATCTTTCCGCGAATATCGAGAATCTGCGCTCCACTCTTGGATGAACTCATACGAATATCGTAGACGGCTTCATGCGACGCGAGAGACTCCCTCGCGGCCTTTTCAGGCGAGGGTACAACAGGAGACGCCGCCATCGTCACAGACGAGAATAAAAAGAACCCGAGCGCCCCTCCCAACAGAGCAACCGGAAAGACTGCTTTTTTCGAAAAAACCACTTTAGAAAACCCCAAACTGACCATGCCTCATACTACAGGAAGGAAACCCTCCTGAAAAGGAGAGGTGCCGCATTGCACGCCCCAACCACGTTATCTGGAAAATTCTACCCTATTTATAGGAAAAAAAGTCTTAACCCCCTAAAAAGAAGGGTAAACAAACAGGAAACTCGACCTGAAAAAGAGAAAAAACGCGGTTTTCCAATACTTACGAGACGGAACCGAATCTGGCACGGCTTTCGCAATACCCTTTTCATACAAAAAGACGAGGGAAATTTTAGTCTATGGATACAGTAATGCCCCAAACACAGGAAAATAACCGCCGCATTCTGGGAACGGCTATGGCTCTGCTCAGCCAGATCCAGTCCGAACTGGACCAGAGCCGCCGCCAGATCAGAACCCTTAAAAAGCAAATCTCGAAACTCGAAGAAACAGCCACCACCGACATGCTGACGGGTCTCAAGAACCGCCGTGGTTTTGAACAGGCCTTCGATGCTGAACTGGACCGTGTCCGTCGCGGCAATTCGTCCGGAGGAATTTTGCTCATTATCGACATGGACAATTTCAAAGGAATCAATGACACACACGGCCACGCGGCGGGAGATGCCTGCCTGAAACTGGTCGGTCAAGTCCTCTCGCTTGAAATCCGCGATATGGACACCGCAGCCCGTTTGGGTGGCGACGAATTCGTCGTCCTGATGGCCGACACCGCGGCAGATGCCATGCTCAGCCGCATCCAATCGCTAATCTGGAAGCTCAACAACCTCTCCCTGATCTGGGACGGTGAAGAAGTAAGGATCAGCGCCAGCATCGGCATGAAGCCCTACAGCAAGAATAACCGAGCCGCGGAAATCTTTGCCGCCGCCGACCATGCAATGTACGCCAACAAACAAGCAAAGGAGTGCGCCAGCATCCAATAGATTTTAAAAAGGTTTCCAGCCCAGCATTCTTCCTCATCCCTTACCCAACCCCGGAATGCTGGATTCCCTACCCCCGATTGCGGCCCTCCACCCAATCGGGGGCCCTTTTTATTTTGGGCAAAAAGTTTGCACACCTGTCTTTTTTATGTTAATATCTCGTTAATCTTTATAACCAAAAAGTTAATTTCAGCTCCGGTAAAATAGGAGCGGGTGTGCGAGCAATGGCAAAACCGGCAATTCCAAATCAGTCATCCTATGGAGTCCTGTCCCAATTGGGTCTGGGCGGAGTAGGCAGCCTTGTCCCTACCTTTACCTCGACAACAGGAAACTCCCCTTATCAGGACCCTTACGAAACCATTCGAAAATTGCAGACAGCCTTGGCAGAAGAGCGCAAAGCACGGGAAACCGCAGAACAAAATAACAAACTACTGGTGGAATCGACGGTTAAAGATGCATTGACCGATCTCCCGAACCGTGCGGCATTCGACGTTATGTTAGATATCCAGTTCCAGCAAAGAGCGCGGACAAGCGAAGAAATCCATTACGCCCTGCTCGATCTGGATAACTTCAAACCTGTTAATGACAATCTCGGCCACTTGGCAGGAGATGACCTGCTTCGTATGTTCGCACAAAAAATGAAAGACCGTTTCCGGATTGGCACAGGTGACTTTCTGGCACGAACTGGTGGAGATGAATTCAGTATTGTATTCACCAACTCACTTGATCCGAAAATAATCAAACACAGATTGACCCAACTTCAGAAAGAAGCACCGGACTGGGAAGTTGAAACATTTGATAAAACAGGAAGCGCCGTGACTGTTAAATTCGGTGGATTCAGTTTCGGTTTGGCATCGACCACGGAAAAAGAGAAAAAAATTGAATCGTCCAAAGCCCTGATATCTGAAGCAGACCGCCTGATGTATATTGACAAGGATCGTGAAGGAAAAATTCACATCCCCAGAGCATGCGCAGCACCAACCGGCAACATCTTGAATCCCGCCTAAGCTTTTCCAAGAATGTGGAATAAACTTTATCCATTCTTCACATCCCTCTAACGCGCCGCGTGTTAGACTAAAAGAAAAGTCTGGGATTTTTGTGTGATGACAAGATGGTCGAAATCCCGGCAGATCATCGACACCCTGAAAACAGAACTGCTAAAAGCGCGAGAGAACGCCAGATACTGGGAATTCATGGCGGTCACTGACGATCTGACCGGACTCCACAACCGCCGTATGCTGGACAATGTACACCACCACATTGCCGAACGACGCAACTCGTCTATGGAAGAACGGATAGCCCTCCTTTTCATCGACCTCGACGATTTCGGTCAACTGAACAAAAAATTCGGCGATGATGTCGGCGACGACGCGCTGCGCCTGTTGGGAAAAACCATCCGCAAAAATATCCGCAAAGACGACATCGCCATCCGCAAAGGTGGCGATGAATTCGTCCTGTTTCTGGTTGGAACAACACCCGAACTGGCCAACCGGACGGTTGTCAAACGTCTGGAACTGATGCTCGACGGTGAACTCTCCCTGACCATTCAGGACATGGAAATTCCGATCAGGGGAAGTATTGGCGTATTTTCTTACGATGAAAAACTTTCACCGTTGGAAAACCTGAAGCACGCAGACGAATTGATGAGAAAACAAAAGAAGAAACGAAAACAGACAAAAAAGGAAAGGGAAAGCCCCGCTCCTACTTCTCCTTCAACCGGTAACGTATGGGGAGATTGAATTGAAGGAGCCTCTCTGGAAGATAAGACGGCGGAGGGTCAAACGGCGCGGACGCTTTGACCGCCTGAATCGCTGCACCGTCCAATGCGTGAGAGAAGGACGACTGGACAATACGGATATTGCCTACATCACCGCTGCGCGACACATGAAACGACAAAACCACATCTCCCTCCTCATGTCGCTGCCGCGCATGGGAAGGATAAAATTTATGGGCATTGATGCGCGAGACTATATGAGCGGTATAAGACTCCGCATCCCCGACCCCACGCAATTGCGCTGCGGCCTGCCTGGTCTGTGCCTGGGCAGAAACCGGAGGCTGGACAGGCGAAACGGGTTTCTCCAACTCCTCCTTTTCATTCTGATATTCGGAGGGGTTTTTCTCGGGAGCACTCTCCACGTCACGTTCTTCGGGTAACGGCATCGGCACGGGAGGCAATATCTTCTGAACAGGGGGCGCATCCTGAACGATCTCCTCCTTCTGATCCGGAACATCGGCCATCACCACCTCGACCCAGATTTCAGGTTCGGGTTGCGCCATCATTTTTTGCACCCCCCAATTCCCCAGAAAACCGGAAAGCCCTACAATCGCCATCGCATGCAAGGCAACGGAAACGGACAGGGGAGAAAACACCCCCCTGTCCCATTTGGATTTAAAAATCGGATCGTTAGAATCGGGCATTGATCCTCAATCCAACCGAACGACCTGGCTCGTTCACCTGAATCTCGGTCGGATCAACGGCGTTGCTCCGGTTCAGGTGACGCGCATAAGTTTTGTCAAACAGATTGCTGACCCCCAGACGCACTTCAAACGGCGCAAGGTCTGCTTTTGCATAGAGATCAAGCGTTCCGTATCCGGGTGTCTTCTGCACATCGCGCTGCGCTGTATCGCTATCAATACGGTTTTGTTTCATCGCAAAATTCCACGCTGACCCGAACGACCAGATATCGCGCGTGTAATCAACCGTGAGTTTTCCCTCAAGCGGAGGAATTTGCGAGAGAGCATCGCTGTCCGTCCGGTTCTGGCCGTAAGTCCACGTTGCAGCTCCACCGAGCATCCAATTGGACGTCAGTTGATAGGACGTTTCATATTCAAGCCCCATCAACGTCGCACCGATATTGCGATAGATAGTTTCACCGGATGTCGCAACAATGCCGTCTTGTCCACGCGCCAGATCGCGGAAAATATAATCGCTCACACGATCATAATAGCCGGACACCGTGTTCGACCATTGAGACGCCCCAAACGTCACACCCGCATCAATCTGATGGTGTTTTTCAGGCGAGAGGTCTGGATTCCCGACCCAACGGCTCGCCGCCACACCACTATTCGATGCCATATAACGCTCGGTCGCATCGGCGGTACGCACCGAACGGCTCAACCCAGCAAACAATGTCACATCGGGCTGAACATCATATTCCAACCGCAACAGGCCGCCGAAATTATTCTCGGTCACGTCTTCTGCCGTAATGCCGTAATGATTGATGTAAAGCGTGTTGGCACTGACCGCACCAAAAACTGTGTCTGCTGCATCGGCACGGGCAGTCACGCGGTCATACCGCGCCCCGACCCGCATCCGCACACCGGACGACAATGTCGGATCGGCCTCGGCAAACACACCCGTCTGACGGATACGGACATCCGGCCACATATAGGATTGCGGCGTGGTGGCATCGGTCGCCATAGCCATCCCGCTATAGCGTTTGGCCCAACGGTCGTTATTCTGAAGATCAACCCCGACGGATAACGGCACACCCGCCACATCAAGATCCCCTTCAACAGTTCCGCCAAATGTCGCCGACTCGGACAATGTTTTCATCTTCATCCCCGTATTGGTCCGAAGCGTGAAATTGTCCATGATATGATCGACATCGCTTTTATAGGCCTTGAACGACAGCCCCTTGACCACATCACCATACATTCGGTGATCGACCGCAAAACGCTGGGTCAGACCGTTGGAATAAGGCGAATCCATCCCCGCTCCGGCAAACAGCACATCATCCATACGGGTCAACTCGACACCTGCCTTAAGGGTGGTATCGGGCGTCGGCATCCACACCGGAAGCAACGCAAAACTTTCAGACGTTGCCGCGGAACGAACTTCCTGCCCGCGCCCATCCTCATAATTGTCCATCGAGAAATGCGATGCCAAAGCCCGCATCTGGACGGATTTATTCCCCGCCCCGACGTCAATTCCGGCGTCAC
>Ga0116142_10003432_pt1 | contig 15945 bp, 11 predicted proteins | sample AD_UKC033_MetaG_FD_89785 | JGI IMG/M metagenome (GOLD analysis project Ga0116142, IMG submission 89785) | Active sludge microbial communities of municipal wastewater-treating anaerobic digesters from USA - AD_UKC033_MetaG | ecosystem: Engineered > Bioreactor > Anaerobic > Digestate | place: USA... | reverse complement strand
GACGTGTTCGACAGCCTCCGCAAGGCGGGCGGCATCAGCGGATACCCGAAAATAGCGGAAAGCCCCTATGATTCCTTCGGCACGGGCCATAGCTCGACGTCCATCTCGGCCGCCGTGGGCATGGCCATAGCGCGCAAGTTGCGCGGCGAACCGCACCGTATCGTAGCGGTGATCGGCGACGGCGCCATGACTGCGGGCATGGCCATGGAGGCCCTGAGCCACGCGGGCGATCTCGGCCTCGATCTCCTCGTGGTGCTCAACGACAACGAGATGTCGATCTCGCCGAACGTGGGCGCGCTCTCGCGCTACTTCAACCGGCTCATTACCGCGCTTCCGTATAAGCGCGCGAAACAAGACGTATCCAGCTTCGTCAAGATGCTGCTCAGCGAGCGGGCGGTCCGCCGCATCCAGGACATCGAGAAGGCCGCGAAGGGCCTCATTACCCATGACGCGTTCTTCCAGGAACTGGGCTTCAACTACATCGGCCCGGTGGACGGGCACGACCTGCCGCTATTGATAGCCGTGCTCTCGAATCTGAAGCTGATGAGCGGCCCGATACTTTTCCATTGCCGCACGGAGAAGGGGAAGGGGCTCGACGCCGCGGAGCGCGACCCGCTCGCCTATCACGGCATCAAGCCCATGGCGATCAAGCAGGAGGACGAGGAAGGCCTGCCCCGTTTCCCAGAACCAAACAACGTCAAGCCGCCCGTGCGTACGTTCACGGACGCCTTCGCCGACGCCATGCTTGAAGCCGGGGCGGAAGACGACCGCGTCGTCGGCATTACCGCCGCCATGCCCACCGGCACCGGCCTCGCCAAGTTCGCCGAACGCTTCCCCGATCGCTGTTTCGACGTGGGCATCTGCGAGCAGCACGCTGTCACCCTCGCCGCCGGCATGGCAGTGCGCGGCCTGCGGCCCGTGGCGGCCATCTACTCGACATTCCTCCAGCGCGCGTACGACCAACTCATCCACGACGTGTGTCTCCAGCAACTGCCGGTCGTGTTCGCGGTGGACCGCGCGGGACTCGTCGGCGAGGACAGCCCCACGCAAAACGGGACCTTCGATCTGTCGTTTCTTCGAAGTGTCCCGAACATGACGGTGCTTGCGCCGCGCGACGACGTGGATACGGCCCTGATGCTGCGCTGGGCGCTCCGCCAGGACGGCCCCGTCGCTATCCGTTATGCCCGCGGCAAAGCGCCTACCATCGGCGATGTCCAGGGACGGGATATTGCCCGTGGGGAAATGCTGCGGCAGGGGGGAGACGCCACGTTCCTCGTGGTGGGTCCGTGCGTCGCGGCGTGTCTCAAGGCCGCGGAAGCTTTGGCCGATGAGGGACTGGACGTCGGCGTGGCGGACGTACGCTTGGTAAAGCCGCTCGACGAGGCGCTCCTCGATCAACTCGCGGATCGGCCGATTATCACGGTGGAGGAGAACACGCTCGACGGCGGTTTCGGTTCAGCGGTGCTCGAACACTTCGAAAAGCGCGGTCGATTGGCCGACGTGCGCGTCCACCGGATAGGCATTCCCGACGTGTTCAGCGAGCAGGGGACCCGGGAAGAACAATTGGCCGCCCACGGCCTCGACGCCGCGGGTCTGGCCGCCGCCGCGCGCCGTTTCCTCGCCGGCGCTTCGAAAGCGGCGCGTCCTCACTTATCCGTCTTGTGAAACGCCGGGGTTATCCTGGGTGACCGAGGGGGGCGGCATGAGTTCCAGTGCCTCTTCCACGCATATCGTATCGAGCGACTGTTCCCGTTGCGGATTTCCATCCTTCTCGGCAAAATAGTCGGCGATAACGCGGCGCGAGAAGCTGGGAGGGTAGTTAGCGTATCGCGCGAACCGGGCCTCGATCTCGGGTTCCGAGCGCAGGGGACAATACTCTTCGCGGAGGATTTCCAATACCCGGTCTTTGCGCATCCCCGTGTAATGCGAGTTGTTGTACGACTCGTCAAAACCGGGCGTGATGTATTCGCGCAGGTCGAAGGGCCGCGCCAGGCGCCATTGCCCGTCGGCGAGCCGGAAATGCGCCGTTTCGCCCTCGCAGCAGGCACGCGCCATCAAAAACCCTTGGAAATTGGCCTCGAGGTCTCCGTGGGAGAAGATGCCGTCCACCAATCCCCCGACGATCTTGCGTTCCAGCGCGACTCCCCACAGGACTACGCGGCGCATGGCTTCCTCTTCATCCATGCCGTCATCGCGGTGGCGCAGGTAACGCTGAAAATAGCGCCGGCCAAAACCGAAGAAATGGCTGATCTTGTCGGTGCCGAAATACACGTCGCCCACGCGAATGGTCCGCGCCATCGGCAGGATGAACGGGAACGCCGTTAGATCGCGGTAAATGCTCATGCGCTGATAGGCGAATACGGAGACGCTGCTGTCGGGAAACCGGTCCACTTCCGGCGCGCGATTGACCCATCCTCGAATGCGCGAAGAATGGATGCCCTGAAAGAAGTACAGATAGAATTCGGTGGTCAGTTCGGTCACCGACGTAATGGGCCTCGTCCGCCGGTTCACCCGTTCGAGAAACGTCTCCGTCTCCGTGTTGACGAAGTGGTTCAGGGCCTCGGCGCTGTCGGCCAATGTGACGGACCAACTCAGATACTGGTCCGTCTCGGCGCCGCCCGCGGCGATTGCGATCAGGCAGGCGGCGACACCGAGAATAGCCGCCGCGCGGGCCGTGCCGCGCGGTTTGGGTGTCGTTTCCAGGATGAGAAGATCGTTCAAGATATTGGGACTCCTGATAGGATGGCGTGCGGCGCGGACCGATGTCATCTCGGGAATACTAACATAATGCGGGCGACTTGAGAAAAAGCGCGGTTTTTCAGTTCGCGTTGCGCCGCCCGAATCAGGTAAGCTTGCGCCTGTCTTGGTGGCTGGGAGTTCTTCCGCGGGAAGCAAAGGAGGAGTTGTCTCATGTCAGGTTTGCTGAACAATCAAGTAGCCATTATCACGGGCGCGGGACGGGGCATCGGCGCCGCCGCGGCGACGCTGTTCGCCAAGGAAGGGGCCAAGGTCGTCGTCAGTGATCGGGACCCCGAGCCCGCCGAGGCCGTAGTTGCCGAGATCAAGGCGGCAGGCGGCGAAGCGACTGCCTGCAACGGCGATATCACGAATCCGGCGTTTCCCGCGCAACTCGTGGCCAAGACCATCGAGACCTTTGGCAAGATTAATATCCTCGTCAACAATGCCGGTTACACCTGGGACGGCATGTCGCACAAGATGTCGGACGAACAGTTCCAGGCCATGCTTATGATCCACAATGTGGCGCCGTTTCGCCTTGTCCGCGCCGCCGCGCCTTATATGCGCGACGCGGCCAAGCAGGAACAGGCGGAGGGCAAGTCGCCGGAGCCCCGCTGCGTCGTCAACGTGTCGTCGGTGGCCGGGCTCCACGGGAACGCGGGCCAAATCAATTACAGCGCGGCCAAGGCCGGCATCGTCGGCATGACCAAGACGCTCGCGAAGGAATGGGGGCCGTTCGGCATTCGCTGCAACACGGTGGCGTTCGGATTCATCGATACGCGGCTTACCGCGGCGAAGGAGACCGCCGAATCGGTCAAGATCGGCGATCAGGAAGTCCAGTTGGGCGTGCCGTCGCACCTGCGCGACATGGCGCTCATGGTCATTCCGATGGCGCGCATCGGTACGCCGGAAGAGGCTGCGGGCGGCATCCTGCTGCTTGCATCGCCGTATGCCTCCTACGTCACCGGCCACGTCCTCGAAGTCACGGGCGGCATGGGCATCTGAGGAAGACGGCGCGCTGATAGGGGAAGCTTCCCTGGATATTCCCGAGGTGCAACTGAAACCCGTCGTTCGCCAGGAGCGCGGCCAGAGACGCCACGGTCCGCACGTGGCGGCCGCGGTCCAGACGGCAGAGTAACCGCCCCGGAACGTTCCAGAGGACCGGCAAGACGGCGTCGATAATCAGTGTGGCGCCGGTCTCCTTCGTGACCCGCGTCATTTCCCGCGCGGCGGCGCGCGCCTGATCATCCGAAAGATGATGAAAGAGCCCCGCCGCGAAGACAAGGTCAAACGTGCCGTCGGCGAAGGCGATGCGCGTCGCGTTCATCGCGACGAAGCGGCGTCCGTGCCGCGCGGACGCGTACTTGACGTAGCCGGCATTTTCGTCGATGCCCACGTACAACGTCGCTGTGGCAAACGCATCGGCATGCCCGCCAATCCCGCAGCCGACATCGAGAACCCGTTCGTGTCCGGGCGGCGAAGGAAATTCGCGAAGAAAATCGCGCACATTGCGCCTGCCGAAGGACAGCAGGCGTGTCTTCAGCCTGTAGACCAGCGGCTCTTCGAGGAGATTATCCAGCCACATACAGGGTACTTCTGAGTTACTCCTGGGTTTGCCGCGGGGCGCGAGGCCCGTTGCGTGTTACCCTTGCGAAAGCGGCTCGAATCCCTTCTCGCGCAACGCCGCCGCGATTTCGCCTAGGATAGCCGGGTCGTCGATGGTCGAGGGCACGCTGTACGATTGTCCGTCGGCAATCTTGCGCATCGTGCCGCGCAATATCTTGCCGGATCGCGTCTTCGGCAGCCGCTTCACAACGGCGGCCTGTTTGAAGCACGCGACGGCGCCAATCTGATCGCGGATGCTCCGGACCAGTTCCGCGACCAGTCCCGCTTCGTCCCGCTCGACGCCCGCCTTCAGGACCACGAATCCGAACGGCAGTTGCCCCTTGAGGTTGTCCTCGACGCCGATGACCGCGCACTCCGCCACGTCCGGGTGTTGGGCGACCACCTCTTCCATGGCCCCGGTCGAAAGCCGGTGCCCGGCCACGTTGATGACATCGTCGACCCGGCCCATCACGTACAGATAGCCGTCTTCGTCGAAATAACCGCCGTCGCCCGTGAAGTAGTAGCCCGGGAACGGGTCCAGATACGACTCAACGTACTTTGCATCGTTTTGCCAGAGCGTCGGGAAGGTACCCGGCGGCAGGGGCAGGCGAATTCCAATCACGCCCTCTTTCCCCGGGGGCAGTTCCCGGCCTTCGCCGTCCAGAATGGCGACCTCGTATCCCGGTACGGGCGTTGTCGGCGATCCGGGCTTGATGGGCAGCATCTCGAGGCCCGCATAATTGGCCGCGATGGCCCAGCCGGTCTCGGTTTGCCACCAGTGATCGATGACCGGGACCTTCAGCAGGTTGCTCGCCCAATGGTAGGTGTCGGGGTCGAGGCGCTCGCCCGCGAGAAAGAGATACTCGAACCGGCTCAAGTCATATTGCTGCAAGTACTTGCCTTCCGGGTCCTCCCGCTTGATGGCGCGGATAGCCGTCGGCGCGGTGAAGAGCGCCTTGACCGCATGCTGCGAGATGACGCGCCAGAACGCGCCGGGATCAGGGGTGCCCACCGGCTTGCCTTCGTAGAGCACGGTCGTGCAGCCGTAGAGCAGCGGTGCGTAAACGATATACGAATGGCCGACCACCCAACCCACGTCCGACGCCGCCCAGTACACTTCCCCCGGTTCCATGCCGTAGATGTGCCGCATACTCCAGTGGAGCGCCACCGCGTGGCCGCCGTTGTCGCGCACGACTCCTTTCGGCAGGCCCGTTGTTCCGGAGGTGTAAAGGATGTATAGCGGGTCCGTTGCCAAGAGCGGCACGCAGTCGGCTGGTTCGGCCTCGGCCAGGAGCGTCGTCCAGTCCAGATCGCGATCAGGAACCAGCGGCGCCGTCGCCTGCGGACGCTGGAGGATGACGCACCGATCCGGCTTGTGGCCAGCCAGTTCGATGGCGCGGTCGAGCAATGGGTGATACTCGATGACCTTCTTGCCCTCGATGCCGCAAGACGCCGACAGCATCACTTTGGGCTTGGCATCGTCGATGCGAACCGCCAGTTCGTGCGGCGCGAAGCCTCCAAACACCACCGAATGCACCGCCCCAATTCGCGCGCACGCCAGCATCGCGACGACCGCCTCGGGAATCATGGGCATGTAGATGATTACGGTGTCCCCCCGCGCGACCCCGAGGCCGCGCAGGACACCCGCGAATCGCGCCACATCGTCCCGTAGTTCGCGATACGTAATGTATCGGACCACGCGCGTCACGGGGCTGTCGTAGATGATCGCCGTCTGATCGGCCCGGCCCTGCTCGATGTGCCAGTCCAACGCGTTGTAGCAGGTATTCAGCTCGCCATCCGGGAACCAGCTATAGAAAGGTCTTCGGGAATCATCCAGAACCCGCGTAAATCTCTGATACCACTGCACGGCCTCGCCCGCCGTGCCCCAGAATCGCTCAGGATTCCGGATGGATTCGTCATATGCCGCTTGATACTCCCCGGCCATGGCCTCTCCTTCCTGCTATGTTTCCGACCGCGTTGCGATCCCCCCGGCGCGCATTGTACCAGTCCGCAGCCTAGTTCCGCCCCTGCATTCGGATGTCTCGGAAGAACGTCGTGAGCAGACCGCCGCACTCGTCGGCGAGAATGCCGGGGAATACGGCGGGCCGGTGGTTGAATCGTCCGTCCGCGAGCAGGTTCATGAGCGAGCCGGCGCAGCCCGCCTTCGGGTCGAGCGCGCCGAAATAGACCTCCGGAATGCGCGCCAGGATGATGGCCCCCGCGCACATGGGGCACGGCTCGAGCGTGACGTACAGCCGCGTGTTCTCGAGACGCCAACTGCCCAGCGCGGACGCCGCGGCGGTAATCGCGATGATTTCCGCGTGGGCCGTCGGGTCTTGAAGCGTCTCCCGCAGGTTGTGGCCTTTACCGATAATGCGTCCCTCGTGCATGATGACGCATCCGACCGGCGTCTCGCCCGCGTCTCGGGCGAGTTCGGCCTCCCGTATGGCGTAGCGCATACGGCGTTCGTGTTCGTCCTGCATTGGGCGCGATTCTGGCGGTGATTCGCGGGACAAGTCAAACGCGGGGCCTTGCCCGTATTCCACGGGCAGGACGTCTGTGCCACGGGTCGCAATATTCCGTGCCTGCGCCGTGTTTTTCCGGTGAGAGACGGTGAACGCCCTGATGTGCGATCCGAACCTCGGGGGGCGGGGAAATCGCGTCCATGCGGCGGCCCGGGCAGGCGGCGACCCGCCATACCCCGTTACGCCGGCGGAGGACGCCATGAATCGTTTGACGGTCTGACTTGTATTGATCTTGCCGGATAGGTAGCCTAGTGAGTGTAAGACGGCTACAGGGCCGAGGTGCAAACTGCAGGTGAATCGGCGAACGACGCGGTAGGGTGACTATGGCCGACGTGCGTGAAAACAGTCTCAGCACGTATCTGGCGGAGATATCGAAGATTCCGCTCCTGTCTCCGGCGGAGGAAATCCGCCTGGCGCGTCTTGCCAAGCAAAACGACGGCGCCGCGCGGCGCAGGCTCATTGTATCCAATCTACGGCTGGTCATCAGCATCGCGAAGAAGTACCTCTACTACGGCTTGCCGCTCCAGGACCTTATCGAGGAGGGGAACCTCGGGTTGATGAAGGCAGTGGACCGTTACGATCCCGAGCGCGGCTGCAAGTTCTCGACCTACGCGACCTGGTGGATACGACAGGCGGTCACGCGTTCACTGTCGAACCAGGGGCGTACCGTGCGGATTCCGGTGTATATCACGGACAATATCGCGCGCTATAAGAAGGTTGCGGAAGAACTGTACATCAGGGCCGGGCGAGCGCCCACGGCGCAGGAGGTGGCGGAGCAGATGGATATCAAGGTAGCGGAAGCGGAACGGCTGCAGGAATTTGTCAGCGCGGTCATGCCGCTCGAGAACCTTGAAGCCAGCGACCTCGAAGGCCGGAGTATTCCCGAGGCTCTTGAACCGCCCTTATTCGACAAGGCCATCGAACAATTCGAGATGGACCAGCAGATGGAAGCGCTGATGAGCCAGCTTACGGAGCGGGAAGCGAATATCGTTCGTTATCGCTACGGCTTGATGGACGGAAAGGCGCATACCCTCGAGGAAACCGGCAAGCGATTCAAGCTCACGCGTGAACGTATCCGTCAGATCGAGAAGGACGTCATGCGCAGACTCCGCGGGTACGTGGCCGAGCACGTCGAGGACTTTCGTTAATAGGAGCGGGGACAGGGGGAAAGGCCGCTTCCATCGGCATGAGCCGCTACACGGAGGTTTCTGAACATGAAAGCGCGTCGTGTGAGAGTCAAGTGCGCACGGACAGGTATCGCCTGTCTGGTCGGTATCGTGCTGATGGCGAATGCCGCATACTCGGACTCGGAAGAGCAGGGAAAAGCATCCATGACCAACGGCGAAAAGCACATCCTGATCGTTACCGGCCAGGACTATCCGGGCCACGTCTGGCGCGAGACGGCGCCGGTGCTCGCGCAAGCCATCGCGGCGGATCTGCGGCTGCGCGTCGAAGTGACGGAAGACCCCGCCGCGCTTGCGTCGTCGGAGTTGGACCGGTTTGACGCCATCGTGCTGCATTTCATGAACTGGGAACAGCCCGACCCAGGGGAGGAGGCGCGCGCGAACCTGAAACGATTCGTCGAGTCGGGGAAAGGACTTTGTTTGGTGCATTTCGCGTGCGGCGCGTTTCAGGAATGGCCGGAGTTCGGCAGTCTCGCGGGCCGCGTCTGGGACCCGCAACTTCGCGCCCACGACCCTTTTGGCGCGTTCCGCGTCGAAATCGTGAACAAGGAACATCCGGTCACCGCGGGTCTCGAATCTTTCGAGACGACGGACGAGCTATACACCTGTCTGGCGGGCGACCGGCCCATCGAGTTGCTTGCGACGGCGCGGTCGGTGGTGGACGGCAAGGACTATCCCATGGCCTTCGCCTTCACGTATGGCGCAGGGCGCGTTTTCCACAGTCCGCTGGGCCATGACGCCCAGGCATTGGCGAATCCGCCCGTCGCCGAGTTGTTCCGGCGCGGCTGCGCCTGGGCAGCCGGACTGCCGCCCGCGCCGCCGAAGAAGATCGTCATGATTGCGGGCGCGGACAGCCATGAGGAGGGCGCGCACCGGCACGAGCAAGGGCTTGCATTGCTGAAGCAGTGTTTGGACACGGCCTCGAACGTGTCCGGCATCGAGACGGTGCTGGTGCGGGAATGGCCGGAAGACGCATCGCTTCTCGATAACGCCGCCGCGATTGTGGTCTATGCCGACGGCTTCGAGGGACATCCCCTCGTTGCAACGCCGGAGCGGCTTGCGCGGACACGGGAGTTGATGGACCGCGGCGTGGGATTGGTGTGCTTGCACTTCGCCGTGGCCCCGCCGCGCGACGAGGCGTCCGAGCGCCTGTTTGGTTCGTGGCTGGGCGGCTTCTATAAGGACGGCTATTCGCAGAACCCGATCCACGAAGTCGAGGTCACACCCGCGTCGCCGGAATACCCGATCAGTCGCGGCCTGGTCCCGTACGTGACCCGTGAGGAGTTCTACTATCGGGTGATGTTCCCCGAGGGCGAGGAAAGCGTGACTTCCATCGTCACGGCGATGCTCCCCCCAGACGCGCCGCGCCGTGAGACGTTGGCCTGGGCGGTGGTGCGGGAAAACGGCGGGCGCGGCTTCGGCTTCACGGGCGGGCATTACCACGCCACGTGGCGCGTCGAGCCGCACCGAAAGATGGTCCTGAACGCGATACTGTGGGCGGCGGGCATCGAAGTGCCCGAGGGCGGCGTGCAGTCGAGCATTGCTCCCGAGTGATTCTCGCCGACTACGGTTCGAGCCTCGTCACCGGCAGCGTCAAGTGCGACGGGTATACCGCGTCGTGGCGCACCGTGTTGCGGGCGGGGACCGTCCGCGTATGGCGGCGGAACGGCTCACCCGTGTTCGGGTTCGGGTCGCAGCGCGGGTCGCTGCACGACACGATGTCGAGCCGGATGCGATGGCCGGGCGCGAAGGTCAGCGCCGTATCCCATAGGTCAATGCGAAATTCATATACCGTTCCCGGCGTCATGAATTCTTCCTCGTGAATTGAATCGCGGTACCGCGCGCGGACCATGCCCTCGTTCATGAGCATCGACCGGCCATCGGGATATACGTCGCACAGACGCGCGCCGAAGTCGGTGTCCACGGCGTCGGAGGAAGCATAGAGCGTCACGCTGATTGCGCCGATCACCGTGAGCGGTTCTTGCAGCGGTTCCGTCTCGAAGACCAGCACGTCGGGCCGGGACTCGATTTCGCGCTGGTCATGGGGGCCGCTCGGGGCGTACAGGTTGTTGCCGCCGAGCGAAGGGGTCGGCGACGTGGGATCATAGAGGTAGGTGGTGGCGGATGCGGCGACCTCGGGCGGCGTATCGAGCAGTCTGCCGCCTTCGTGCAAATACCATCGCTTCTCCGTTGACGCAGGCGGCCAGTTTTCATAGAAGCGCCAAACGTTACCGGGCGCGTCAAGCGCGGCTTCGTCCGTCATGACGAAGAGCGTGACCGCCGGTTTGTCCTGGATGCCGTTGTCTTCGCCCCTCAGCCAGTAGTCGAACCAGTCTTTGATTGACCCCGCCACGGCGTCGATGTTGGTGTTCTCGCGGTCGGGGAACGCGAGTGTGCCCGACGGCGCGGCATGCGCCAGCGTGTTCATGAGCAGCTTGCAGTTGCCCCGCGCGGGGGGCAGGCCGTCGTTGTGGACGCGCTGGAAAAAGGCCGTGGCCGACCGCTGTGCGAGGTCGAACCAGCCGGAGAGTATGAAAACGGGCACGTTCACTTTGTCGGCCCGCGCCCTGGCGTCGCGCGCCGCCCAGAAGGCGTCATACGTTGGGTGACGCTCGAATTCCGGGAGCATGGACTTGGCCTCGGCCCACCCCTCTATCGTGTTCCTACGGTAGCAGCCCCGGGGAAAGACGAGTTCGTAGAAGTTGTCGGAGGCGGCGTTGATGAAGGCGCACTTCACGCCGGGCGGCTGCGCCGCCAGGAGCAGTTGCGCGCTGATCCCGCTCGCGGAAAAGCCCGCAAGGCCGATGTTCCGATTGCACCACGGCTGTTCGAACACCCAGGCCACCGTGTCCAGGCCGTCCCGGCGGCCCGGCCCGCCCCAGCCGTCGTGGCCGAAGACGTCCCATTCGCCTTCCGATTCGCGCGTGCCGCGCAGGTTCTGGGTCACCACGGCGTAGTCGTTGCCAAAGAACTCGATGGCGAGCGTCTTCGCCCGATTGTACGGGGTGCGTTCGAGGATCACCGGCCAGGGACCGTCTCCCTTGGGAAGGTATACATGGGTCGCGAGCCGCGCGCCGTCGCTGACGGGGACCATCGCTTCAATTGCGGGCCGGGGGTGCGCCGACGCAGCGCAACCGAGACAGGACGCGCCGCCCAGCAGCGCGGGCAGCAGCCAGAGAAGCGCGAATCGTGGCGCCCGTAGTTGTCGCATGACTGGATCTCCCGTAAGTGCTATTTCAAAAACGCAATGACCCGATCCCGGACCGCTCCGATGGTCCTGACGGGCGTAGGCAGTAATTCCTCAAGGAACGCGCGGCAACGCCCGACGCGGCTTGAATCGGCGTCGGGCATCTCACGTAATGTTCCGTTCTCGTAAATGATTTCGTGCGGATGGTCGCCGTCCGACGCATATACGGCGGCTATGCGCCGGTCGTAGCGGAATCCCCGGCCGTCAACGCGCAGAAACAATTGCAGTTGGAAGGCGTTGAAGTGCTTCATCGGGACGCGGTTCTCGCCGTAAATCTGGTCGCGGGCCTCGTCGAGGTCGTCGGCGTGCAGGTTCGTCGCCAGCAGGTGACCCTGTTCCGTCAGCGCGCAGTACGCCCGCAATTCGCGGCCCCAGAGATAGGCGAAATAGGGTCCCGCCCCGATTTCATGGCAGATGAAGCATCGCCGCGGTCCTGTGGCGCGCGCCACTGCGCCGTCCGTGGCCGCAACGAGTTCGACGTCCGCGGGAAAGAGGTTCAGCAGCGCGCACATGACCGTGGTCTTGCCCGCGCCGCCGGGCCGCGCGCCCACCAGGAACGAGACGCCCTGCGTCATCCGCGCCATGAGATAGGCGGCGAGTTCGAGCGACACCGTACCGGCGTCGATCAAATCCAGGACCGACAACATCCGACCGCCGCGCTGATTGCAGCGCTCGATTTCGGCGCAATGCCGGGCTGTCAGAAGGTCCATGACGCTTGTATCTCCGGCGGCAAAGTATCGACACAGGGGGGTGACAAGTCAACGCGCGTGGGTTTCATGCACAGAGTTAGCATAGGTCATATAGGACCTATACGTCATATAGGGCCTATGGCCCTCCTGCGGCAGGCCGCGCGCGAGGAACTGTTTTCCCTTTGCTGCATTCACGCCCCTTTGAGGAGTACACTTCTTCGTGTGGCTGAAGCGGAGGCTGTCATGAAACAAAGAATTCTCTTGCGCTATCTTGTGCTGTTCACGTCGGCATTGCTGGTCTCATTGCCCGCGACGGCGGACGACCTGGATGCGCTCCTCGCGGAATTCCCCGCGGAGACGCCCGAGTCGGCGGCGGCGCTCACCGAGCGGCTTCTTGAACGCGGCCCCGAGGCGATTGCGGCGCTTTGCGATCGCCTGGTGGCCACGGGGGCGGGCGAGGACCATGGCGCGCGCTGCGCGCTGACGGGGACGGCGGGCCACGTCATGCAGCCGGGCCGGGAAGAACAGCGGCTGCTCTTCGTCGGGACAGTGCTGAACGCCCTTGCAACACAGGAAGATGACGAGATACGGGCGTACCTTGTCGAGCTGCTGCGGCTTGCAGGCAAAGACGAGTGCGTCGGGCCGCTCGCGCGGTTATTGACGGACCCCGCGCTATGCGATCCTGCTGCGCGCGCACTCTCCAGCATCGGGACGGATGCGGCCGGTCGGACGCTGTTAGATGCCCTTCCCACGGTGCAGGGTATCGCGCGGCTTTCGGTGATCAATGCCTTGTCGACGCTTGTCTATGCGCCCGCCGCCGCCGCGTTGTCGCCGCTTGCCGCGTCGGATGATCTTGCCGTGCGCGAGGCGGCCCTCGATGCCATCGCTCGGATCGCCCCGGCGGAAGCGGGCGGTCTCCTCGAATCACGCACCCATGACCCGGACCCGGCGGCGCGTTCGCGGGCCATGGCGCGCTGTCTCGTGTACGCGGAGCACCGTGCGGCTGAGGAAGATATCGCGACGTGCCGTCGGATTTGCGCGGACCTCCTCGCGCGGGGCGCGGAGGATGCCCCGGAACACATCGTGTGCGGCGCGCTCGCCGTGGCGGCCAAGTCCGACCTGGAGGAGGCAGGGGCGCTCCTGATCGCGGCCATGGAGAGACCCGAACGTTCGGTGCGGCTTGCGGCCCTCGAAATTGTCGCCGGGATGCCGGGAACGCAGGTATCCGAACGGTGGATCGCGGAACTGCGGACCGTCCGCCCCGAGGTGCGTCCTGAGATTGTGGCCATGCTGGGCAGGCGCGGCGACCGCGTCGCGCGCAATGCGTTGATCGACGCGCTGAACGCCGAAGACCCGGTGCTGCGCCTCGCGGCCATCGAGGCGCTGCCGCGGTTCGGTGGTCCGCGCGTGGTCGAGGCGTTGGTGGACCGCATGAAACGGGCCGAGGCGCAAGACGAGGTGAATGCGCTTCGGGAGGCGTTGCTGCAATTCCCGGAGAGCGCGTCGGCGCGGCGGATAGGCGCGGCGCTGAACGAGGCTTCGCCCGTGGCGCGCAAGGCGCTGCTCGAAGTATTGGCCGCGCGGCGCACGGCCTCGCAGGCCGACGCCGTGTTCCGGTGCGTCGCGGACGCGGACGACGCGGTCCGGCTTGCGGCGCTGAAGGCGCTGAGCGACGTGGCCGGCCCGGCGGACCTTGATCGCGTGCTTGCCGTGCTGCTCGAAGCGCGGGACGACAAGGAACGGGACGCGGCGGTGCGGGCTGCCGCCGCGGTCGCGTTGCAGATAGAAGACGCGGGGCCGCGCGTCGAGCAGTTGCTCGGGGCGCTTTCGAAAACATCCGGCGAGGGACGGGGGCGGGTGCTCGCCGTGTTGCCGCGTATCGACGGCGGCGGTCCGGCGCTGGACGCCGTGGTGGCGCGGACGACGGACGGTGACCCGGTCGTGCGGCAGGCGGCGTTGCGCGCGCTGGCCGATTGGGAAAGGCTGCAAGCGCTTGGCCCCATCATCGAGACGTGCCGCGCGAATACCGATCCCGCCGCGCGCGACATGCTGCTGCGCGGCTATGCGCGGCTCGTGCGGGGCGCGGACCGGTCCGAGGGCAAGAAGCTTCAGCTACTTGCCGACGCCATCGCGGCGACGGAGACGGCGGACGAGCGCCGTATCTTCATGAGCGAGGTCAACCAGTACCGCACGGTCGCCGCGCTGCGTATCCTCGCGGGCTTCCTCGATGACGCCGCACTTCGCGAGGACGCCGCTGCGGCCATGGCGCGGATGGCGTGTCCGCGCGATGAGAAGGATGCCGGGCTACGCGCCCACGCCGTCGCGTCGGCGCTCGAGAAGGCGCTTCCCTTCCTCGGCGACGAAGGATTGCGGGAGAAGGCCCAAGCGCATATCGCGGCCATGCCGCAGGCAGACGCGGAAGGCTTCGCGCCCTTGTTCAACGGCGTCGATCTCGCGGGCTGGACCGGCGACGTTACCGGTTACGCGGCAGAAAACGGCGCAATTGTCTGCACGCCCACGAGCCGGGGCAATCTCTACACGGACCTGGACTATGCCGATTTCGTGTTGCGGTTTGAGTTCCGGCTGACGTCCGGCGCGAATAACGGCGTCGGCATCCGCACACCGCTTTACGGGCACGCCGCCTACGACGGCATGGAAATCCAAGTGCTCGACGACAGCGCGCCCGAATACGCGGACCTGAAACCTTACCAGGCGCACGGTTCGATTTACGGCGTGGTCCCGGCCGAACGCGGACACCTGAAGCCCGTCGGCGAATGGAATGCGCAGGAGATTACCGCGAAGGGAACGCGCATCACCGTTACCCTGAACGGCGCCCCGATTGTGGACACGGACCTCGAACAGTTTCGGAACCAACCGACGCCTGATGAAAAAGCGCACCCGGGCCTCTTCAACCCGGCGGGGCGCATTGCGTTCCTGGGCCACGGCGCTCAGGTCGAGTTCCGCAACATTCGCATCAAGGAACTGGAATAAGGGCGCTCAGGCGCTCGCGCTCGTGTTTACGCGGGCGAGCGCCTGCTGCGCGAATGAACGGCAAACGGTCTTACGCGCGCTATTCGCCCTTGGCCTCGTACTTGAACGACAACTTGACCTTGACCCGATATGCCATGACCTTGTTGTTCTCAAGTTTCATGTCCAAGTCCGTGACTTCCGCCACGCGCAGATCACGCAGGTGCTTCCCCGCCTGCTCGACGGCGCTCTTCGCGGCGTCCTCCCAGGACTTCGTCGACGACCCCACCAACTCGATGACTTTGTACACACTGTCCGCCATGATTCAACCCTCCGTTGTTGATGCTCCGTGACACCTGTCGCGCGGCACGGGCAACTTACCCGTGGTCCATAATCACGGGCGGGACGCCCGTACCACTCAGTGTAGCGCGTCCGCGTTGATTCGGCAAGTGGCGTGTCCTTACTGCGACGCGCTCCACTTGAAGACGGCGATCACCGGGTAGTGGTCTGAAGGATAGCGCCCCTCCGCGTTGTGCGTAACCGTCTCGCAGGACAGGACCTCGAAGGAACCCCGATACAGTATCCAGTCTATCCTCGCGTCCCCCTCGGAGGCCGCCCCCCGGAACCCGTGGAACGTGCCGGTCGGTCCGGCGGGGTTCGCGGCGGTCTGCCAGGCATCGCGCAGGCCGCTCTCGATCAAGGTTTTCCAGGGCGCGCTGCTTTCCGCCGCCGTATTGAAATCGCCTGCCACAATCACCGGCGCGCTTTCGCGCAGACCGCGAATGCGTTGCGCGATCAACGCGGCGGACTGCTCCCGCGCCGTAGCGCCGCGATGGTCGAAGTGGGTGTTGAAGAAATGGAATTGCCGGCTCGTCGGCCGGTGGTGAAATAACGCCCACGTCGTGATTCGCGGCAGGCTGCTGTCCCAGGATTTCGAGGCAATCTGGTCGGGCGTCTCGGAGAGCCAGAAATTGCCGGTCTCCAGAGGGGAG
>Ga0116142_10003423_pt1 | contig 15972 bp, 6 predicted proteins | sample AD_UKC033_MetaG_FD_89785 | JGI IMG/M metagenome (GOLD analysis project Ga0116142, IMG submission 89785) | Active sludge microbial communities of municipal wastewater-treating anaerobic digesters from USA - AD_UKC033_MetaG | ecosystem: Engineered > Bioreactor > Anaerobic > Digestate | place: USA... | reverse complement strand
TAACTTTTTCATTAATTCCCTCCATTACTGTATATGAATTAAACTAATTTCATCTGTTGTGTTTATTGCACTTCCAAATGTTACTCTTAATTTATCACTAACGCTTGATGTTGCGAACTTACTTCTTGCTTGATACACACCATTACGATAAATATAAACTTCAAGAGAATTATAATCGCTGTTGAAATCCCATATTGTATTATCGCTTATATAAGTGGCTATATCCTCAGCACTACCACTACCAGCAACGCCTGTTATTATTACTTCATCAGTAGCATTAATAGCAGAGTTAAATACTATTCTTGATTTAGCGGCTACTGTTGGCATTGTGTAACTGCTCTTATTCTGCTTTAATCCATTTCTATAAACAGCAGTTGAACTATAATCATAAGTAGTTGTAGCCTCCCATATTGTGTTATCGCTTATGTAGCTTGCTACTTCTTCAAACGCACTTCCTACTATAACTGTGTTGTTTATAAAATACGATATAGCTACAAGGTCATTTTCATCTAAATCTTTATTGAACACAACCTTATAGCTACTTACACCGCCATTATCCCATGTGTCAACAATGTAATCTAATCCAGCGCCTTTATCTTGCTTTAATCCATTAAGGTAACAGCTAATCGAGTTTAATACTGTACCAGATACAGGTAGGTTAAATTTGTATATAGAAAACAGCCCCACAGCCGCCGTTCCTTGTTCACGGGTTGAGTAGTTGAGCTTCTCGACAAAATTCACCTCAGCCGTTTGACCTCCCCCCGATGATTCAATCTCAACTGTATTTCCTATTACATTAAGACTAATATTTGCACCGGCAATAAATTCAACTTCACCTGTAGCTAAAGCAACGCCATCAATATAAACTCTGCTTATACCCGCTGGATTAGCTTGTAAATCAAGTATATCTTGTTCTAATTCAAGATGTGTTTTAGTGCCTATATTGCTTAACAGCAAGTGGTCTGTTACGCCAGAAGCAGGAGTAGCCCATGTAAAGCCATTACTTGTCCTTGTAAATACTTCGCCAGAGATACCACCGCTTAAAGCCAATTCAATTATACCAAGCTGTAAATCAAGATTATTTATAGCAACTGAAATAGAGCCTAATTCAATTTCTATCGTATTAAAATTAAGTGTAAACCCATTTAATCTATCTTCTACCGTTCCTAAATTAATATTGAGTAGATTTATCTCGTTTGTTATCGCGGCAAGCTCTATTTCGTGCGTCTGTAAATTAGCGTAGAGAGTGTTGAAATTGTCGATTACTAACGCCTCAAGAGTTTCGATATTATTGAATAGCGAATCTACTGCCGGTTGTATCATTGACAGTATATTAGCTTCTATACTATCAAGGCGTGTTTCCATTGTATCTAAATTAGCGAATATAAGGCTTATCTCGCCTGTTATGCTTGCTAACAGTGTTTCGTGCGTCTGTAAGTTAGCGAGAATTGCGCTTATGTCGTTATTTAATTTAAGCTCAAGCGTTTCAATATTAGTAAAAAGACTATTATAATTTGCGTTTACTAACGCTTCAAGAGTGCTTATGTTAGTAGAAAGCGTCAGATAGTTCTGATTTATTAATGTTTCGTGCGTGTCAAGATTATTGCGAATAGCTAAAATTTCGCTCGTTATATTAGCAAGTTCAATCTCATGCGTCTGAAGATTTGCTATAAGCGCGGCTATATCGTTATTTAATTTAAGTTCCAGAGTTCCTAAATTATTTAACAGAGTATTAAAATTATTTGTTATCAACGATTCGTGAGTCGCAAGATTATTATGTATAAGTTCTATTTCGTTGGTTATTGCCGCTAACTCGGCTTCATGTGTTTGTAAGTTAGCATAAAGCGTATTGAAATTATCTGTTATTAATGTTTCGTGAGTTGAAAGATTAAGAAGGATAGAATTTATAGATACTTCATGCGTTAAAAGATTATTATAAAGCTCTATTTTGTCGGCGGTTAATTTAGCCTCAAGAGTGCCTATATTGGTATATAATTCAAGTTTATCGGCTACGAGCTTTGCTTCAAGCGTGGTTAAATTGTCGCGTAAAGCCGTTTCAAGAGTGCTGATATTATTAAATAATTCGGCTTTGTCTGCTACTAATTTCGCCTCAAGCGTTCCTATGTTAGTATGCAGAGTTAAGAAGTTATCATTTATAAGCGTTTCGTGTGTGCCTAAATTAGCAAATAAGCTATTATAATTGCTATTTATTAAATCTTCTATCGTGCTTAAATTAAGCCTTAATTCCGTTATAGCTGGCTCAATCATTGATAATATATTTGTCTCAATGCTATCTAATCTAATTTCAATCGTGCCTAAATTAACGCTCATTAAGTTAATCTCAGCAGTTATACTCGCAAGCTCGGCCTCATGTGTGGCTAAGTTCTGATTAATAGCCTCTATCTCTGATGTTATTAAAGCTACTTCCTGAGTATTAGAAGCAATATTAGCTTGCAATGTGTTTAAATCATTCTGAACATTTCCATTGGCACTTTTAATAGCGGTCGCTGGATGTGCATATTGTGCTTCTGCTATATTAATATTACCCAAAAGGGCTATAATAATTATTAAATTAAATAATATTTTTCTCATTATTTGCTCGCTCCTTCGCGCTTTAATTCAACTATCATTGATCCGCCATTAGCTCCAATTACGTTTATGTTAAATGTTGACTGCCCTGCCACAAATCCATCTATTGATATTGCAATACTGCCAGGATTAGTTTCAAATGTAAACCCTTCATAATAAACTGGCAATTGTCCAGAATAATGACTTATTGTATATGAACGATTTATTACATCAACACTGCCAGAATTAGTTGCTGATATTGCAATCGTATAGACTGAACCAAGCTGTCCTGTATATGTATGTGTAAATGGAGTTGATGTTATTGAAACGGTTTCTGGTGCTACTGGAGCAATCTCAAGTATTCGTGATTGCATTGCCATTATAGCTAATCTAAGTTGATTGTGATATTCAGCAGCTATAACATTTTCAATAATTGTATTAGCAACATGAGTAGCAGCAGTGGAGCCTCCCGCTGCCCTCTCTACTACTAATTTCTTTTCAGCACCTGAATTATCAACTGATACTACCCACATTAATTCAGATTCAATTTGAATATAGTTATTAGCAAGTTGAGATGGAATATCAGATGTATCAGTAGTAATTATTTCGGTATCAATAAGCGCAACAGCAGTCTTTACTAATCCAGTCCAAGTAAATCGGTTAAGTGGATTAAATAAAGTATTGGCCGTATCTAATGCGCCTGGGAATAATATGCTAGGTGGATTCATCAAACGGCTCCTTTCACTATCTATTAATTATAAATTATTGCAATAAAGTTTGCAAGAGGTTTTTAATTTCATTTATTTCATTTTTTAAAGCTATTATTTCATTCCGCTGTTGTTTGATTATTCTATCATGTTCTTGAGTTGCAAGTACATTATAAACACAGAAACGATCATATTTCAATGATTCAGGCTTGCCTTCATTATTATATACAACAAGAGCAGGGAATATCTTTTCTATATCCTCAGCTATATATCCCAAATCATAATGACCAGATTCTTTAAAGCGATAGTTATAAGCAATAAGGCTATTAAATTTATCCATAGAATAGTCAGAAACATAAGATAATATATCTTTTTTACGCAATGCAGATGATTTTTTACGAACAATACCGCCATCATCTATAACTAAATCTGAACCAGTGCCGTCAGCCGACAAATTAGTAAACTTTACAGGCCCGGATGTATATAATGCCGTAGCCCCAGAAAAAACTCCGCCATACCCGCTATTCGCGTGTCCTCTTACGCCATTCCCTGCCCCTGACGATTCCCCGTAAATTGCTGTTCCTGACGAATCCCCTCTTACACCAATACCTGCGGCATCGTGGGTTCCATGAATTGCTGGAGTACTCACAGACGCTGTGGTCTTCCCATATATTGCAGTATTATTTGTTGATGTAGAATAAATTCCATAGTTAGACGTAGAAGCGGCAGAAAGACCATAGCCATCAACGCTAAAAGCCTTTACTCCGGGCCCATATTGGCTATTATATCCCCAAACGCCAGAGCCGCCATAAGAGCATTCTCCGTATACTCCTATATTATATGTACTAAGACCTTTAATTCCTATTCCATATCCAGATCCATTAGTGTTTTCTCCATAGATAGTTGCACCTGTTGTAGTTCCTGTGGCATATATAGCATAACTGTTTGTGGAATATGCATATAATCCATAGCCGGTTGTTGAATGGGCGTAAACACCATATCCATAATAGCAACTACCGTAAACACCAATATTATTAAGTGAAACACCCATAACGCCAGAACCAGATGTGGCGTGTGCGTTGTTGCCGTAAATTGTTGCTGACGAATGGGTACTGTAAGCGTTTATGGATTGATAAGTATCCGTATCTATTTCCATGCCGAGACAGGTAGTGTCAATTCTTATTGCACTACCACCAAGAATAGCACTACCACAAATACCAATACCAAATAAATTATCAGTATTATACATTTTTATTGAAATACCAGCGTCTATTAATCCTGGAATTGTCATAGCAGTAGTGTAATCTTTGCCTATATGAATTTTTGGAGCCCAGACTATATCGCGTGTATAAGCACCGTAAGTAACTCTGCCTACTCTAAAAAATTCAGCTAGCGTTACGCCTTTTATGCTAAAATAACGTGTAGCCTCAGCACCAGAATAATCCATCGTCATTGCATACGATGTGCCACCAGACAAATGACCAAGATAAAGAGCCCCAGATGTTATTTTAGTATTATAATACCCACCTGTATATCCCAATCCTATATATCCAGAGGCTATGTTTAAATTATAATTGCTTTCAGATGGCAGCTTCATTCTTATTCCGTCAGCGTCTATAATAGCAGCATAACCACTGGCGTGGTAGCCTAACAAAATTTTGCCACTTTCTATTTGTGTATTATAGTAGCCACTTGAAACATGCCCCAAACATACATAAGTCTGATTTACCCATAAATTATAATAAGCAGTTGATGTTTTTCCCATTGCCATATAGGGGTCACCCGCAATAGAGCCTATAACAAATGAGTATGTTCCATCTGATTTTCTTTGCATCTCTATTGTACTACTTGTTATTTTAGTATTATAAACATCGGCAGAGATATACCCAAGCTCTATCAATCCGCTTCCAGCCGCTGTTAGCCTTAAATCTGCATTTGTGTAAGATGTTCCACCTATATAAACACCATTAGACATCCATGAACCATAAAGGCCAGTTGCTAATTTGCCAAACGCCGCCTTCATATCTGAACCATAAGTAGAACCTGTCCCAAAGGCTAAATAAGCATTAGTAAATTTAGCCCATCCAACATCATTCATTTGTTGCATTTCGGTTAATGAGTTTGTTGCGTTTATTTGACTTGCAGTAGTATTGCCAATGCTTGCTGAACTTGCATTTGCATTTATATAAGTAGTTGTTAATCCACTTCCAGTAGAAAATGTCCCAGCACTGCCACTTATAGATGCGCTTGTACTATTCGCTGATAATCCACCAACTGATACTGTTGGCAAATCAGATACTATTTTAATAATTGCTTTTGCTGGCGAACTTCCACCTATATATACATTATCACTTAGCCATGCGCCATATACATAAGCACTTCCATTGTAAAATCTTCCAACAGTTGCCTTAAGTGCTGATGACCCATATATTCCTAATCCATATTTATCTAAATAAGCATAATTAGTTAAATCTGCCTTGCTTCTTATCGAAACCATATAATCAAGATTAATCTCAGAGCCATAAAATATATTAGCTATGCTTGTTATTACTGGCTGAAATTCAACCATATTAACTGTTGTTGCGTTAGCACTATAAAAATATATTGATATTGATTTAGCCAATATAGCTTTCTTTGTTGTAAAGTTTTCATAATGAAATAAAGCTATATCACCAACACCAGAATCAGTCGTGCTATATTCAAAATATCTATTTGGATCAGGCTTACTTGATGTTATGACTATCTCATTAGTCTCATTCTCATTAGTCTCATTAAATGTATGATTACTTATGCTTGCTGATTGTAACCATATATCTTGAGTGCCTGAAGCAGTTACTTCTTCTATCTTAAATACAAATCTAACATTGCTTGTTGAATGCTTAAATTTAAGTTTAATATCTGATATCCATTCAACCTTATTTAAATCAATTTTAAGATAATTATTAGTTGTATTATTAATCGTAAATGATACATATTCACTATCAAGATAATTAGCATCCAATATATGTTCTTTTGTTCCAGTTTGAACAGCGCCAACATACGGTGTTAACGTCATATCTGATGTTAAATTAAATTTGAAGATATTATTGCCCATATCAACAGCAGTTATATTTTTAGGTCTTACATACGAGTTAGTATAAATTGACCATTGACTTTCAGCTCCCCAATAGTCTACTGCTTTAACTCTTACATATAATCTTAAAGCTGTATTAGCTGTAAATTGATCTAATTCTGTTGCAGACAATGGAATATTAATATTAGTCGTATATGTTTCATCAACATTCGGAGAAACCCAAATTGTAGGCGAGCTTTTTGCAAGGCTATATTCAACAACATATTTCTTTACTTCTTCCGCATTGCCATCTTCATCAGTTGTAACGGATGGCCAATTAACATTAACTCCACCAACCTGTGATTCAACTAAAACATCAACTGGAGCAGCTGGAGGAACATTTATTATTTCAATCGCCGTAGGAGAGCTTTGATTAGGTTGTATTGCTCCAGATTTATCTAAGTAAGTTAAATTATCTGCAATATCAGTAGCAGCCAAAAATAAGTATACAGTTTTCCCCGCTATAACAGCACCATCTGGAATAAGTTCAAAGGGCGAACTATCAAGGTTATATTCTTTTGCAGTATTTAAAACACTGCCTACAAATAATTTTAATCCATCGAATAAATTTCTGTCTTGTTTCTCTGGATTAGTCCACGATAATTTTAATGTCTTGCCAAAAGCCCAAGTTAATCCAGTTGGTAAATCACTTGCTGACGGGCCTACCGTATCTTTTCTAAATACTATTGCTCTATCACAAGTATTATCTGCATTATCATACGCCCTTACAAGTATCTGTATATCACGATATTTACTATTGCTGTCAGTATCAGCGCCTATTTGAGCATTAGTTACGTTAAATTTACCATCAGCTAAAGTAGCAGTTGTCCATGAATCTTCAGTTAAACTGTATTCAACTTTCTGTATCTGAGAGTTAGGTTCTTTCTCATAAGCATTAAAATAGATATCAATTCCACTCGTTAATATCTTTTTATTAACATAGTTATTTTTATTAATAGCATTAGTTCCATCACTTGCATAAACTACCTTGGTTATATCCAATGAAGGAGCTTGAGTGTCTATAATGGAATAATTAGTTGGCAGTGCTTGAATCAAACTGCCCTCTTCTACATCGCCTCTGGCTTGTACTGCCACTATTCTAAATATAGTTTTATCTGTTGGCAATGCAAATGATTTTCTAACTGATTTCATTGTTATCTGCTGGCTTATCTCGTTTGAGCTAAGAGGAAGTAATAAATCCATTCCAGATATATAAGTGAATGTCTTATTTATCAACCAATAAAATTTAATTCTATCAACATTACGATCTTTAACAAATGTACCACTCAAAGCATCTCCAACTTCAACCTGGAAATTTCTATTATTATAAACGTCAACGCTAATAGTGCCACTCTGCGCCCAAGACACATCACCAAAGGGCAAAGATACTATTCTAGGTTTACTTGCGCCTATTATGCGAGGCTGTGGCAAATTAGAAGGAACGGCTAATGATGTGCTTGCAAATACAGGGGTAGAAGTACCACGATAACCATAAGCATCGAAAGGTATTATCTTGAAGTAATAAGTAACTCCACGCTGAATGTTTAATCTTGTGGTTGGATTCGCCGGATTAAGATAATCAGAGAATACAGTTACAGATTTAACCCCAGAATAAACCTTATATTTATCCTTTGGGATATCTACGGCCAAATCAGATGCAGTTGTTGACATATAGACAACAAATTCTTTAAGTTTTCCTTTTGCTATTTCGGGGTATATTATTTCATTTTCATCATTTCTAAATTCATATTCATGTGTCCAATCAACTTTCATTTCAGTATTATAATGTAATGCACTATAATTTTCTGGCGCTGGCAATATGGAGCTTAACATAGTTGAAGCATCTGCGGCCTCATCTGAATATATTTTGCGAGTATTTAAATCGCTATATTTAGCTGTATTGAGAAAATTGCCAACTGGTTTTATCAAAAAGAAAAGCTCGGTTGGTGATGCTGGATTAATAGTTTCGGTTAATTTATAATTATAAGTTGTTACATCTTTTTTTAATACCTTATCATCAGCTATTATTGTACCACCATTCCATACAGCAAGCCTAATAGTCCTATCTTCTGCGGTGTCTGCTTGATGAGCCATTAGATTAGTATAATCAGAGCCAGTTATCTGTTTTAAGACATAGCCAGTCAACGATGAGAAAGTATTTTTATTCCATTTAAATTTAACCTGATGGTCAACATTAGAATAAGCAGCTGTAAATCCTGTAACAGCAAGAGGTCTTGGATTAATTAAAAATGTTTCTTGTCCGTCATAGTTGCTTATAGCTTTAGTTGAATATTGCCCACCAATATTAAATAATGACGCTGTTATTCTTACGCCATAGTTATCGCTTGTTTGCCAGTTTGGAATGGCTAAAAACTCTTTAACAGCCTCTTCGCTAAACATATCGATTGTTAAATCTAAGTAAGTACAACCAGTTTCGCCCTCATATGTTATCTTTTTGGTTGAATCATCAGCGACTCTAAAATATGCTAATATTGAATTATCAGTGTTACGAATAAAATTAACACCATATGACTGACCAAAGCCTGTCGATGGTATTGTATATTTCCAAATAACCCTCATAGGGAAGTTATTATCTTCTGTTCCAGTCCAATCTATCCATATATTTGTTGAATCTATTTCTCTTATTGCTTGTATTAATTCGCTATAAACATGTGCTGAATAATTATCAAAACTATCTACTGATCTAACCATATAAACATACCACTTGTTTTCATCAGATGAATCAAGCGTATGAGTGTATGTATAAAGCTCTTTTTCTATACTTTGATCAATAGTTATTTCTGTCACCAATTCAGGCATATCTGAAAAGGCCCCTGCTGCTGGCACCCATCTTAATCTATATAGTTGATATTTAACAACATCTTTAGCATCATATAATTCTAATGCAGCTTTCCATGTTGTTTCAACCTTCAATGCAGTTGTATCACAAATACTTACAGCTTTAACTTCTCTTGGTGGGGCTGGTGCTACAAAATCACCGGCAATAAAATCATGGGTACTTGAATACTCAGATTTAACTCCTGTTTTCATTATTGCTTTTGCTCTTACACTATATATCTGTCCACGAGACAATCCAGTTAAATAATAAACATAATATTGAGTCTGATTGCCTTCAACAGTTTCAATAATAATCTCTGTCTTTTCATCAAGTATAATTGCCTGACTCCAGTTACTTTGATCTTTATGTTTAAAATATAATTCCATATGCTTAAGTCGATCAGACGCATGTTTCTCTATCTTAAGCATTGTTGTTACAGTGTTATCTTTTTCGTCTATTGTAGATGCACCATTAGTTATAGATATAGGGGCTACTGGAGTATAAGGAATAATAGTGTCACTTGTATCAATAATTAAAGGAATTGACCATCTCTGTTTACCATTGGTCATATTTTTAGCCAATACTCTATATCTTACAGTTTCATCTTTAGGCGCAGCTCTATCATAGAAAACATTAGTTTTTTTAAGGTCTATGGTTCCTATTATTTCGTCACTATCAAAAAACCCATTATTATCTTTGTCTCTGAATATATCACAGCGAACTATTGCATCAATATCATTTCCAAGTTCATCTTTCCAGTTAAAATCAACCATAAACATTATAACTGGCTTGCCTTCTTCAAATGATTTAGAATATCTTATCGTTGGAGCTTCGGGCCTTACTTGCTCATCGTGTGAATTGCCAAGTTCGGTTATAGTAATAGGGTCGAGACCATCAGATATAACCTCGCTAACGCCAACTGTATTAACGTCATATTTCTGTGTGTTCTGTTGTATCTGTTTATTAATTTGATTGGGAATATCAGTTACAAAATTTCTCGAATCCACTATAACCACCCTTTCTATGCTTCAACTGTAAATAAATCACTTATTCTCGGCCCACCAGATGGGTCTTGATATGTTGCCGGAGGTGTTAACCCTAATCCGAACTGAATACTATCAATGCCAAGTGTTATCCCGTCTGTTCCCCATTTAGCCGTTAACATTCCTGCGACTTCGCCATTACATGCTCTGCTTTCAATTCCAATAGATTCTATTGTAACACCATTAGGCATATTTGATGGCGAGAAGTGAACATAGGCTTGATCCCATGCATTAACTGTATCTGGCATATTGCTAAATGGAGTTGTATAATATTTTAAGTCGCCATTTGCATCTTTATACCCTATGATAGCATATAAATTCCATAATTGAAATACAGTAAATGATGTTGCTCCAGTTATTTTTGTTGCTTTAAAATAAAAACTAAAGAAATATTCATCTAATGCATTTATTTTTTTGCCTTTAACTTGTTCGGTAACTAATGAAAAAGGCGATTTACGAGTGATAGCATCCCAAGTCCATGCTTGAGTTACATTTTGCTTAACAAACTTAATTGATAGGTAAGCATCATTAAGCTGATGTCCACCCTGTGATTCTATCTTAGAAGACATGTAAACATTTCTTTTTTCAACAACAGTTACAAAATTAAGTCTTTCTTGTTCTCCTATAACTTTTCCTGGCCATTCATTATATGAAGTTTTAGACTGTAGAAAATTAGAATCAAGCGCATGGTTAATACTCCAGCCACCATCAAGCGTATAGTCAGCCTTTATAATGGGAGAACTAACATTAATATTATTATTAACTTTCCCTCTTAAACTGCCGTCAATAATATTAACACCGCTTGATGTTTTAATTACTTCTACGCCTTCTCCATATATATCAAACACATTCTGTAAGCAGAATTTATAATTACCGGCAGTTACAAACTTGCCTTGTGAATCTGTCATATCCCAAGTAAAGAAAGTTATCAATCCAATTGATGAAACCCAACGTCTTCCAGTATCATCACCAGCATTAGGCGCATTTATTTTATTAACATTACCACCATTTTCAGTTGCCACAAATACATCAAAATAAACAGCGTCATTTAAATCTTGGGCAACACCGTCTTTATATATCTTAACCCCAGCCGTTATTACTGTAAACTGTGATATTGTTCCAGTTGTAGGGGTTATATCGCCCCATGTAAGTTTATATGTCGGTGCTACAACTTGTATATCAACTGTTTTAGTTATGGCTGGAACTAATGCCCTTGAGCCATTATATCCTTCAAGAACAGGCTTAACAATAATCTGTGCATTCCATTGATAAGGTGTTTTCCTCCATCCATTACTTGTTGCAGCGTATGTACCAGCAACGCCCTGTCCGTATGCATAAGACATATAACTATCTTGGTCAAAATTATACCAATAATAATTATTAAGTGGATTTTCCCACTGTGAATTAGCTAATGTATTAAACATACGGTTATACATCATGTTAAAGCTTTCTTGTGGCCCTAAATATATCTTATCAACCGTATCTGGCCATACTTTAGCAAAGTTAATTCCACCATCCCACCTGATGCCATTCTCTCTTTTATAAACACCGGCAGGGATATGTTTTTCTTCCATTACATATGCAACTACTTGATTTAATCTCTTAACGCCAACAACAAATTGAACCTTCTTAGCTTCTGGTAAAGCAAAACCAAATGTTAAGAAATGATCAGGAGGGGTAAATGATTTAACGACCTGATTCTGAAATAACGCATTAGGTAAAGCATAGGTAGCTGGAGTAGTATAATCCTTACCTCTAACTACAACTACATTAAGCGTAGTGCCATCGCCAGGTTCTAATGCCTTACTAACAATCTCTAAATGCTCTCCACCTATAACTGCAATAGCGCCAGTTATTAATCTATCGTATGGCGATAGCCCGTCAAGCCATTCAGCCGGAGAATTGTCTATTTTAATTGTTGTTTGTGTTGTGGTAGTTATTGCTTCTTTAAGAGCAAATTGATAATAAACAGGGTCTTTATAATCAGCACTATAAAGCAATTCGTTAGTTCCAACTTTATATTTATTAACAGCAAAGTCATAAGCATCATTCATGCTTGCAACCTCTGGAGTGGGCGGTTGAGTATAAGATGGGGCTGGGGGCAGAGCAACAAGGCTTAATGACATTGTATAATTAATTTTACTTATTGTTGTTGATATTCCAGTTATCCATAATCTCATATCATAATTAGCGCTTATTTGAGGAGCATTGGCTAAAATACAGTCACCAGTTTCAAGCATTGGATTACCAAATATGGGAAAGTTAAGCGACTTAATATTACGCCTATGCATTTCCAATTGAACATATGCAAGCCAATCATTAGTTGCTTTATCTGTTATGTTTTGCTTAACAATTAATGTTTCTTTTTTAAAGCCAGCAAAGTTATATGCAGGGTCATCTTCGTATGTTTCGATTTCAGATATCTTTAAATCAATATTAGAAACAACTTTAATTTGATTATAAGGAGTTGAGAACCATAATACCAACCCAGCCTCGCCAAGATCATTAGCAACTATTGTATGCGTTGCAATAGGCGTTACTAAATTGCCTGTCTGATAAATACTGATTGTAGTTCCAAGTGGCGTATTTTGAGCGCTTAAATATATTGCTAATTTCTTTATTGTAGTGCCAGTTGACGCAGTTATTATAACTGAACCAGTATTTGTTTTAAGTGTTTCATATTTATCATAACGACCATCTAAAAACGGAGAAGTATTAGTAAATGGTGTTCCATCCTCAGTCATTGTTTTAATATTATAAGCCCCACCCCAAATTGATGTTATATCTTTAACTCTTGAGATTAAAGGCACTTGTGACTTAGGCTGGCCTATTACTGTCATTTGATTACGAACATCAACAATAGAATTAACAAGACTTTCAATATTAGCATTAATAGTTGCATCAGCGTCATATATTGATGTTTCATCGTAATTATTTAAATACATAAATCCATTAAAATAAGCTGGATTTGAAACCGTACTAACTAACTCAACGCCATAGGTTCCAGCAGTTAAAACATCTTCTGAGCGCGTAGCAAGATATGCCTCTAATTCATAAAATTGATATGGCTTTAATGCTGGCAATGTAATATTACTACCTATTGGTTCAAATGTTCCAGCATTGTCTTTAACTAACTTAACAACCATTGAATCAGTTGCGGTATCATTAGCAACAAACCTAAACTTAATACCACAAGCAGTTGTTGCCAAAGAGAACGTATAACGCCTAGGAGCAGATAACGCATTTATATTCCATCTCTTCCAATACCAAACGTGATTTTCTATTAATTGCGTTTCTTGAGTCGTTTCAATAGGTCTTACTTGAGTGTATTGTCTAACGCCCTTAATAGTCAAATTACCGTCGGCATCAAAATATACTCTAAAACCAAAGCCATCAACAATAGATAATATGCAATCCCATAAGTTTTTGCCAAATTCAAATTTAAATTTAGCTTCACTAAATGCATCATCATCTAATCCTGTATATAGCTTTCTTTCGAGTTTCATATATCCCTTTTGGGAATCACTATTATATAACGAGTTTTGTGTCTGTCTAATTAATCCAGTCTGTGTATTTAAATAACTGTCCATAACTGGCCTTGTCTTCATATATGGATATTTCTCAGAAGCGCCAAGTCTTAGTGTAGTTTCACCAACATAATCAAATATAAGTTTGCCAAGAGGGAATCTTGCCTTTATGCATATATCGCGAATAGCGTCCTTAACAAGCCAATTATCGTAAGCTGGTACATATTTAGAAAGCAATCTATCGTTGTAAACATCCTCTGGCATAACAAGAAAACCATCACCAATATAAATCTTATCACTAGCTCCATGAGTTGATAAACCAGAAAGTCTTTGTACAAATGCTTTGCCTGGGGTTACAGTATCAAGCAATAATATAACCATTATTTCAGAGCCAATTCTTATTTTATCGCCAGCAACGCGAACCGTATTTGACGGCAACATAATATAATTCTGAGTTGTGTTTAAAATAGCCTCTTGCAAAGTTTCATTGCTATCAGTATAAACTAAATCTCTATATGAATTTATATCGGGATAGTTATAATTAAGCGCATTCAAAAATATCGTTGAATAATCAACTGCATTAACCTCAATCGTTCCATCTTCTTTAGGAATAATGCTTTCTATAATTCCAGTAAATCTTTTAAGCGCATGCTCTGTATAAGGATATACATTCTCACAATAACCTTCATATGATCTAACTAAATATTTACTTAATTTAGTTCCATTGTTGGCAGTATAAATACCTGTATCATAATTATAATTAAGATAACCATCAGTTTCAAATAAGTCTTTAGGCAAGATAAAATTGATAGATTTAGATTGGCCTTGCTGTGCATTGTAGGTCATTTCAACAACATTAAGGCGCTTCCACGATGGAGTTCCACCGACATTCTCAATGCCGATTAAATCATATATTGAACCTTCAAATATCTCAACATAAAAACAAGGTCTTACTTGCTTATTATAAGGAACATCAACATATCCAGTCTGTCCTTGTCTTGCAGTAGTAATTATGAAATTATCTGCCGTTGTTATCATTTCATCACCTATTCAACAAATCTAAAGTTTAAGGTTATTGTATATAATAATTCATTTGCCATTGTTTTTAAAGGAATAATTACTCGCTTAAGTATCTGTATATTTTTAGTTATATTATCAACATCATCGTACATTTCTATTGTTTTATTTAAAGGCAATGCAGCGATCTTAGTATATAATGATTCAGTAGCAATAGGCCATGTCATTGTATGTTCAATGAATGCTTTCTTGTGACTAAAATGAGCATCACCAGTTCCAATAGTAAGTAAATCTGAATAGTCATATTTAGGTCTTATATTACCATCAACAACAATATAAGATACATAACGAGGGCGATAATCTAATGTTACGCTATTAACTACAAATGCACTCATTCTACGCTCACAATCATATTGGCTTTATAGCCACGTTTATTGCCCCTAAATACAGCGCCATCTATCATCTCAAGATTAAGTTCTACTACTTTGCCAGAATATGTAACAGGAGAATTAATAGTAGTCCCGTATGCAGTTGTAAATGTTGATATTTGTCCAGAATATTGGGTATCAAGAAGTATATCATAGGTTGCTTCATCTTCAATAATTAAATCCCATGTCCAGTTTTCTCTACGATTGCGAACAATAGTATTACCAGCGTCATTAAAATAAACCCCAGGGAAAATAACAGACATACCTCTTTGCAATTTAAACTCCCCAGAAATAGGGTCATCAGAGGTAATGTTAGTTGGGCCAATATTAAGTTTTTCTGAGTTTATTGTATATGATGCACGATTATTAGCCATGTTTTCCTCAAAATAAAAATGATAGAACTATCCTAAAATAATTCTATCATTTAATTTGGAATGTGTCAATTATTTATTATTTGTTTATCCCCAATTAGCAGTTGAATTTGTTGCAACACGAGGAGCTGATTGAGCAAGCCCTTGTGATACAGTTTGAAGTATTGTATTGCCAACTTCAGTTGCAGCTGCTCTGGACATATTGCCACTAACATTAACATTAAGGTTAAAAACTTGACGAGGAGCATTGTTCTCAGATTGTAACTTGTTCATCTCAAAAACTGAGGGACTGTTGAATACTCCTTCTGATATCTTCATTAAAGCCGCTGTATTCCTATCAAGTGCGCTTGTATTCTGTGC
>Ga0116142_10003409_pt1 | contig 16001 bp, 13 predicted proteins | sample AD_UKC033_MetaG_FD_89785 | JGI IMG/M metagenome (GOLD analysis project Ga0116142, IMG submission 89785) | Active sludge microbial communities of municipal wastewater-treating anaerobic digesters from USA - AD_UKC033_MetaG | ecosystem: Engineered > Bioreactor > Anaerobic > Digestate | place: USA... | reverse complement strand
AATTCTCTGTAAAAGATATGAACCAGGGGCAGGCGTGCCTGCCCCTGGTTCGGGGTTACGGGGAGGAAATTTCAGGTCAGCCGTTTCTGCGTTTTCTCAGGAAGGTCGGGATTTCGCGTTCGTCAGAGGTGTTGTAGGTCGGCGGAGCGTTTACAACCTGCTGCTGAGGAACATAGGTTTCCTGGATCGGGCGAACGGTGCGGATGTCATCAAGAATGCGCTTCTTTGCGTCAACACCAGATTTGATTTCTTCACCGAAGCCGGTGGCAATAACGGTGATTCTGATGGCGCCGCCCATGGCGTCGTTTACAGCGGTTCCGAAGATGATGTTGGCATCGGGGTCAACAACTTCCTGGATGATGCTGCAGGCATTCTGAACTTCATGAATTCCGAGGTCTGAGCCGGCGGTGATATTGAGCAGAACACCCTTTGCACCCTGAATTGAAGATTCAAGGAGCGGGCTGGCAATCGCCATCTGAGCGGCGGTAACAGCACGGTTTTCGCCTTCAGCAGTGCCAACGCCCATAAGGGCTGAGCCGGCCTGGCTCATGATGGTCTTGACGTCAGCAAAGTCGGTGTTGATTTCGCCGGGCACGACGATAAGGTCAGAGATACCCTGAACGCCCTGGCGCAGAACGTCGTCGGCATAACCGAAGGCCTGCAGCATGGTGACGTTTTCTTTTGAGATCTGCAGAAGTTTGTCGTTCGGAACAACGATGATCGCGTCGACGCAGTTTCTGAGATTCTTGATGCCGATGTCGGCTGCGCTGGCGCGCTTTTTGCCTTCGAAGGCGAAGGGTTTGGTTACTACGGCAACAGTCAGAGCCCCGATTTCGCGGGCAACTTCAGCTACAACAGGAGCCGCACCAGTGCCGGTGCCGCCGCCCATGCCAGCGGCGATGAAAACCATATCGGCGCCGTCAAGAACTTCGGCGATGGCTTCACGGTCATCTTCAGCAGCTTTTTTACCAATTTCATAGTTGGCGCCGGCACCAAGACCCTTGGTGAGCTTGTCGCCAAGCTGAATCTTGATTTTGGCATTTGATCGGGTAAGCGCCTGAGCATCAGTGTTGGCTGTGATGAATTCAACACCTGACAGACCGGCCTCGATCATGCGGTTTACTGCGTTTGAGCCGCCGCCACCAACACCAATTACCTTAATTTCAGCATTTTCCAACGCTGACTGGTTACTAAAATCAAACACCATGCTCGCCTCCTGTTTATTACTGCTCTGCCTTCGGCAAATCTATTTCTTTTATTCTAAAAATTCTTCAATCGGTAAAGAATTTTCTTAACCAGGACTGAATTCGTTCAATTATACCATTTAGGGCACCAGATTCTCTAGTGGGTGCACGATAATTTTGTGCGCCATACCTTATTAGACCCAGGGCGGTAGAATACTGCGGTTTCCGCACCTGTTCATGGAGACCGACCACGTCGATTGGCGCACCGCGGCGCACTGGCAGATCGAGAATTTCTTCGGCGAGTTCGGGGCACCCGCTCATCAGAGAAGTGCCTCCTGTTAATACAACACCCGCGGGTATGACGTCAAGAGAAACATGTTTTTCGATCTGTTTCTTGACTTCATAAAAAATTTCTTCCATGCGGGGCTCGATTATTTCGACGAGAAAGGTCTGTTGAAAAGGCTTTGTGCGCTCTCCGCCAGCCACCGGAACCTCAATCGTCAGTTGACTGTCAGCAAGTTCCGAAAAGGCGACGCCGTGGCTGATTTTCAGTTCTTCGGCGGTTTGAGTAGAAGTTTTCAGGCCTACAGCCAGATCGTTGGTGACAAGACGTCCACCGATATCAATGCTGTGTGAGTGAACGACGTGCCCATTCTGGAAAATAATAAGATCGGTTGTGCCGCCGCCAATGTCAACAAGAACAACGCCAAGTTTCTTTTCGTCTTCTGAGAGCACCGCCATGCTGGATGCGTATTGCTGCAGAACCACATCTTCAACCTTGAGTTTGGCCATTTCACAACATTTCATGATGTTCTGCATGGCAGTCACTGCACCGGTTACAATGTGCACCTGGGCTTCGAGGCGGCCGCCCACCATGCCAAGAGGGTTGTTGATATCTTTCTGTTCATCGACGACAAATTCGCGCGGCAGGATGTGTATTATGTCCTGGTGCGGCGGAATTGAAACCGCGGTTTTTGCATTTTCGACAGCGCGATCTATGTCTTCAGAGGTGATTTCCTGGTTATTGCCTTTTATGGCGACAATGCCCTGACTGTTCATTGAACAGATGTGTGCGCCGGCAATTCCGACATAGATATTGTCGATAACCACATCAGCCGATTTTTCGGCCTCTTCGACCGCATCGATTATGGCCTGGGTTGTGCGCTCGATGTCGACGATCGCGCCCTTTTTGACACCGTCGCCGGATGACGCCGTGCCAATACCGAGCACATTGATGGTGCGCCCGTTCTGGACTTCGCCAATTACTGCACAGACTTTGGTCGTGCCTATGTCGAGGCCAATAATAATATCATCCACCGGCGGAAGGACCCCTGTTTCCCTGTGATGCACCAGCGCTCTTCTTTGGTCGAACGACGATTTCGCTTGGTGCCCTCATGTCGAGGTAGAATGGTTCTACATTATTCTTTCTCAGGTTGTCAAGGAGTGCACGTAAAAAATCATAACGATTCTTGAAATCTTCAACACTCCTGGGAAATATTTTTTCGCCTGTTACAAGCACCAGATAAGGGTTTTGTGAGCTCGAAAAGTTTATCTCAGAAACCTGATTCAGTATACGGTCACCCAATGATTTGACCCAGTTTTGTGCAACGTAGAAGTCATCGTGTGAGTGCAGCGAGTCACCAGCTCTGGCGGTTTGAAGTTTCAGACCGGTTATAACTGGAAGTTCTTTCTCACCCATCCCTTCGGTGCTTATGATTACTCCGTCTTCGGCAATTTCATAAAAGGCAATGCCTACCTTGGCATAAAGAACAGGTTTGCGTTCGATAATTTCGATTCTGAGGGTGTATAGCCCATCAAGATTCAGCTTTACGTCTTTGATTACCGGTTCGGTCAATAATGTGCTTCTGATCTGGTCTCGGTCGAGGGCAAAAAGTTTAATGCCTGGAGCCAGACCTGCAGTTTTGAGAATGTATTCCCTTGAGAGGGTTTCGTTGCCGGTTACTTCAAGTGTTTTTATCTCAAAGTATGATGTGTGAAAAAATAGATGCCGCAGTTGGGTGATGGCCAGATAGCACAGGCTTGTTATCAGAAGCAGAAAGGCAATTGTTTTTACCGGTCTTACCAGTCGGGTAAAATTTGACAGCCTTGAACGATAGCGCTTCTGGCGCAGTTTATTTCGCGCATCTTCTGAAAGCTGCTGTTCGAGAGGCTGCCGGTACGCACGGCCGGCTCTGCTGAGATCTTCTGTCAAAATACAAACCTCAGAAAAAGATGCAGTATTCTAGCATCGTTAAAGCACCAGTACAAGCAGTAATTTCAAATCTTCAGCAATTGCGATATCTGCTCAAGAATGCGCTCTTCGACATCTTCTGGCCGGCTTTTTGCCATGGCTGCCGCCATGCCGGCAAGTTTTTCCGGCTGCCTGAGCTCCTCAACTGTTCTGGCAAGGCTTTCACCATTCAGGTCACGGTCAAGAAGGAGTCTGGCTGCCCCCAGTTCTTCGAGAACCCTGGCATTTTTTTCCTGATGGTTGTCGGTTGCAAACGGAAACGGAACCAGAATGGCCGGTTTGCGGCATACGGCGATTTCGGCCAGAATCGTGGCGCCGGCACGTGATACAAGCAGATCTGCCACTTCAAAGGCTTCCCGCATCTCGTGCAGATAGGGCAGCAGGGTGTAATTTTCCGGTAATTGCCCGATTGCTGATTTTACCATGTCATGGTCGCGCTCACCGCTGATATGAATCAGTCTTATGCTGTTCTGGCCCGGCAGCCAGTTCTTTGCCAGGTCTATACAGGCCCGGTTGAGCGATAATGCCCCACGCGAACCGCCGACTGCCAGAACGACAAACTCGCCTGGGCGGCGGCTGAATCTCGAATTTGTGATGTTTTTGCTGAGAAAAGCCGAACGAACCGGATTCCCGGTAAGAACGATTTTTGTTCCGTCTTCTTTGGCAGCAGATGCGTAAGTCAGAAGAACTTTTGCGGCTGAGCCGGCAAAAATACGATTTGTGACTCCCATTGCCGCGTTCTGCTCATGAATAACCGCCGGAATTCCGAGTATTCTTGCTGCTGCCAGAGTCGGAAATGCGACAAAGCCACCGGTAGTGACTGCCAGATCTGGCTTGAACTGTTTGAGATGTTTGAAAGCATCGTAAATTCCTGCGGCATTTCTGAAGGGGAACGTCAGCCAGTCTTTACTGATGGTTCTTGGCATGCCCTGAGCTCTAACACCCATAAATAAAATATCAGACTCGCGGCTGACGATTTTTTCTTCCATGCCACCGCTGACCCCTACGTAACCACTTGAAAAAGTGAAACGGCGTGCCAGAATCTCTCTGATGGCCAGCGCCGGGTAAATGTGACCACCGGTTCCACCGCCGCTGAAAACTATACGCATGTTATTTACCTTCTTCTGGTTACCGGCACCGCCGGTTCGGCAAACTGCCCCGAGAAAGGTGCGACCCTGTGTTCTTCGAAGGCGTTGCGGCCCGCACCATAGCGCGATACGTTGAGAAGAACGCCAACTCCTATGGCCAGAAATACAAGGCTCGAACCGCCGTAACTGACAAAAGGCAGCGTTATGCCGGTAGTTGGCATCAGACTCAGAACAACGCCGATATTGACGAGCACCTGCAGCCCGATAATGGCTGTTATGCCAGATGCCAGCAGAAATCCGAAATTGTCAGGGGCGCGGGTGGCAATGTAAAGTCCGCGCCAGAGCAGGGCAAGAAAAAGCAGCAGAACCACCGCCCCGCCCAGCAGGCCAAGCTCTTCGCAGATGATGGCGAAGATGAAGTCTGTATGTCGTTCAGGCAGAATAAAGAACTTCTGTCGGCTTTGTCCGAGACCGAGACCCCAGAAACCGCCCGAACCGATTGCTACTAAAGATTGAATGATGTGATAACCGCTGGTTCTGGCGTTTTCCCATGGGTCGATAAAGGCCCAGAAACGACGCATGCGGTAGCCGGCCTGAAAAATCAGGGCGGTGATCAATACGGCACCACCGGCTGCCAGCCCGCCAAGGTTTCTCAGAGAGCCGTTTCCGAGAAAATACATGCACAGATATGTGCCGCCGATCAGCGCAGCTGTCGACAAGTTCGGCTCTTTGTAGATGAGAATAAAAATAATACCTGCCACCAGCATATCTGGCAGCATACCGTGTAGAAAGTTCCTTATTCTATCCTGGCGTAAAGAAATCGAATGGGCCATGTAGATCACGAAGCACAGTTTGGAAAACTCGGATGGCTGAAAGCCGAGACCACCAAATCTTATCCAGCGCTTGGCACCGCCGATGTCTCTTGCTACTCCCGGCACGAGCACCAGTATGAGAAAGAAAATTGCCACGCCCAACAGAGGCACGGCCGCTTTTTCGAGTCTCTGATAAGGAAAATGCGAAACTCCGAACATTGCCAGCAAACCAACGACAACCCACATGAACTGTCGTTTCAGGTAATAATGTGCATCTGACATTGTTGCCAGCGAAGTGACTGAACTGGCGGAATAAACCATGATCAGGCCAACACCCATGAGGGCAATGACAACGAAAAGAAGCAGGTGGTCGAAGTGGCGGCTTTTATTCATTTCGGCTGTAAGGCTTTAACCAGTTCCTTGAACCTTTCGCCCCTGATTTCAAAATTGGGGAAAAGGTCATAACTGCTGCATGCCGGTGAAAGCAGCACGGTGTCACCCTTTTCTGCCCATTCGTAGGCGGTGTTGACGGCCTGCTCAAAGCTGCTCACACTCTTCAGCGGCACCAGCCCCTCGAATGCAGACCTGAATCTGTCACGGGCCTCTCCATAGAGCACTACGCCGCGACTTGCTGTGCGTACTGCAGTGACCCATTCAGAAAGATCGGTGCCTTTATCGCGACCGCCGGCTATAAGAATTATTGGTGGCTGGCAGGCTTTGAGAGCCGTAATAGATGCAGCACAGTTAGTGCCCTTTGAATCGTTGATAAAGGTAATGCCACTGATATCGGCAACCCATTCAAGCCGGTGCTCAACCCCTGGAAACTCTTTGGCTACCTTCTCAAGATTTTTTGCCTCGACGCCAGCAAGAAGTGCAGCCAGAGCGGCAGCCATAACATTTTCGAGATTATGTCTGCCGATCAGCTTTACCGACGCAACCGGAAAAAGTTCGTGTTTCTTCTTGTTTTCGTCGATGTAAACAAAGTGCTCACCGCAAACGGTTAAGCAGGGAAAAAGCTCGCCTGTGTCCCAGCCGAACCAGGCTGTTTTACATCTGACCTGCCCGGCCATCTCGCGCATGCTCTGCTGGTCGGCATTGAGTATCAGCCAGTGCTCCGGCCCCATGTTCAGCGCAATGCGCTTTTTGGCATCGATATAAGCTCTGTAGCTGGGGTAGCGGTCAAGGTGATTTTCAAAAAAATTGGTGATCATGGCGATGTCAGGTTTGAACTCTGAAATCGTCTCAAGCTGAAAACTGCTGACCTCGAGAACCTGAACCGAATCCTCGCTGGTTCTGGCAGCAAAATCCATCATCGGTATGCCGATATTGCCACCGAGAAAGACATCTTTGAACTGTTCACGGCAGAAAAGAGACAGCAGAGTAGTGGTCGTCGTCTTGCCGTTACTGCCGGTAACTACCAGTCTGCGCCCTTTTGACAGCCTGTAGGCAACTTCAATCTCCGAGTAAACCGGAATTTTTCGCTTTTCGGCTTCGACAAGCACCGGTATGTCAGGTCTTACGCCGGGGCTGAGAACAATAAAAGAGGCATCGAGAACCCGCTCGGTGTGCCCTCCTGCCTCGAACTGGACTTTGCCGGTCAGGCCTTCGCGCTGAAGACTCTGCTTCAGCTTTTCTTCGTTCTGGATGTCAGATATGAAGACATGTGCACCGCTTTCAACCAGACTTCTGGCTGCCGAAAGCCCGCTTTTGGCGGCTCCAATAATACTGATGGCCTTTCCTGCGACGTTCATTGTCTGCCTCATAAAGTGTGTGGATTCAGGCGCAATGATAGCACAGTGTGCATTAAACGACAATTCTCTGTTTAATTTTTCGCGGTGCGCAGTTATTTTCATCCGCAATTCTGATGATTTCGTCAAATTCAGGTTCAATGACTGTTTCGCCGTCTGGCGTGGTAATTTTCTTTACCCTGATTCTGCCAAAATTGCTTTCGGCTTCTTCCGAAACTCTGTGTAGAACTGACCGGTCGATGTTGCAGCGCCGAACCCCGATGGTGGGCAGAAGAGAAAAGATAATATTTTCAATCATTTCCGCCTTTGCATGCTCGACCAGAACCTGCAGTTGATGCCCCGGGCGCCCTTTCTTCATAAGAATGGGAATCAGGCAGGCATCAAGTGCCCCGGCAGACATAAGTTTGCCGATTGCGTGTCCAAGTTCTTCACCCGTGGCGTTATCGATGTTGCTGGTCAGCTGGGTTACCTGATCAGATTTTTTTTTTACCGTTTTCGATTCGATCAGAAACGCTCTTAAAAAGTTCGCCCGGCCAGTTTTCAGACTGCCATGACCGTGCCCGACTCTGGTAAAAGTCTGAGTGCCGGTTGCTGTCCTGGCTTTCATGCCGCGCAACAGTGCCGCACCTGTCGGAGTTGTCAGTTCAAAAGGCACATCGTGGTCGAAGACAACGCTGAAACCTTTCAGAAGCAGGGCGGTTGCCGGAGCCGGCACCGGCATCATGCCGTGCGCGCACCTGACCATGCCCGAGCCGAGATGCACGGGTGAGACGATGACTTCGTGCACATCGAGATCGTCAAGGCAGATCGCTGAGCCCACGATGTCAGCAATGCTGTCTCTGGCCCCGACCTCATGAAAGTGCACTTCATCGATCTTTTTACCATGAATCATTGCCTCTGCTTCTGCCAGCTCCCTGAAACAGCTGGTGGCGATTTCACGGGCCCGTGGGCTGATGGCGGCCGCATCGATCATGGCTGTGATTTCCTGCAGGCCCCTGTGTGGTGAGTGTCCGTGCTGGTCGTGCCCATGTTCATGCGCATGATGGTGGCGGTTGTCATCACTGTGACAATGCGTATGTGCATGCTCGTGATCGTGATCATGATCATTGTGTCCGTGGCAGTGCGAATGTTCAGAATGGCTGTGTTCATCATGATGATGCTGGTGTTCATGTTCATCATCGACCGTATTGAAATACAGCCCCCTGATGCCGTCGACCAGACGCTCTTCAATAATGAGTTCTATCTTACCCTCGACGAAGTTTATCGATTTCAGCCCATCGAGCAGTTTCTGGCGGTTTGCGCCGAGATCGAGCAGTGAAGCGACCGCCATATTGCCGGCGATGCCGCTGAAGCAGTCCCAGTAAAGAGTTGTCATTGTTCTTTTCCTTTCAGAATTCGCACGGCCGCCGCCGCTGCTCCAAAACCGTTATCAATGTTAACCACCGTAATTCCTGCCGAGCATGAATTCAGCATGCCTAAGAGTGCCGCAAGACCATTGAAACTGGCACCATAACCAACCGAGGTCGGCACCGCAATTACCGGGCAGGCAACCAGTCCGCCGACCACACTTGGCAACGCTCCCTCCATGCCGGCTACGACAATTACCGCATCAGCATTCCGGAATTGCTCGATTCGGTTCATCAGGCGATGAATGCCGGCGACACCAACGTCAAAAATCCGATCGACGCCAAAGCCCATAAAATCAAGTGTGATTGCTGCCTCTTCGGCAACCGGAATATCAGAAGTACCGGCTGCCAGAATTGCAACTCGTCCCCACGGTCGCATTACCACCTCAGATACTGCCCAGGCAGCGCTACAGCTGAAGTTGATATTTGCCTGCGGGCATTTTTCAGCAAGAAGCTTGAGGGTTGCTTCGCTGCATCTCGTAGCCAGAGCTTTTCCGGTGGTTTCGTAAAGGCGGCTGAAAATTTCGCAGACCTGCTGTGGTGTTTTTGAGGCGCCATAAATTGCCTCTGGAAACCCGGCTCTGGCCTCTCTGCTGGTATCCAGCACCGCGTCTTTGGTCAGGGCTTCACTGTCTTTTGTTGTCCGGCCTGCAGGCAGTTGTGACTGACCGTTTTCAGCCAGTCTTCTGGCTGCTTCTGCTGCTGTTATCAGACCGCTTTTATAATCTTCCAGTATTCTTCTGGTTTTCAGATCGACTGTTTCCATAGTTTCCTTCTGATATGTTGTTTATTGATCGCCGGTTGCACAGCTTGAGCCGCTTTCCGGGCTGAGTGTGAATGCCTGTAGATCTGAGCGCTGATGCCCGAATGCAAACACCAGGGTGCCGAGACAGACTGCAAACCAGAGAGTCAGGGCGCGTATGAGAAAGGTTGCCGATACTGCCTGCGCTTCTGGTATTGCAGCGAATACAAAGAACATTCCCATTGTTCCTTCGGTCACCAGAAGCCCGCCGGGCAGAAATGAAAGGGCTCCGGCAATTGAGCCGAAAGCATGTGCAAAAATCGAAATGGCGGGCAGGTTGTCGGTCTGCAGACCCATGGCGCGAAAGATCATAAAAAGCGCCACCCCTTCGCCTGCCCATGAAATAGCACTCAAAGGCACTGAAACCATCATTGCCTTAAGATTCAGGATGCTGCCGGTACTCTGTTGCATTGCCCGAACTGCGCTTTTAAGACCTGCAAGTTTTGGATGCAGGTTCAGGGCCCTGTCTGCCAGGTTCCAGAATGAGGGTCTGGTAAGGCAGATAACTCCCGATGCGATCAGAGCCCCCGTCAGTAAAAGCATTCTGCCCCCATAGGCAAACTGCGAAAATCCCGCAGCACATAAAATCAGCAGGCCAATCAGGTCGGTCAGACGTTCTGCCATGATAATCGGGGCGGTTGCCGATATGGGTATTCCCAGACGATTTTTCAGAAGCAGTGATTTAACCAGTTCGCCTAGTTTGGCCGGGCTGAGAACCATGGTAAAGGCCGAAAAAAATACCCAGAGGTTCAGTTTGAAGGGAACTCTTATGTTCAGAAGTCGTAAAAACCAGCTCCATTTGGCAAAGCGCAAAGCGTAATTGAAAAGCACGGCCAGAATGATGAGACCGAGCCACTGAAGAGAAATACCACTGAGAAGTTTGATTACCCGGTCAAAGTCGGCAAACATGGCAGTAGCGGTTAAAAAAAGCACAGCCGCTACCGCCAGCCATAAGGATAGCCTTAAAATAATTGAAGACAGGGAAATCGCTTTTTGCATCAGACCATTTTTTCATATCTGCAGGCTAAATTCAAATGCAAAAAAAAGCCGGTTGCGACAGGCAACCGGCTTTTTTTAGAATGGTCAGCGACGATTGTAATAGTCGCGCATTGCCTTTTCGGTGAGACGGTTCAAAGTAGCTTCGTCGCGCTCTTCTGAATCGAAGGGTATGGCAACCGGAATTATCTTTGCGGTTTTGGGTGCGACTACCTGCAGCCCATTCTGAATGCCGCCCGAAAGCTCACTTTCTACGGTAGAAATGGTTTTGTTGGTAAGTGTCTTTTTGAGAAAGTCGACGATCTTGTTCAGATCTGGCGCGGCGCCATCGTCATATTTGGCTTTTTCAAGACCAGAAGCCAGGATTTCTGACTTAGCAACACCATTCCAGCCACCAAAGGTCTGCAGCATCTTGCCGTTTGCCTCATCGACAATTCCGCCAAGCTGTTTGTCTATCTGCTGCTCAGTCATTCCCTGGGCTCTGAGCTGGTTGACGCGCATGTTGACGTATTCGTTGCGGAAAGAGGTGGGTTTAACCATGGCAGAAGCATTGTAAGCACGTCTGACCACATTGTCGATTTCAGCCTGTTTGAGCTCGGCCTGAGAACCGCCTTTGAGGCGATCCATCCAGTGTGCCGCATCGCCGCTCTTGTATTCGGTGCGCATAACTTCGACACCGTTTTCGTCAGTTACTACGACATAGTGCTTGCCATCGTTACCTTTTTCTACCTTGCCGAGCAGTTCCTGGGTCTGGCGATTGGCCTTTTCTTCCATCTGGGCGAGCTTCATGGCATTGGCTTTGGCTGCGTCGTCATAGCCTTTTGCCACCTCGGCCTGGGCTTTTACTCTCAGTTCCTGGGCACTGAGTTCTGAATTTTCAGGCTTTTTGCTGAGTTCTTTGATTTTGAACTCAACGTAGTTCTCCCGGCCAAGTGAACGGGCAAGCTCTGATTGCCGGGCATATTCAATATCATTCGCGACCTGCTTTTCGATGTCTTTTATAAGAGCCTTGTTTTCGTTTGAACTCTGAGCGTTGCTGGCATCGACCTTTGCCTTCTGATATTCGGTGCGAAGACTGTTTACATCGCGGGCATACTGTTTCAGTGCCTGTGAGTATTCCTGTTTGGTCGCATAATCGCCTGGCTGTGGCCGGTCAGCCTTGCGCACTTCAAGACGCTGGCGAACTTCGTTGGCTTTCTGCCATTCAGGGTTCTGCTCTTCATAGGTCTGCTGAATTTTCTGGCGCTTCTGCGAAGGGAGATCCCACAGGCGGGTTTTTGCAAGAGAAGTGCCGACTACCGCAGTCTGCATTGCGGCGTTCGAAAGCATCGCTGATTTGCCTGCCTCGGAAAGTTTAATGTTTTTGTAGGCTGTTTCGAGATCAGCGATCTTACCTTCGTAGTAGGCCCAGGCCGGAGAATCTTTTTCGTATTTGCTCTGCAGCATACGGTTGTATTCGATCTGGTTGAGGATCTCTTTCTTGTCGACTGCAGCACTGGCTGCGCCGGTGGCAAAGGCAAACGGATTGCTGATCACCGCATTTGAAATCAGGTTCGCCTTAGAAGTGCTGCCAAAAAGCTTGCTCGATGCAATTTTAGCCCAGCTGCTTTCGGCTCCAAGCCGGCCGGCGATGCCGCCGAGAACCCCTGAGATGCCCGCTGAAACCAGAGCCTTGTGTTCATCCTTGCGGAAGTTGTCCCAGGTGTATTTTTCTTTGGTAATTGTGTCAAGCTCTTTAAGAGCTGCTACCAGCTCTTTCTGCTGCTCTTCGTCTGGGTTGTCGATGGCTGAAAGCTTTGCGATCTTCGCTTTCAGCTCTTTCTCGCGTTCGTCGTAGTTGTAGTAGTGATCATACCAGAGATTGGTTACGGTGCCTTTGGCCACATTCGAAACGGTGCTGCCGAGAAAGCTTATGGCACCGGCCTTGGCTGCGGTCTGAACTATGGTTTTTACTGTCAGCGGCCCGACCGACTGAACCAGGCCGCCCGTGAGCATGTTGAACGGAGCGAGAGCGCCGCTGATTGCCGCCTGAATACTGACTTCACGCAGAATCTTGTCCATGCCTTTCTTGCTGCCTTCGTCTCTGAAAGAGTTTTTACGCAGCTCGTAAGCGAGGGTCATTGCAGCAGCAGCAGTTGCACCGACAGCAACGGCTCCGACGACTACCCAGGCCAGCGGGCAGACTACGGCGGCAGAAAAGGCCATGACCGCAAGGGTTGGCAGAAGCGCCTTGCCGATCGACCAGGCGATTTCTTCAGCCTTGCTCATCTCTTTCTTTTTTACCGCATCATCAACCTCATTTTCAGAGATGACGGCGGTTGCCGAGGCTGCTTCGCCTGTAGCAGAGCTGACGGCCATCGGGTTATCTTTGTCGATGGCAACTTTATTTTCGGTGAATGGGGTGGCTGTGGCTGCCTGCAGTCTGTTTATCGAAAGATTTTCGAAAATTCCCGGGCTGACGCCAATCAGCGCCGCGATCAGTAACAGGCCAAGAATACGATGAAAGGCGTATTTTTTCTGGATTCTGCTGTTAAGATTCATGCGTGTCTCCCTGTCTCCGGTAAAATTTAACGTCAAATAATACCGCTGTTGATTGTACAAAGTTTATCAGAATTTTATGATTTAAAAAACCATCTACCGTCACTGAAAGTCGATATCGCCAAAATTGAGTTGATAAAACGGTGGCTCTTCGTGCTATTATCGCGATGCTGGTTGCCTCTAATTTAATGATCTATTGCAGGAAAAGCCGATGCAGCAGACAACTCTGACGTTCAGAGAAAAAATTGTGGCGGGTTTTTATCTGGTTTTTACCGTTCTGGCATTCTCCTCGATCGAGATAATGGTCAGTCCGGTCAGAAACGATATGGCTCCAATGCTTATGAACTTCTGGCGTTTTCTTATTGGCACCTTGACTCTGCTGCCATTCGTTCTGCTGACGAGATTCAGGCAGTTGCTGCAACTGCAGCGCACCGATCTGTTTTACCTTGCTCTGCTTGGGTGTATGAACATCTTTTTGAGCATGGGAGCTCATTCGGTCTGTATAAAATATGCCAAAGCTTCGACGGCTGCGGTTTTGATTGCTGCCAATCCGGTGGCTACGAATTTTTTTGCATGGCTGCTGCTGCGCGAAGAAATGAGCCTGAAGAGAATTTTTTCTCTTCTGCTCGGTTTGGCCGGGGTGGCGCTTATTGCCGTCAGAGCTGATGCATCTGTCGATACACCGCTCGGAATTGCTTCAGGGATTGTGGCGATGATCGGTTTTGGTCTTTATACCGTTTTATCAAAGCGCCAGCTGCAGAAGCATGGCAGTCTTGTCGTTCTGGTAATGAGCTGCCTGCCGGCGCTGATTCTCTATCTGCCGCTTCTGCATTTCTTCGGGGCAGGATTCTGGCCACCGTCGCATACATGGCCCAATCTGCTTGGTTCTGGAATAATAGGAACCGGCCTTGGTTATCTGACTTTCATGAAGGCGATGCAATACCTTTCGGCTGGCCGTACCAGTTATCTGTTCTTTTTCAAACCGCCGGTGGCAATGATCATGGCCTGGTGGTTCCTGGGCGAAAAAAGCTCGAATTCAGCGATTGCCGGAACCCTGCTGATTATGACCGGTATTCTCATTGAAACGCTGCGTCGGACTGAAAAAAACAGCAGTAATCAGTAACCGATAATGAACGGGTCAGTATCAGGGTTTTCGATTTTTACCGGGCTGGCCTTGCCAGGTGTAGCGGTGCTGCCGCGAGTCGTGTATTCAACCCCTGCAGGCGGTGGCTGGTCGGTAAACTGCCAGTTGCCCTGAGCGTCTTTCCATTTGTAGATGGTTCCAGGTTTGTGTGTAACTGCCTGGGTCTTTTCTTCCGGTTGTGAGGCGGGTGGAGCCTGATTGGCGACATTCCTGCCGGCGATGTATTTCTGCACGTCGGCGTTGCTGCCGAGAATCAGGCGAACATCTGCGTCAGAAAGCCGGCCGAACGTTTCACGATCGAGGGTCTGTGCCACAAATGCAGCGTGCTGCGGATAGTCTTTGATAAAGTTCTGAAGAAACCGGCTCATGCGGTTTTCCTGCTGGTTGTGTTTTTCGAATGAATCGAGAACCAGTTTTTGCCCGTCGGGCAGATCTGCGGCCAGGCGGGTAAAAATCAGGGCATTGATCGCTTCGATATCAAGAAAGCCTTCACCACTGATCTGAACACTGGCGATCGGGTATTCATCGTAACCACCCTGCGGCCTTTCAATTTTTACAGTCTTGAGGCTGTCACGAAATTCTTTCTCTTCTTCGGGAAAGAAGAGCATTTTTATGAAGTTGGCAAAGCCTTCGGCAAAAGATGCTTTTGGCTCGATTTTTTCGTTGACGTAGTGAGCGCCGTCGTGACCATAGGCATTGGCTTCGGTGAATGTTTTGTCGAGCGCATGCCCGAATTCGTGGGCGAAAGTGCTCTGCATGCTTCTGGCGGTGTCAGAACCGTAGCCAAGGCAGTCGGTGCCGCTGATGCGGATTTCTGAATGCAGCTCGAAACCATCGCTGGATCGGCGGTAGGTGCGCGAGTTCTGCGGCCAGAAATCATCAGTGATTTTTGTATATCGGCTCGTGTCTGTATAACCGGTGATGTCGACCAGGTTCAGGTCGATAACCTTCGACTGGCCTGGAATTCTGGTTTTTAGAGAATCGAACTCGGCCTGCCGCGCAAAACGGTAGGTTTCGAGGAGTCCTTTCTGCAGGTCGGTCAGCTCGTTTTCAGTTGCTGCTCCCATCAGACGAATCAGGTGCGCTTCGTCTGTCACTTTAATGGTTTTGACCCGGTAGGCATTCTGGCCGTCGGCAGAGATGATTACCTTTTCACCTTCGGGGACATTCTGCTGCAAGTTGTTGACTGGGCCAAATGCGGTTATTGCCGTATAGCTGGTAGTGACTGTCGTTTCGGCTGCCCAGATAGAAGGTGCGAAACAGGCCGAAAATATTGCCAGCAGGGTCAGCAGCAGAGAGCGTTTAAGCATAGATTCCCCTTATCGGTTGACGAAATGCCTTACGGCTTCGAGGTAGCGTGCGTTTTCAGACAGGTTTTTTTCTACCACGTTCAGCAGTTTCTGGCGCTCAAAATCATCGGGGTAGATCTGCTTATCGTTGACTGCAGCCTTTATTGCCTGATAGTCGGGGGTAAACCTGACCCCCATTTTCAGCCATGAACCCATCTCATCTGCTTTCTGGCCGGTTTTGACCGCGAGAATCTTTACCTTGCGCGGTGAGGCCTGGGGCACTGATTTGATGACACTCGCGTTGCTGAGAATCTGCAGGTCTTTTGAACTTTCAAAGAAGATTTCAAGATCTTCAATGGTGCCGAGACGACTTTCAATTATGGCTGTCAACCTTATTTTGCCGGCTTCTTCAATCTGGTCGACAATCTGTAGAGAGATATTTGGCGGAAACACATACGCGAACTGATTAGCCTGCAGGCGCCCGTGAATCAGTGACGTGAGAATCATAAGCATCATCAGAAGCTGCAGCCCGGCAACCTGTTTGATCATAAACAAACCCTCAGAATTTAGATTTCCCCAATTCTAATGATTTATCAGCAAACAGGCAATATCATATTACCACCGAAAAATAGCGCTGCTATTTTTTGTGGGGTGGGTTTTAGAGTTTTCGGCCTGTTGAACGTCCCGAAAAATCTGAAAATTGGATTTTTTTGAACCAGGTCGAACGGAAAACCGATTGTTTT